>MDTG01219448.1_pt1 | contig 13998 bp, 12 predicted proteins | sample 811421 | NCBI WGS metagenome assembly MDTG01 (sample SAMN05326645, study PRJNA326480) | marine metagenome | isolation source: seawater | place: Pacific Ocean: South East | collected 2011 | reverse complement strand
TATCATTTCGATACTCAGTTAATGTATCGCCGTACTGCCCTATCTTTTTTAACTTGCCATTTATGAAAATATCAATTAATGCACTATCAACCGGTTCTCCTTGCTCATTTATTAAAGTCCCGGTAAATGCTGCAAACACTTTAGCATCTTCACAAGATATTTGTATGAAGAGAAATGCAAACGATATTAGGTAAAGTAAATGTTTCTGCATTTTCCAATTAAGCATAACGTTTACTGTATTTTGCCGTTTTGGTTTTTATAAAGATACAATTTCAGTTTAGCACTTAGCAAAAACCGCTTTGCGGTTTTGTAAAATGCTTTTCAAAACAAAATCCGCTAGCGAATTTTGCGAGCTTGCAAATAGCATCACAATATACTAAACTGCTTTATCCACAATGCACTATACAGATTGTTGTGTGCTGCCTTTTTTTAATTTTTTCTTCAATTTGGCGTATGATTCATCAGAGAGAAAATGTCCATCAATCTTTCCAATCCTCTTTGAATTATCATATAGCTCAATATATTTAATCCTTTTAAATTTTTTGTCAGTTAGAAACAGCCACAAAATGTTATTAAGATAGGCTGTCGCAGGAAAAGGTTTATCTATTGTTTTTATTCTATTTATTTCATCTATTCGCACCTTTTTAGGCCATAGATTTAGTCTATTTGTTGAAATTAGAATATTGTCAACAATCAAATATTTATTTCTAATTAGCAAAGGAATAAGAATAAAGAGAACGGCTGAAATGGATAGAAAGGTAGTCCAGACAGGTTTGGAGTTTTTATCCAACTTAAAATAGCTGAGCGCTGCAAGACCAATCAATATAGCTCCAAGAAAGAGCATCACTTGTAATTTTCTATTGTCCGATTTAAAAGTTTTCATTTAGTAGGTTGCGGTTTGGCTATGCGCAGTGCGGATTTTGGAACATCGTAATTATCCACCGACACCAACGGTAGCCAAAGCTGCGTTTTATGTTTTTAAATTTATTCAATAAAAACGTCAAAGCGGAGCTTTGGCGAGCTAGAAGAACCGACCTTTCGATTATCTTGTCAGCCCGCATTGCGTATAGGTTTTGTTAGCCACTGTTTTTATTTTTTCTCTTTTCTTTTATACTGGTCGTTCAAAGTCAGGTAATGGATTGCAATTACAAACTTGACTTTTGGGTCTTCAATATTTAGCTTGTCATAATTAATGATGATTCCTGCAATTAAAGACGGAGGAGGCCCGCCTGCTGCTTCAACAGATTCATGATAAGCATTAATGAATTCATCCTTTTTGCCCGCTCTTCTTAGAAAGTCCATGAACTTACCATCCCATCTATAATACACCTCTCTTAATGTGTCATTTGGGTTTTCACGTGTCCATGTTTTTCCGAATGCCCAAATCTGGTAAAATGTCGAGTCTTGAAATTCGTTATATATCGCTTTCTGGTTCTCGAATGGAATGTGTAGGTACATTGAACCTGAGTCGGCTGCTAGTTTAACTTTTTTAAAAAAGTCATCATAACAGTTCTCTAATTCTTGGTCTGAGTCACAAATGGTCTGGTTAAAGAAGTCGTACAATAACTGCAAGTCTTGAAGCTCGGACTCTGAGAAAGACTTTTTAATTGTCTTGTCGTTTGCTAGTTTCTGTTGTCCAACAGAGCAATTTGTAAGTCCGAGAATAAGTCCAATTATGAGCAGTTGTTTCATTTTTTCAAATAGTGGCTAACAATTGGCTAAAACACACTCCTGTGCTTTATCTACCTTATGTCTGTTTAAAGATAATTTTCATTGCTTTGAAATTCAGCAGCTAATTTTAAACATCAAACATACCAAAAATTTAAACAGCTTCAATGTAACCAATTACATTAAATGTTTACAAACTTTTATTAAATACTTAGAAGTGATAATTTTTAAATTATCGAAAAACCAAACTGCGCCTCTAAATAATCATTCAGTGGAGTATTTATGTTGGGTTTCCGATGAATCGGGACAGGCTGTTCAGATCACCCCGCACCTTTGGTCGGGGAATGCTTAGTTATTGGACTTTCGTGTTTTTAATTTTCTAGTATATTCATTAATGACGGGTTCAGATATAATTTTTCTTTACCGACTCTAACTGATTTTAGGAAACCTTTTTCTTCTAAAGCAATGAGATAGTTCCCAACTGTTTTCGGGGTGCCTAAACCTATATCAATCAAGTTTTGTCTCTTAGTGTAAGGAAGTTTGAAGATGACTTCAACTAAATCTTTGGAATACACTTTTGGGAGCTTCTCTTTTATTTCTTGTCCTGTAGTTTCCATGAGTTGAATTATTAATTCTAGTCTTTCTAAACCTTTAATAGCTGTTGTTTCCACCATGTCCAGCATATAGAGTATGAATTTAGACCAGTCATTATTCTCCGTAACTGATTTTAATCCTTCGTAGTACTTGTCCTTTTGTTCAATAATGTATTCACTTAGGAAAAGAGCAGGAATATCTAAAAGTTTCTCTAGTTTTAATTGAAGTAAAAGTAGAATGCGACCTGTTCTTCCATTACCGTCTGAAAATGGATGTATTGCTTCAAACTGGTAGTGTGAAATAGCCATTTTTATGAGAGGGTCTATTGAATCATTTTCATTGATAAAAGTTTCGAGATTGGCCATCTTTTCTCGTATCAATTGTTCTCCCGTAGGAGGAGTGTAGATTACTTCTCCTTGTGTATTGGTTAGCGTTGTACCTGGTGTAGTTCTAATTCCCGCAGTGTTTTGTTTAATGCACTGTACAAGCTCAACACAAAGGTTAGTTGTTATGAAAGGTTGTTTTTCGAGTCGACTAAACCCCAGCCGAATAGCTTCTTTATAGCTAATCACTTCCTTGGTTGCAGGATTGTCGAATTTCTTATCTGCTACTACAGCTTGATACAAGTCGTCATTGGTCGTAATGATGTTCTCGATTTCAGAACTAGCCTTAGCTTCTTGTAAGTGAAGTGTGTCGAGAAACAAACTCGGGTTGGGAAGATTTCTTATTGCACCGTTGAGTTGAGCCAAGGCTCTACTAGCCCTAATGGTTTTTGTTAAAATCTCTTTAGTCTCCAAATCAGCTGTAGGAGGAAGCAGCGGGAGGTCATTGTACGGTTGAGATTTATTGAAGCTTTTCATAACGAGAGTAACTTTTACACTTGAGTTATTTACGAGGGTAAAAATACTAAATAATTACCCTTGTTGTGTATCAAAAGGTAATCTTTACTCATGTTCGGCAACATGAGGCACAACGTTTACTGTATGGTGTCATTGTGGATTTGATAAAGATACAATTTCAGTTAAGCACTTAGCAAAAACCGCTTTGCGGTTTTGTAAATTTCTTTTCAAAACAAAATCCGCTAGCGGATTTTGCGAGCTTTCAAACAACTGCGAAATTCACTTAAACGCCTTACTTACAATACACTACACAGAGTGTTAGCGAGTGTTTATTTTTTTTATTTCTCTATTATATATTTTGTTTTGCAACCTGTCAATGTAATAATCGAAGTCTGTCATTTCTTTATAATCAAACGTTAAGAAATTTTGACCCATTAAATTAAAATGACATAAACTGTCATAGCAGTTTACAGTTATTGAGTCATTGCCAACTAAATAATATCCATGAATCTGAGTTGAGTCACTATTGATATAAATTTTACTCATATAGTTCGAGTCTAGTACATGAATTATTTTAGACTTGTCACCTTTATAATCTATCGTATGTTTTTTCTGAATCATTCTCCAATCGTGTATTGGAAGATATTCCCAAACTCCAATTTTATCGTTGTTTTGATAAAACCCTTTTGCAATCGGTCGTCTCTCCATTTGAGCTACAGAAGATTCTCCATCAAAGTGTGATCTTGTAATTAGTAATGTTGTGTCAAAAACTATCCAATAACCTTGTTTGCGATTCGCAGAGTCAACGCAATTAATGATATTACTATCTACTTCTTCACAATTTTGAGCGGTAGAAAAGGAATAGAATAAAATAAATAGTATTTGAAAGTAATACTTCATGTGATGTACCTATTACTCGCTAACGTTTTGTACAATCGAGTAAGCAAGGGGAATTTTACCCCATGCCTCTCACAGCTGTCCGTCCGGCAGGCGGGGAACCGTACGTGACAGTCTCCCGTCATACGACTCTTCTAGTTTTCACTTACAAATATAGCTCATCCTCTTAAGAGTTGGCTAAAGTATTTAAAAACTAGCTCTTCTCTTCTCTTCGCTCCACTTCCATTACAGATTCCGATAATTATCTGAATCAACAATACTACGAAATAGCCTATAAGTTAAACTTTTCCAAAGTTTTGTAGATCAAAAAATAAAGTGCTACCAATAGTGGATAAATTTATTTGCTAATTAGCCACTTGCTTACCAACTTTGGAAAAGTTGTGGCAAGCTTAAATAGTCTATCCCACAAAGAACTAACCTTGCATTTACCACTATCCGCCAAATGTTTTCTTAGGTGTTGTTTCCTGCTGTTTTTTTTTTATTCTTAAATATTCGGAATCTTCTCAGGTAATTTTATGATAAGCTCCTTTGCTTTTTGGTCTGTTAAATTTAAAGGTATTTCCTTCTTTTTACCATTTTCTAAATGAATTATCAGTTGACTTTTATTGGTCGGAAAATACAGTTCCCAAAGGGTATGAAATACCAACATATATCCGTCATATGTCTTTCTTTCAAAGAATCTCGACTGAATTTTGGAAAGTGGAATTTCATAATTATCCTCTATTGTCCCTGAAAGTTTTGAAACTCTAACTTTCAGCTTATTAGTAGTTAATTCGATTGTGGTTTCTTCGTGGATTATTAACTCAATGAAAACCGAAAAGGCAATTACTGAAGCAAAAACTAAAAGTCCTATTGAGTTTTCCATCAACCCATAAAGCAATATCAGTACGCTCAAAATGACGGCAAAACCAATTCTATAAATCCTCCGCCCTTTTGATTTTAACTTGTATGTGTTGTCTGTTTTCAAATTGCAGGAAACTCATAATCTCCCCATAAACATACCACTTTTTTTCATAAACAATTTAGGTGAACAACCGACAATCAACAACCAACAAAAAAGCCACTCCTTTCGAAATGGCTCTCAATATTTGGATTTTTAGAAGCTCGACTTATTTGGTCAAATAGTTTTCCAAAGCACTTTCAAATTCTGCCTTAGCATCACTTACTTTACCGTAGTTTTCATCATCTACCAACATACTATCGCCTTTCACTTCACCTAAAAGAGTAAAGGCCACATCTGAGGCTGCCATGGCTTCCACAAATTGCTCTTCTTGCTTGGCGCTTACGCTCACAACTACTCTACTTTGTGCTTCACCAAACAAATAAGCGTCCTTGCGGAAATCGCTATCGGTATTTACTTCAAATCCTAGGTTATTCGGCATTGCTGCTTCTAATAAAGTGATGAACAAACCACCATCGGCACAGTCGTGTGCTGAAACCACCAAATCCTCAGCAATTAAACCTTTTAAGATTGACTGCAGTGCAAATTCTTCATCCAAATCAAAATGCGGTGCAGGTGATTCTTTCATTTTGTGGTAAGCATACAAATACTCTGAAGAGCTGATGTCGTTTTTCGCTTCTCCCAACAAATAAATGCGGTCGCCTTCGTTTTGAAAAGCCAAGGTTTTCACTTTCGTTTTATCAGGCACAATCCCCATCATTCCTATGGTTGGTGTTGGGAAAACCGGCACGTCTTTTTCGTTTTGCATGCTTTGGTTGTAAAAGCTAACATTACCACCGGTTACCGGAGTTTTAAACTTCTCACAAGCTTTACGCATGCCGTTTATTGCTCCAACAAACTGCCAATACACTTCCGGATTGTATGGGTTTCCAAAGTTCAAGCAGTTAGTAATCGCCGAAGGTTCTCCACCGGAACAAACGATATTTCTTGCTGCTTCTGCCACGGCAATCGAACAACCTTTCTCCGGATCGGCATGCACATAACGCGCATTACAATCTACCGTAAATGCCAAGGCTTTTTGCAGTCCTTTTAAGTTTATAATACCTGCATCTGTTGGTTTGTTGGTGCTCATGTTCACCGTTCCCACCATGCTGTCGTATTGTTCCATTACCCACTTTTTAGAGGCAATGTTTGGATGATTCCATAAATATTTTGCCACTGATTTCAAATCTTTCGGCTCCTCGATGGAATCAATATTGAATTTCTGATATTCTTTGTAATAGGCAGGTTCTCTGTATTCTCTTTCGTAAATCGGAGCGCCGCCGCCTAAAATCAATGATTCTGCCGGTACATCGGCTACTTTTTCGCCGCCCATGTAGTACTCCAAGCGTCCGCCTTCCGTTACTTCGCCAATCTGCTCACAGTTCAAATCCCATTTGTCAAAAATGGCTTTTACCTCAGCTTCTCTGCCTTTCTTCACCACCACCAACATGCGTTCTTGCGATTCTGAAAGTAAAATTTCAAATGGCAACATTCCCGCCTGACGAGTAGGCACTTTGTCTAAATCGATGGTCATTCCAAAGCCCTCTTTACCTGACATCTCAGAAGTTGAACAGGTAATTCCGGCTGCTCCCATGTCTTGCATTCCAATAATTGCATCGGTTTCCGCCAACTCTAGCGAAGCTTCCAACAATAATTTCTCTTGAAAAGGATCTCCCACTTGAACTGCCGGAAGGTCATCCATAGAATCTTCAGTAATGTCTTTAGATGCAAATGCCGCTCCGTGGATTCCGTCTTTTCCGGTGGCTGAACCAACAATGTAAACCGGATTTCCAACACCATAAGAAGTGGCTGAAATCATTTTATCTGCCTTCATAATTCCGGCAGACATAGCATTTACAAGAGGATTGGTATTGTAGCATTCATCAAAGAAAACTTCTCCACCAACTACCGGAATACCAAAAGAGTTTCCATAGTCGCCAATTCCTTTTACAACGCCTTTCACCAACCACTTGGTACGGTCAAGGCTAATGTCGCCAAAGCGTAGTGAGTTTAGCTGCGCCACAGGTCGAGCTCCCATGGTAAAAATATCGCGGTTGATTCCACCTACGCCGGTAGCTGCTCCTTGATAGGGCTCCAATGCCGAAGGGTGATTGTGCGATTCAATTTTAAAAGCACAAGCCAAACCATCGCCAATATCAACTAAACCGGCATTTTCTTCACCGGCTTCTGCCAACATGTGAGGACCTTCTTTGGGCAATGTTTTTAACCACTTTATGGAGTTCTTGTAAGAACAATGCTCCGACCACATTACTGAGTAAATACTCAATTCAGTAAAGTTAGGCGTGCGTCCTAAAATGGTTTTGATTTGTTCGAATTCTTCGGGCAAAAGCCCCAATTCTTTAGCAGTTTCAACGGTTACTTCCGTTTGGTTTCCGACTGTTTCCATGCGGTATTTTTGGGCATTTAATTGAAAGGGCAAAAGTAAAACTTTTCCCTTGCTTATTAAGACTAAAAAGTGATTTATTCCATTTGCTTTTTATCGAATTAAACTACCTTTGGATAATGATTATCGGAATCCTTTTTTGCCTACTACTTTTATTGGCACTGACTTTTAGCATACAAAAAAGTCGATTCTTTAAAATTCGCTCTATTCCCAAAAGTTGGATTTGGATGGCCTTTAGCTTAAAACTCATCGCAGCCCTAACACTTACAAGCATTTATACCTATTATTATCAAAATCGTTCTCAAGCAGATATTTACAAATACTACGATGATGCAGTCGTTCTGAAAAAAGCTCATCAAGACAAAAGCGACTTATTTTGGGAGACTTTTCTTCCTGAAAATATGCAATCAGAAAGTTTCCGCCATAGCTTAAGTCAAACCCTGCATTGGGACTTGTCGACCACTTATTTAATCAACGATAATCGAACGTTAATTCGCTTAAACTACTTACTTTTATACCTTTCCGGTGAATTTTACTTTTTTCACTTACTATTTTTCTGCACGCTATCTTTTCTAGGAAGTATTGCCTTATTTCGATTTTTTAATGCTAATTCCTCACTGCCTTCTCAGCTAATTTTTATCGTCGTTTTTGGAGTTCCCTCCCTCCTTTTTTGGAGTTCTGCTCTTTTAAAAGAAAGCATATTGCTGTTTACACTTGGATTTTTTCTACTGTTTGCACAGAAAGTATTTATTAAAAATCAATTGAAATTTTTGCCGCTTTTTATAGTTTTCCTTTTTCTTTCCTTTACGGTGAAGATTTATGTTTTTCTCGCTTTAGCGATTCCATTATTACTCTATTTAATCAGTCAAAGACTAAGCATCAAAAAACAAAAAGCTGCATATTCTATTATAGGAATTTCTCTAATCGCCCTCTTTTTTTCGCTAAAAAACAAACTACTAATCACTTTAAAAGAAAAGCTCATCGACTTTAAAGCAATTGCTGAAGCTGCAAATGCAGGTTCTCAAATATACATGCCCACTTACGAAAACCTCAGCGAGCTAATTCAACTCATCCCACTTGCATTATACAATGTGCTTATACATCCACTCATACCTCCAAAGTGGAGCTTGCTAAGCTCAGTGGCAGCCATGGAGCATCTATTTTTAGTGGGCATTTTAGTTTTGCCGATAATCGCCTTCAAAAAACAAACCAAGCAACTCCCATTCTTTTGGTTTTGCATAAGCTTTGTCCTTATTCTAAGTTGCTTAATTGGCTTAAGCACTCCGGTTTTAGGAGCAATTGTTCGTTACAAAGTGCCACTAATCCCTTTTTATCTTATTGCCCTGCTTACATTTGTCAACTTGAATAAAATTCCACTTTTGAAGAAATTAAAATGAACCGAATCTTTTTCACCACATTTTTAATCAGCCTTTTTATGAATTCTTGTTATTACACAGAAGAAGCCGATTTGCTTATTCACAATGCCAAAATTTATACGGTTGACAATGCTTTCAGTATAAAGCAAGCCATGGCGGTAAAAGACGGAAAGATCATTGAGATTGGTCCGAACAATGAATTGAAAAATCGCTATCGTGCGAAAGAGGAAATTGACGCTAAGTTAAAATACATCTATCCCGGATTTATTGACGCACACTGTCATTTTTTGTGGTATGGAAACACTTTTTTTGAGGTTGATTTAGTAGGAACCAAAAGTTGGGAAGAAGTAATTGAGCGCACAATAGCTTTCGCTGAGAAGCACGATGATTTGTGGATTAAGGGCAGAGGTTGGGATCAAAATGACTGGGAGGTTAAAGACTTTCCCAACAAAGAAGCACTCGACAGTTTATTTCCCGATCGCCCGGTTTTGCTGAAGCGAATCGACGGACATGCCGCAATTGCCAACCAAAAAGCACTGGATTTAGCAAAGGTTGACGAAAGCTCTTCGGTTGAAGGTGGTGTTTTTCACAAAAAAAATGGAAAACTCAATGGCATCTTAATCGATAATGCAGTTGACTTAGTTTCTGAAGCTTCGCCAAAGCTAAACTTTGAACAAATGGAGCGTGCTTTGCTAAAAGCTCAAGAAATGTGTTTTGCTAAGGGCTTAACCACAGTTGATGATGCAATGTTGGAAAATGAAATGGTTCACGCCATCGACAGCCTTCAAAAAAGCGGTCAGCTGAAAATGAAAGTCTACGGTATGCTTATGCCAACAGAGGCAAACAAAAAAGAGTTTTTAGCCAATGGCCCTTATCAAACCGAAAACTTAAACATTCGCTCATTCAAATACTTTGCTGATGGTGCTTTAGGCTCCAGAGGTGCAAAACTCATTGAGCCATACCACGACGATCCGCACAACGATGGTTTGTTTTTAAACGACAGCAGCTACTTTGCAAAAGAAGCCAAAGAACTTTACGAAAATGGCTTTCAAATGAACACTCATTGCATTGGAGATGCTGCCAACCGAATGATTTTAAACGTTTACGCCAACACTTTAAAGGAAACAAACGACAAGCGATGGAGAATTGAACATGCTCAAATTGTAAATCCTGCCGATTTGGAAAAATTTGGTCAGTACAATATTATTCCTAGCGTTCAACCCACACATGCCACTTCTGATATGTACTGGTTAGAAGAAAGATTGGGAAAAGAACGCATGAAAACCGCTTACAGTTGGAAAGATTTACTAAATCAAAACGGCTTAATTGCTCTGGGAACAGATTTTCCCATTGAAGACAATGATCCACTAAAAACTTTCTACGCTGCTGTTATTCGAAAAGATGAAAAGAATTATCCTGAAGGTGGATTTCAAATGGAAAATAGCTTAAGCAGACAAGAAGCACTAAGAGGAATGACCATCTGGGCAGCCATGTCGAACTTTGAGGAAGACAAAAAGGGCAGCCTTGAAATTGGGAAAGATGCAGATTTCATCATCTTAGATCAAGACTTGATGAAAGCCACTGCTGAGGAAATTTTAAAAGCAAAAGTACAGGCTACTTATGTGAATGGAGAGAAGGTGTATTGAGAAGTTGGTTGTCGTTCTTAAAAAGTCACTTCTTCATATTCAAATGGTATTTCCAGCTCGTGTTCTACTAGTTCGCCAACAGATAAAATATCATCATCTCCTTCTTCGTACTTCCATCGAACTACAAAGCTTTTCTTTTCGTCGTAAAGACTTTTAAAAACGAGCAACAACTCAACTAATTGTTTTTGAGATGCTGAATTTAAGTACTCTATTTCACAAATCAATTCGGTTTTATCCGCCGGATTAGTAATGTATTCTTTACTCCATTCAATTAAAGGAGAGAAAAATTCAATCGCATCAGCGGGATAAACTTTTCCTGAAATTAACAACTGCCCAGTTTCAGCATCAAAATTCACTTCAGGTGTTTGTAAGTAAGGTTCTATATGTAATTTTTTCATCTTGTATCCTAGTTATTAATTGCTTTAAGCATCAATCCACCTCCTTATTCATTCTAAATTCAAAGCTTAAATAATCGTCCATCTCATTTTTGTCAAACTGAAAGTTAAAAAAAGAATTTTCTACATTCCGTATCATGATTATACCTAAACTTTTACCATTTACCAAAGCCTCCTTATAAGCTTCCTTTAGCTGTGTGGCAGAAAGTTTAAACAATTTATCAAACTTCAATTTAAGTTCAGCAACATCGCTATGAATGACAAAGTTAACTGTTTTAATAATAATTTCACCATTATCAACGGTTAACTTTACGTAAGCACGTTGATTCGGGTTACTATATTTCTCATTGTAGTCAGCAATATTTTGAATTAATTCAATAAAAACTGTAAAAACTTTTTTCCTCATAATTCTAGGCAAACTTTTAAAATACGTCTGCATAAAATCATGTCCCATCGTTAAAAATGCATTACTCAATTGATGATCAATAGGACCGAAATATTCCATTTCGTCTTTCTTAATCGGCAATTCAAAACTTTGCTTCAGTTGAGTAATGTTCATTTATTGGAAAAGTATGTAATTATCAAATTTGATTCGTATAAATATAATAAAAACCAAACAATCAACGCATCAATCTACTTAAAAGTTCAGCATGCTGAGAAAATTTATCAATTAAAGTGCGGTCAGCAAGCTCAAAATCGGCAAAGTCAAAGCCCGGAGAAACCGTGCAGCCCACTAAGGAATAATCTCCTTTACCTTTCACTTCTGAAGCAAACCAAACATTAGCAGGCACTACAAACTGCAGCACTTCACCCGACTCTATTGAGCGACCAATTGTTTGTTGACTGTAATTCCCTTCTTCATCAATCATGTGTACTATAAGCGGATCTCCATCGTAAAAGTGCCACATTTCATCTGATTTAATTTTGTGAAATGCAGAAAATGCACCTTGATCGATCAAAAAATAAATGCCGGTTGACAAATTTCTTTCACCCTCAAACTCTTCTAAATTAATCGTCCTTTTTGAGCGGTAAGTTTCTGCAAAATAACCCCCTTCAGGATGAGCTTCCAAGCCCAATTGTGTTATCCAATATTCTTTATTTTTCATTTATTTCTAATTTAAAGTTAAAACAATGCAATATCTTTTTTAGTTTTATAGTGACAAACATAAGCTTCACTGCCATGATAAAAAGAATTTTTGACCTACATTTTCACCAATTAAATAACTACCCTAAAAATGATGCATTAACTGCAAAAGTTAATGGAAAATGGGAACCGATTAGCACTCAGTCCTTCATTGATCAAGCAGAAGCATTTGCTTCAGGCTTGCTTGAGTTGGGCTTAAAATCCGGTGATAAAATTGCCCTAATTTCAAATAATCGACCGGAATGGCACATTGTTGATTTGGGTATCCTTCTAGCTGGTATGATTAGCGTTCCAATTTATCCAACCATTACTTCAGAAGACTATGACTTCATTATGAACAACGCTGAAGTAAAGCTTTGCTTTTTGTCAGATGCAGAAATTTACGATAAAGTAGCGGCCGTTTTTGATAAGATTGAGCACTTACAAAAGTGTTACAGTTTCGACAAAGTAAACAGCTGCGAATCGTGGACTGCAGTGAAAGACTTAGGGAAAGGTAAAAATCAATCGAAACTAAAAGAAATTCAAGCCACGGTTAAAGAAGACGATTTAGCAACATTAATATACACTTCAGGAACAACCGGCAGACCAAAAGGAGTAATGTTAACACACAAAAACCTTGTTTCTAATGCTGTGGCTTGTCGAGAGCGACTTCCAGTTGGTAGCGAAGCAAAATCGTTGAGTTTTTTACCGCTTTGTCATGTATATGAAAGAATGGTTTGTTACCTCTATATTTACACCGGAACATCAATCTACTATGCTGAATCATTAGAGACTATTGGAGATAATTTAAAAGAAGTAAAACCGGATGTATTTACAGCAGTTCCGAGATTACTTGAAAAAGTATACGATAAAATAATCGCTAAAGGTCAAGAATTAACCGGCATTAAAAGAGCTTTGTTTTTCTGGGCAATTGAAGTGGCAAAAGAATTTGAAATACCCAATAAGAAAGGCGCTTGGTACAATTTTAAATTAAAAATGGCCAATAAACTTATCTTTAGCAAATGGAGAGAAGCCCTTGGTGGAAATGCTAAAGCGATAGCATCAGGTGCTGCAGCCTTACAACCTCGTTTGGCAAGAATATTCTTAGCCGGTCAAATTCCCGTTCAAGAAGGTTACGGATTAACAGAAACCTCTCCCGTAATTGCTGTGAACGACCAAGACAATGATGGAACACGCATTGGAACTGTAGGTCGACCGATAAAAGACGTAGAAGTGAGAATTGCAGCTGATGGCGAAATTGAAGTAAAAGGACCGAATGTAATGATTGGTTATTACAAAAATGAAGAAGCAACGAAAGAAGTCTTCACTGCCGACGGTTGGTTTAAAACCGGAGATTTGGGTGAAATGGTAGAAGGTCAATATTTGAAAATAACAGGCAGAAAAAAGGAAACCTTCAAAACTTCAGGGGGCAAATACATCGCTCCACAACTAATTGAAAACAAAATGAAGGAATCTTCATTTATTGAGCAAATAATGGTAATTGGTGAAGGCGAAAAACATCCTGCAGCAATTATTCAACCTGCTTTTGACTTTTTGAAGGAATGGTGTAGAAGAAAAGAAATTCCTTATACAACTAACGAAGATATGATTAAAAATGAAAGAGTTTTTAATCGCATTATGAAGGAAGTTGATTTTTACAATGAGGGATTTGCTCAATATGAAAAAATTAAAAAGATTTTGCTTGTTCCTACCGAATGGGCTGTTGAAAGTGGAGAAATGACTCCGACGATGAAAGTAAAACGTCGCGTGATTATGGAAAACTACAAGAATGATATAGAAGCTATTTACCGTCCCTAATTAAGGACGGTAAATTCCTTTTCTGAAATCAGCAATAACAACTAGCAATTGTTGCTTTGTTTTTAACAATCTATTCTAGCAAAGTTGTTTTCTTCCTTCCTTTGTATTTTCAACACTATGAAACTGTAACTTGATTAAAATTTAATGACCGTCCATTGCCAGTTATTAGCGAAAAAATGGCACTTTCTATCTATATAAAGGATCATGACTAAAACTTGTGTTTACCCATAAATTTTTGTGAGTCTAAAAAGAAAAAATTCTACATTTTTCACACCTCTAAACCTTGCTCTAAAAG
>MDTG01418236.1_pt1 | contig 13999 bp, 15 predicted proteins | sample 811421 | NCBI WGS metagenome assembly MDTG01 (sample SAMN05326645, study PRJNA326480) | marine metagenome | isolation source: seawater | place: Pacific Ocean: South East | collected 2011 | reverse complement strand
TCGAATCGATCGTGCTCAGCGACGGCTGATGCATGCAGGCTGCAGTGCGCCCGGTCCCTGAACACAGACACCGACGCGCGATCGAGGATCCCGAATGATGGACAGCAGGCCACGACCCGCTCTCATGCTGCCCGGCGGCGGCGCCCGAGGCGCCTACCAGGTGGGCGTGCTCAAGGCCATGGCCGAGTACCTGCCCGGCCCCGAGTCGCCTTTCCGGATAATTGCTGGCACCTCGGCGGGCGCCATCAACGCCGCGGTCATGGCCAGCCACGCCGATGATTTCGCCTTCGGCGCCGAACGACTCGGCCAGTTCTGGGGCAATTTCCGCTGTCACCACATCTATCGCACCGGCTGGCTGCACAACATGGGCACCGGCCTGCACTGGCTGGCGTCGATGACGCTGGGCGGTCTTGGCATAGCCAACCCGAAATCGCTGCTGGACAACCGGCCGCTGGGCCGACTGCTGGAACGCGAGCTCGATACCGCCGGCATCCGTCGCGCGATCGACAACGGACACCTCGATGCGCTGCTGGTGACTGCCTCGGGGTACGCGACCTCGCGCGCGGTGACCTTCTTCCAGGGCCGCGACGAATTCACCGAGTGGCGTCGCTACAAGCGCGCCGGGGTGCGCAGCGCGATCGACGCCCGGCACCTGCTGGCCAGCGCCGCACTGCCGCTGCTTTTTCCGGCCCAGCCCATCGGCAACGAATACTTCGGCGACGGCGGCATGCGCCACACCACGCCGCTGAGTCCGCCCATCCACATGGGTGCGGACAGGGTCGTGATCATCGGCACGCGCGACGAACTGCAGGACCCCGAACCCGAGGTCTGCGACCGGTACCCGACGCTGGGCGACATCGGCGGCTACCTGCTGGACGTGATCTTCATGGATTACCTGAACAACGACCTGGCGCGCCTGAAGCGAATCAACCGCACGCTCGAGATCGTGCCGGAGCAGCTACGCCCCGAGACCGGCCTGAGAGAAATCGACGCGCTGCTGATACAGCCCAGCGAGGACCTGAGGGAAGTGGCCAACCGGCACATGCACCGCGTGCCGGCCAGCGTCAAGACCCTGCTCAGGGGCATAGGCGCCTGGGGCCCCGGCCGGCTGCCCAGCTACCTGCTGTTCGAAGCCGAATTCTGCCGCGAGCTGATCGAACTCGGATACACCGACGGGATGGCCAGGCGAGACGAAGTGCGCGAGTTGATGCGGACGGCCGGTTAGCCGGTTAACGCTTCAGATCTTGACCCTGCCCCGCAGGATATCGGCAAACATCACCCAGTCCCCTGCCAGGCTGTAGAGGGGGTATTTGAACGTGGCCGGCTTGTTCTTTTCGAACACGAAATGCCCGATCCACGCGAACCCGTAACCGAAAAGCGGCATGGCCAGCAGCCACCAGGGCGATACGAAGATGCCTGCCGCCAGCGCGACCAGCACCAGCCAGGTGCCGACGAAATGCAGGCGGCGACAGTTTGTGTCGGCGTGCTCTGCCAGGTAATACGGATAGAACTCTCGAAAACTGGAAAACGACTGGGACATCGGTCGATACCGGGACGGTTGCAACTCAATCCGGGGAAACTACCACGCAGGACCACCCCGGACAAGTCTGCCCGAAGAAGCTCTCCGGGCGATCATTCGCCGCGCCCGCGCATGTTCAGTACGTGCCCGATGATCAGCCCCAGCCCGCCCATGGACGTGACCAGCGAGATCCAGACCGGACCGATCAGGTGGCGCTGCTCCAGGAAGGCCGCCACGATCAGCAGCGCGAATCCGATACCCGCCGGCACCCACATCGTGGCGTTGCGGTGTCGCAGAAAGCCGAGCCCGAACGCCAGAAGGCTGACGGGAATGATCACGCCGAGCAGCACCAGGTGAAACAGTTCGTGACTGAAGACGCTTGCGGACGCCAGCGGCGCGAACAACAGCGCCAGCGGCAGCGCCAGGCACTGCAGCAGGCAGAACGTCGATATGCCGATGCCGATGCGGTCCAGGATGCCGACAGGCAGTTCGCGCTTTCGTGGTTTCAAGACGGCCGCCATCATCGGAGGAAAATCTCTTAAAACGTAATGATATAACATTTTAGGCTCGGCCGCATCTACTCGCCGCGGGGTTCGAATTGGGGCGTTGGATGCTTTCCGGGCCAATCGAGGTCTGGGGCTTCGCTGAGGGTTTGGTGCCGGCTGAGGGATGGCTTTCGCTGCGCTCAAGCGAGCTCGCCTTTGGCTCGGTTCGAACCGGTTGTCTGGTCGGGGGTTCGAATGGGGGCCTTGGATGGTTACCGGGCCGATAGAATTACGGGGCTTCGAATTCGGAATGGTGCCGGCTGAGGGATTCGAACCCCCGACCCTCTGATTACAAATCCCCTAGAACGGGCTTTTATAGCGTCCGGGAAAATCCAGCGAAATCCCATATTGACCTGAAAATCATGTAGTTATAGATTGCAGCCGTCCGACGTGATACGATTAAATCCGAGAAACATTAGGCCAGCATTAGGCCAAAAATCACAAAGGAGCGCGCGCCATGCCGTCACGAAACCAGCGAAACCGAAGCCGAAGCCTGACCACCAAAACGGTTACAGCGCTCCGGCCTGGACAGTCTCTAACCGAAACTTGGGGATATGGTGAAGGCGCTTTGCAGGTTCGCGCCGGCAAGAAAGGCCCGCGCTATTTTTTCCGATATGGGCCGGATCAAACCCGGATCGCAATCCCAAGCTTCAACGATGACGGCGAACCGATCAGCCTTGCCGAAGCGCGCCAGGCGGGCCGGGCGCTGTCGGCTCGATATCAGGCCGGCGAACGAAGCCTGAAAGCCGCCATCGAAGCCGAGGAACGCGCCAGGACGGCGGAATTGGAAGCCCAGCGGCGCGCGGCGGACGATCACGAAGCCCACCAGCGCCACAGTTTCGGAGCGCTCATGCGCGGCTACGTCCGATACATGGAGCAGCGCGGCCGCGCCAGCGCATACGATGTGGGGCACGCTGTCGGGTTGTATATCGAGCAACCGCACCCCGCCTTGTGGGAAAAGCCGGCCGGGGAAATCACGCTTGACGACGTGCTGACAATCCTTGAACCCCTGACCAGCGCCGGCAAGCTTCGCACGGCCGGTAAGGTTCGCTCCCATATCCGGGCCGCCTATTCAGCCGCGATTCGCGCCCGTAACAGCGCTCAGTCTGGCGAGCTACGCCGGTTCCACATCAGCGCCAACCCGGCGGCGGACGTTCAGCCCATCGAAGGATCGAACAAGCCGAGGGATCGCGCATTGTCGGTCCTGGAATTGCGGGCGCTCTGGAAGCGCGCCAGCGATCCAGGCGAGCGCGCCGGCCCGTTGCTCCGTTTCTACCTGCTGACCGGCGGCCAGCGGTTCGCACAACTGCGACGCGCCACGCTTTCGGATATCTCGGACGAAGGGATTGTGATTTGGGATTCGAAAGGCAGACGAAGCCAGCCACGCCGGCACGCTGTCCCGTTGCTACCTGAGGCGCTCGAAGCTATTGAGGCAATGGCACCGTGCCGAATCGGGCAGTACATCGCCACGCTCACGGGCGGACAGTCCCCGGCCGATTGCTCTGCTTTCTCTAAGCTTGTCGCGAGCGTCAGCCGGCGCATGGTGGACGCCGGCGAAGCGGTAGAACGGTTCACGCTCGGGGATTTGCGCCGGACGATTGAAACGCGGCTAGCCGCGCTCGGAGTATCAATGGAAGTCCGGGCGCAACTTCAAAGCCACGGGCTCGGGGGAGTCCAGGCCCGGCACTATGACCGGCATGACTACTGGCAGGAAAAACGCGAAGCCCTGGAGCGCATCCGCGACTTGATGACCAGGCCGGCGGCCGATGTCGCGGCAATTACGACCTTCCGCCAACAGAAACGCGCGGCGGCTGTCGGCACCGAATAACCGCGCCACGGCGAGCCAACAGGGCGCGGTTACCCTCTGATTTCCATATGCCTAGGCTAGTTAGGCCGTTCCAAGGCAGACTTTCGCCGGCCGCGCATCCGTCCGTGGCTCTAGCGTTTCGGGCTATACGCTGGTAGTGCCAACGTGATTTCCATATACCAGAATCAAACCGGGCACGCCTGGACCACGGACAGGCAATCCCGACGCGCCAGCGCGCGTCAGGTCGAAGTGCTGGCGCGTGCCGTGGTAACTGATCGGCTTCACAATCCCCGGCGGCAAATTTCCGAGTTCAGCCGTTCGACTGCCATTTCCAGACCGTCCATGATTGCAGCGAAGTCCGCCGGCTCCATGTTGTGATCCCATCTACCGCACGCCATAAGGTTGTACGCTCGGATGCGGCACAGTAATGATCCGCTTTCAGTTTGCAGGTCGATACCGGATTCCATGTCGTCATTTCCGATTTGCGCTACTCGTTTCGCCATGTCGATTGCTCCAGGTTGAGGGATTGGCCTTCCAGATCGCCAGGATAAATGCAGGCGGACAGATCGCCAGTCGAAACCGGCCAGGCTTCAACCGTTGGCAATCTTGGCAGCCTTGGCAGCCTTGGTATATTTGGCCATGTCGTCAGACTACGTTAACGGACTGGCTCGGACGTTACCAGCGGGCAAGGCTGCCAAGGCTGCCAAGGCTGCCAACCTATAGGAGATAAGGTCAAGGCGGTCACGGCTCGGGCGCTTTGCGGCTTTCGGCCTGGCCTGATTCGCTCGGCAGTTGCCAGCGCCATTTGCGGGCGAAGCCATCATACTTCGAGATTACCCCAGCCGATTTTTTTGCACGGCGCAACGTCCTTTCACGAAATCCGTTCTTGCCCGCCTGCTTAAATATTTCCTCTGCATCGGAGGCCCCATCGCGGAGCAGTGCCACCAAAAAATCGGCCGCCTCTTCTACCGTGCTTCGTTCCTCGTCATCCTCCAGCGCATCGCCGGCGGAGATATCCACGCGCTCCGGCTCCCATTCGATAACAGGAACGTCGCCAAGCGCCCCAGCGCGCGCCAGGACGCGATATGCGAATGCTCCGGCATCGTCAGGCGCTAGGTTGTTCTTTGCGGGCACCATGAGCCGCCGGGCTTCGTCCGATTGATCCTTGGTCACCACCCAGGCACCACGGGCAGCCGCTACAAATCCCAGACTTCCCGAGAATCTATGAATGGCATTGCCGCCTTGCCCTTTATTCAAATGCGTTACCGCAAGGATCGCCACGCGGTAGCGGCTGGCCAGGTCCGCAAGCGGGGTTAGCAGTTCCCGGACTTCGGCGTTTTTGTGGCTGTCGGTTCCGCCAAGGTATGCGCTAACCGGATCGATCACCACCAGGCGACAATCGCGCAAGCGCTCAAGTTCGGCGGCCAGCTTCGGGATATCCCGCTTGAGATTGAAAAAGCGTTCCACGGGATCGCCCCGGCCATCCACGTCAAGCACGGTCGAAAGCAAATGCACCCGCCTTACATCCGCGTTAGCAGCCTCCAGGCGCGGCCGGATCGTATCGGCCGGATCATCCTCCGCGCTGGCGAATATCACGGAACCCTCCGGCGCTATGCCGCTGCCATCCGGCCAATCTACGCCGGCCGTGGTCCGGGCCGTGATATCGGCGGTAATCAGCGATTTCCCCAAACCCGGATCACCTGCCAGCATCGTTACTTTGCCGGCGGCAATCACGTTCGGCCAGTGCCAGCGCAAGGCCAGCGCCTCGATATCGGCCAGTGACCGGGTGAGCGCCGGCGGCGCGTCGTCATTGGTCGCAAAGCAGCGCGCCACGGCGTCCGGCCCTTCGCGCTGGCACAGGTCATTGAAGTCGCCAGCCTGGCCGGGCTCGATCACCACGCCCCCAACAGCGCCGGCGGCTTCGTTCGCCTTGGATATCCCGGGATTGCCCTCCGTGCCCCTGTCATCGTCGGCAGCGATCACCAGGCGTACATCCGGCAACTTGTCGCGAAGCGCGCGCGCTACGGGCTCCAGGTTGCCCGCATTGAAAGCCACGGCCACAGCCAGGCCCGTGACTTCGTGAATCGTCGCAGCGGTCGCGAAGCCTTCAGCCACCACCACCGCCCCGCGCGGCTTGCCGATGCTGCAATAGTGCCCAGGAATTGCGCCATCTTTTAGAAAGCGCTTCGTTCCGTCCGCTCCGATGAATTGCAGACTATGCAGCCGACCTCCCGAGTCTCGAACAGGGATCACTAATCGGTCATTGTGGATGCGGGCGCAATGCGCCCTGATCCCTTTGCGGAGAAGGTAAGGGTAATCATGCGTGACTGGCTTGGCACCCTCCCACAAGCGCTCGGAGCGTTCCCGCGCTTTGGCTTGCGCCTCGATCCGCGCGCGCTCGGCTTCGCGTTGCGCCTGTTCAATTTCCGCGCGCCATTTCCTGCGATCTTCCGCGCTCTCCGGCTTCCGTCCCTGCCAGGCTTCCGAAAGGCCCGTAGACCAATCGCCAAACACGCCGCCGGTCTGGTCCGGGAATAAGCGACACCAGGCGGAACGATTCCCCGCGCCCTTTCCAAAGCCGGGGAAACGAACAAACCGGCCCGGCTCCAGGCTGGCCGGCGGCTCCAATCCAGAAGAACGTATGGCTTCGCGGAATGCCTCCGGGCCGGTCATGACCGCACCCCCGACCGCAACGGCAGCCGGTTTCGGTCAAAGGCCGTGCGGACACCCTCAAGACCGGATTTATTCGATATCGATACCCAGGTATCCCGAGAATCCAGAACAGCGAGCCCAGCGCCCAAGGCGCGCGCCATCGCCGCCGGCTCGGAGAATCCGACCGCCGAAGGCGGGTTGAAGCCGTTGGCCGGCGCATACGTCAAGCATTGCGACGGCCAGCGCTTGCGGATTCGCTCCGGCGTAATCGCGGCCAGATTGAACAGGCCGAAGACGACCAGAACGGCCGCGCCGGTTGCAGCGTGAATTGTCAGCCCGTCCGCAAGCTGATCGACAATCACCAGCCGGCCCGCAGCGCGGCCGATCTTGATTGAATCGCCCCAGCGCATCGGCCAGTACAGGAAATGCAATCGCCCCGCCGGGCACCAGGCGGCCAGATTGCGCGGCTTTCCGCAGATGGACACGATCCGGAATATCGGCACGCCAATCAAGCCGCGACGAAATAGCGACCGGGCACCTGGAATTTCAGCGTGCCGAGATGCGTTGCGCCAGGTTTCCGCGATCATGTGCCGGCGCTCGGCTGGCCGCGCCCATTGCCAGGTATCGCGCGCGAAACCGAGATCAGGAACCTGTGCCCGGATCGAGACTGGCAGGCGGCCACCGGCTGGCATATACTTGATATGTGGTCCGCCTCGCAAACCGATCACCGCCCCGCCCGGCCCGGCGGGGCTTTTTCTTTCTGCGATCACTCCGCACCCTCCCCGGCTTCGAGCCGTTCAATCAGGTCGCGAATATCTCGGGCACGCCAGGCGACGGCACGCGCTCCAACCTTCACCGGGCGCGGCGCTTTGCCGGACTCGATCATGGCGTAGAACGTCGAGCGACTAACGGGGATCGGGCCGGGCTTGGCCTTGGTTCCGATAATCTGGGGGAGTCGGAGAAAACCGCTATCGGGGATCATATTTGGTTCCTTGAGGTGTTATAGGAACCGTGATAATCCGAAGAAAGCGCGCGCAAAACTATGGAAAAACTCGACCATCTTCGCCTTTTACCGAATCCCCCCGAACAGTGCAGATATCCAGATACCCACCTCCCCTCCATGGCGATCACACGACCGCCTGCCGACCCCCCACCCCTGCCCAAAACGCCAACTGAAAGGGCGCGAATTTCCGTCACATTAGGCCAGCATTAGGCCAAATCGAGACGAACGCCGGCGGCGCGCGCTTCCGATCAGCCGCACGAAATCCGATTAATTTCAATAAATACAGGTGATTAGGGATGGTGCCGGCTGAGGGATTCGAACCCCCGACCCTCTGATTACAAATCAGATGCTCTACCAACTGAGCTAAGCCGGCGTTTGATCAACTTCTCGGGCGTATTCTAGCCGACGCTGCGCGTCGGGCCGGCTGAGGGATTGACTACGCGCCCTGTTGGACGCTGGCCCTTCGCTACGCTTCGGGTTGTTCCAACCGCTCCGCGGCCTCCACATCGAGCTCGCCTGCGGCTCGGTTACTGCGGCGCTCCAGTGATTGCGCAAACTGCGCGCAATTCGAACCCCCGACCCTCCGATTCTAAATAGACAAGAACAAATCAGATGCTCTACCAACTGAGCTAAGCCGGCGTTTGGTCAACTTCTCGGGCGTATTCTAGCCGAGACGCTTCAAGCCGCGCGCAGCGCGTAGCGGCGGATTCTTGCGCCTAGCTGGCCGAGCTTTTCCTCGATGTTTTCGTAGCCGCGATCAATATGGTAGACGCGGTCGATGACGGTCTTGCCCTCGGCCACCAGGCCGGCCAGCACCAGGCTGGCAGAAGCCCTGAGGTCGGTGGCCATGAGCGGCGCGCCGGTGAGCTTTGGCCGGCCCCGGATGATGACCGCGTTGCCTTCCAGCCGCATGTCGGCACCCAGGCGCTGCAGTTCGAGCACGTGCATGAAGCGATTCTCGAATACCGTCTCGCGCACCACGCCGGTGCCCTCGGCGATGGCGTTCAACGCCGTGAACTGGGCCTGCATGTCGGTCGGGAATCCCGGGTACGGCGCGGTGGTGACGTTCACGGCCCTGGGCCGTCGACCGTGCATGTCGAGTTCGATCCAGTCGTCGCCGGTGGTGATCTCGGCACCCGATTCCTCGAGCTTCTGAAGAACCGCGTCGAGCGTGTTCGGATCGGCCCGGCGGGCCGTGATGTGCCCGCCGGTCATGGCCGCGGCCACCAGGAAGGTGCCGGCCTCGATCCGGTCAGGCAGCACGACGTAGTCGAAGCCCGAAAGAGGCTTGCCGCCGTGGATCACGATGGTGTTGCCGCCGGCGCCTTCGATATCGGCGCCCATGCTGTTGAGGCAATCGGCAAGGTCGACGACTTCGGGCTCCTGCGCCGCGTTCTCGATCCGGGTGACGCCCTCGGCCGTCACCGCGGCCATCATGATGTTCTCGGTCCCGGTCACGGTGGCGGTATCGAGCACGATCCGGGCGCCCTTGAGCTTTTTGGCCTCGGCAATGATGTAGCCGGCTTCCACGCGCACGTCGGCGCCCAGCGCGGTGAGTCCTCTGAGGTGCTGGTCGACCGGGCGCGCGCCGATGGCGCAACCGCCGGGCAGCGAAACCCGTGCCTTGCCGAAGCGCCCCAGCAGGGGGCCGAGCACCAGCACCGAGGCGCGCATGGTCTTGACCAGGTCGTACGGCGCTTCCTGGTGCGTGACGCCGGAGGTGTCCAGTTCGATGGTGAGCTGATCGGCAAGACCCACCTCGGCGCCCATCTGCGCCAGCAACTCGATGGTGGTGGTGACGTCCTTCAGGTGCGGCACGTTCTTGAGCCGACACGGCTGGTCTGTCAGCAGGCTGGCCATCAGGATCGGGAGCACCGCGTTCTTGGCGCCCGAGACGACGACCGAGCCGCTCAGCGCAACGCCGCCCTCGATTTCGATGCGGGCCATCAGTTGTTCTCCAGCGCAGCCTGTTCTGCCGGCGTGCGAAGCGAAAGCGTCAGCGCGTGGATTTCGCGTCCCAGCGCCGGCCCGATCGCGTCGTGCACCCGGCGATGGCGCGCCACGCGGTTGAGCCCGTCGAAGCCGGCATCGACGACTTTCGCGGTAAAATGAACGTTGTCGTCGCTGGAAACGCTGATCTCGGCCTGCGGAAAAGCAGCCCGTAGCTGTTGCTCTATACGTTCGCTGTCCATATCTCTTGAGGAATTCCTGTCTGAAGCGGGGGCATGAATTCGCCCCGGGTTTTGGTCCGGATGCGGGGCAGAACGTCGCCGACGGCAGCGATTCTGGCCCGGGACGGGGCACGTTTCGCCTGCCCGGCCCGACATGGTATACGAAACGCGATCGACCCGGCGACCGACGTCCGGCGACCGAAACCGACCAAGGGGTCATTGACTGAAATGCACATCTTCCAAACTGAATGTCGTTGATCGCTTCGCTTGTCTATCTCCTGGCCGGCTTCGTGCTGCTGGTATGGTCGGCCGATCGGCTGGTGGCCGGTGCGTCGGCGCTGGCGCGCAATTTCGGCGTCTCCGCCCTGGTCGTCGGCGTCACCATCGTCGGCTTCGGCACGTCGGCCCCGGAGATGGTGGTGTCCGCGCTGGCCTCGCTGGAAGGCAATCCATCGCTGGCGGTCGGGAACGCGCTGGGCTCCAACATCGCCAATATCGGCCTGATCCTCGGCCTGACCTGCCTTGTCTACCCGATGAGCGTCGAGCGCTCGACCCGTTTCCGCGAGATCCCGGCGCTGGCAGGGGTCACGGCGCTGACCGCGTTGCTGATGTTCGATGGATCGCTGTCGCGACTCGACGGCGCGATCCTGGCCGGCGGCCTGGCGCTGTTCATCCTGGTCATGCTTTACCGAGGCCACCGCGAAGTCGATCTGGACCCCGCCACCCAGGCGCTGGTCAACGAGATTTCGGAGGAAATGAGCAATCGCGCCGCGACGGTCTGGACCGCGGTCGGCTTGGTGACCCTGCCGCTAAGCGCCCAGCTGCTGGTCAGCGGCGCGGTCGGCATGGCCACGATGCTGGGCGTGTCCGAGGCCGTCATCGGCCTGACCATTGTCGCGCTGGGCACCAGCCTGCCGGAACTTGCAGCGGCCATGGCCAGCGCGCTGCGCAAGGAAGACGATCTGTGCATCGGCAACATCCTCGGGTCCAACCTGTTCAACCTGCTCGGCGTGCTCGGTATCGCCGCGCTCATCCATCCCATGGCGATCGAAAAGCTCCTGATCGTGCGAGATCTCCCGGTCGTCGCGCTCACTTTCCTGATGCTGGCGGGAATGGCGATCTTCGCCGGGCGCATCGGCCGGGTCAGCGCCGGCGTGCTTCTGGCGACCTACACGATCTACCAGGTTGCCGTTTTCCAGCAGGCGCTGTAATCATCCCGCCCTATTCAAGGCGGGATTATGGGTAGACTGCGGCCACGCACCGGACCATCTTCATGAACGAACGAATCGACGACCGTATCAAGAACCCCGAAGCCCTGATCGAGCGGGCGCGCGAGGTGCTGGCCACCGAAGCGGCGGCCATACAGGCGCTGGCGCGGCGACTGGACGGCGCATTCGTCGAGGCCTGCCGCCTGATCCTGGCCTGTGACGGCCACCTGATCGTCACCGGCATGGGCAAGTCCGGGCACATCGGCCACAAGCTCGCCGCGACGCTGGCGTCCACCGGCACGCCGGCCTTTTTCGTCCATCCGGCCGAAGCCAGCCACGGCGACCTCGGCATGATCCGTTCCGGCGACGTGATCGTCGCGCTTTCGAACTCGGGCGAAACGAGTGAGGTTGTCAACCTGCTGCCGGTGATCAAGCGCATCGGGGTCGGCCTGATCGCGATGACCGGCAATACGGCGTCGAGCCTGGCCCGGCACGCCGACGTGCACCTGGATACCAGCGTCGACCGCGAGGCCTGCCCGCTGGGCCTGGCCCCCACCGCATCGACCTCGGCCCAGCTGGCCATGGGCGACGCGCTGGCGATCGCGCTACTGGAGGCGCGCGGCTTCACCGCCGAGGATTTCGCTCGTTCGCATCCCGGCGGCACGCTCGGCAAACGCCTGCTGCTGCACATCGCCGACGTGATGCACGGCGAGGCCGACCTGCCGACCATCGCGCCCGACCAGACCATTTCCGAGGCGATCGTGATCATGACCCGCGGCCGGCTCGGCCTGTGCGCGGTCATCGACGCCGATCGCCGGGTGGCCGGCATCCTCACCGACGGCGACCTGAGGCGCGGGCTGGACCAGAGCGGCGATATCCGCACCACGCCGGTGCGCGAACTGATGACCGCCGATCCCCAGACCATCGGTCCCGACGAACTGGCCGCCAGCGCGGTCGAGCTCATGCAGGCCAGGCGCATCCAGGGCCTGCTGGTGGTCGACGACGACAGGCGGCTGGTCGGCGCGCTCAACTTCCAGGACCTGCTGCAGGCAGGCGTCGTATGAGCGCCGGAGACGAGTCCACCCGGTGGTCGCCCGAACTGCTCGAGCGCGCCGCTTCCATCCGCGCGATCGTGTTCGATATCGACGGCGTGATGACCGACGGCCGCCTGTACCGCGACGACAGCGGCCAGGAGATCAAGGCCTTTCACTCGCGCGACGGGCTGGGGCTGAAGGGCCTGATGCGCAACGGGTTCGAGGTGGTGGCCCTGACGGCGAGAAACTCCAGGCTGGTCCAGGTGCGCATGCGCGAACTGGGCATCGAGAACCTGCACCAGGGCCGCGAGGACAAGGGTGCGGCGTTTGCCGAGATTCTGCAGCAACTCGACCTGGACGCCGCACAGGTGGCCTACATGGGCGACGACCTGGTCGACTGGCCGGCGATGCGCCAGGCCGGGCTCAAGTTGTGTCCCGGCGACGCCGACGCGTGGATCATCGAGCAGGCCGACTATGCCACCCGTGCTCACGGCGGCCGCGGCGCGGCCCGGGAAGCGGCCGAACTGCTGCTTGCGGCCCACGGTCTGCTGGACGAATGGCGGCAGTCGTTCCAGTGAAGCACCGGCGATGGTCATGACAAGCCGCCGTCGCTATTGGCTGCTGGCCGCGCTCGCGCTGGCCGTACTGGTCACCGGCAACTGGTGGCTCAACCAGGTATGGCAGCCCGAACCGCGCGCCCCCGAGACCGTGGCGCAGGATATCGACTACGCGCTGGGCGATTTCGAAGCGCAGTTCTTCGACGCCGAAGGCACGCTGACGCTGGACGTCGCAGGCCCCCGGCTGGAGCACGACGCGGTCACCCGCCAGGCCGTGATTCCGCAACCACGGTTCGTGATCGATCCGGCCGACCAGGCCTGGGCCGGCACGGCCGACCTGGCGCTGGTCGAAAGAGACTCGCGCCGGCTGACGCTGCAGGGCACGGTGCGCATCGAAAAACCGCATCCGCGCGGCACGGTCCGGATCGATTCCGACGAAGTGCACTACGATCGTGGAGACAATCGTGGCGACAATCGCGGCGAAGCCACGCTGTACTCGCCCGGCCCTGCCCGCATGCGGCAGGACGGAACCGAACTGACCGGTGGTACTCTTACTGCCTGGATCGATGAAGAAAGAATGGAGCTTGAACAGGATGTCCATGCGATTTATCGCCCTGCCCGCGCTGCTGCTCGCGACTAGCCTCGCCGGCGCCCAGGATCGGGATCCCGAATCGACCGCCGAGGCCGTCGTCCAGGCTGCTGGGGAAGCCGTGGTCGAGCCGCCGATCATCATCGATTCCGATACCAATCAATACGACCTGAGATCGGGCGTGACCCGATTCAGCGACAACGTCACCATCCAGCGCGGCGCGATGCTGGTCAATGCCGATGAAGGCGTGGTTCACCAGGCGGATGGCCGCATAACTCTGGTGGAGCTTTTCGGCAGCCCGACGACCTGGCGTGATCGACTGGACGACGGCAGCATCGTTGAGGGGCGCGCCGACCGGATCGAGTTCGAAGTGATCGAAAATGTCGTGACGCTGACCGGTAACGCGCGCCTCCGCCACGAACAGGGCGAATTCACCGGCAACCAGCTTGTCTACGATCTGGACACCGAAAGCCTCTCCGGCCGCGGCACCGACGGCAACCAGGCGCGCGTCGTGCTGGAAGGAGATTCGATGCGCAATCGAACGTCCGACGAAACTCCTCCCGCAGAACCCGAAACCGACGCCGAGGACGACCCGAACCCGGAAGAAGGCGAACCGGTCGACCCGCCGGCGGGAAGCTGATGCTGCGCGCCGAACACCTGGTCAAGCGCTATCGCGGCCGCGCCGTGGTGCACGACGTATCGCTGGAGGTCCACCGCGGCGAGATCGTCGGCCTGCTGGGGCCCAACGGCGCCGGCAAGACCACCTGCTTCTACATGGTCGTGGGCCTGGTACCGGCCGACGGTGGAAAAATCAGCGTCGACGATCACGATCTGACCCGCGCCAACATGCATCGCCGCGCCCGCAAGGGCATCGGCTACCTGCCCCAGGAAGCCTCCGTGTTCCGCAAACTGAC
>MDTG01038450.1_pt1 | contig 14000 bp, 12 predicted proteins | sample 811421 | NCBI WGS metagenome assembly MDTG01 (sample SAMN05326645, study PRJNA326480) | marine metagenome | isolation source: seawater | place: Pacific Ocean: South East | collected 2011 | reverse complement strand
TGCAGAGCGAGATGGAGCAGTAGGATCTGCAGAGGCTATCAGAGCCAGAGAGATTCAGGTAGCTGAAAACATGGCTCAGGCCGAGAAGGGTAAGAAGGCTGCAGAGGCAGATCAGCGAGTTTTCGTCAATGAGCAAGAAGCCATCGCAGTCGAAGGTGAGAACTCATCCCAAGCCCAAATCGCAAGAGTCAATGCTGACCTTGCTGAAGCAGAGGCTACTGCAAAGCAACGTGCTGAAATAGCCAAGGCTCAGGCAGAGGCAGAGATTCAGAAATCGAAGTATGTCGAGGAAGAAGAGCGTCTCAGAGCTAGCGACATTGTAAGAGAGAATATACAAAAGCAACAGATCGAGATTGCCGCTGAGGCCGAAGCAGAGCGACAGCGACGTATTGCTGCTGGTGAAGCAGACGCCATACTCCTGAAGTACGAGGCAGAAGCAGCCGGTGTTCAGAAGGTCCTCGAGGCAAAGGCAGCAGGTTATGCAGGGCTTGTCAGTAGCTCAGGCGGAGATGCCAAGGCCGCAGCAACCCTCCTTATGGTCGAAAAGATTGAGGGTATGGTGGCAGCACAGATAGAGGCCGTCAAAAATCTCAAGATAGACAGCATAACCGTCTGGGATGGCGGAGGAAGCGCGGATGGATCGGCTACTTCGGACTTCATCAGCAGTCTCGTGCGAAGCCTCCCGCCGTTACATGATGTTGCTCGTAATGCAGGCGTCGATTTGCCTCAGTACCTGGGGACCATGACTGACAATAACGATCAGTAATCGGCACGGTGAGTCGTTGATACGGACTCGATCTGTATTTTCCATCCTAACTGTCTCGCTATTGGCGATAACGGTTGATTCCTACCTAGAATCGCAAGGGATATTTTCCTTGGGGGCGGGCACTTTAGGCCTGTTACTCGGTTTGATATTTGCATCACTCATTGCGATAGAGTCCAACGAAAGGAAGTATGCAATTGACTCCATATTGCCCGCTTCGATTGTACTTCTTGGATTTGGATTAAACATAGCCCACCTCGCAACAGGAGGTATAGGGATTGCAGGCATGGCATCTATCCTGACTGCTATATTTGCGGCATTCATCACTACCACGATTATGGGCAGAATCCTCGGAATCAATGTCCCTCAATCATTTGCATTAGGCGCAGGTGGTGCGATATGTGGAACAAGTGCAGTACTTGCAGTAGCCCCTTCACTCCGTTTGAGTGCTGCCAAGACTGGAGCAATAGTCGCAGTTGTAAACTTCCTTGGCTTAGCAACATTCCTCTCTGTGCCAATATTGGCCCACATGCTTGGGATGACCGATCAAACCGCAGGGATATGGGCTGGATCGACAGTACATGCAGTTCCTCAGGCGATAGCAGCTGGCGAAGCGCTTGGAGGGGATGCTCTCAGTTTAGCCTCGGGAACCAAACTCACAAGGGTGCTTGGGTTGCTTGTAGTGGTCCCTATAGCATCACTCTTTGCTGAATATGAGGAAACAACCTCAACAGAAGACGGAAAAAGAAAGGCAAACATACCACTCTTTCTGCCTGGTTTCATACTTGCTTCTATTCTGGCAACAACACTAGTGCCAACACAAATGGCCACTCAATTGGAGGGCCTTGGAAGCATTTTGTTGGTACCTGTATTGGTCTTAATTGGAACTAGCATAGACCTGAAAGAACTCGCTGGAGCGGCAGGGCCGATACTCTGGGCGGGTGCGGTATCAACCATCATCGTGATGGCATCTACAGCAATTGTGCTCGCTATGCTCATTTAGCCCCTGCGTAACGGAGGCACATGGCAGATGATGTCGTCATAGTCGGAGGGAAGAGGACGCCCTTTTGTGAGTGGTCTGGTGGAAAGAGGGGCGATGGCAAATCAGGAGGGCTGTTATCCGATGTTTCTGCCGAGGAACTCGGCACTATTGTGATTGGAGGGGCGCTTGCTTCTACAGGTACTGACCCATCTTCTGTAGATCATGTCGTGATGGGGCACGCCCTCCAGACTTCCAGTCAAGCTATCTTTGGAGCGAGACATGCCGGACTTCGCGCTGGAATACCTCAGGAAGTGCCCATGTTGACCCTAAACCGTTTATGCGGCAGTGGTGCACAGTCGGTTGTCACTGCAGCACAAATGATTATGCTTGGGGAAGCGAATACTGTAATTGCTGGTGGAATGGAAAATCTTAGCCAGGCGCCCATGGTGCTCAGGGGCACACGCCCTGTAAATCGTCTAGGAAGGCCACCAACTCAAGGGCAAGTTTTGGATAAGGACATGGAGGATTACCTCTTTACCAACCTGTTAGACTCCATTTCAAATCGTTTCATGGCCCAAACAAGCGATGAACTTTGCAAGCGACTTAATGTCACACGTGAGCAGGCTGACTCCTTTGCGGCTTTGAGCCATCAGAGAACAGAGGCCAGTATCTCAAATGGGCTATGGAATCAAGAGATCGTTGAAGTAACTACCACGGGCGGTATAATAGGCCCATCGGATGAAGATCACGTCGTCCCCGAGACAACCCCAGAATCCCTGTCAAAGCTCCGTACTCACTTCGGGCCAGAATCCCTAGTTACAGCTGGGAATGCATCTGGGATTGTCGATGGAGCGGCGGCTTTAGTGGTCAAGTCCGCGACTCAGGCGTCTTCAGATGGGGACGAACCTCTTGCAAGAATCGTCTCTTGGGGGATTGTCGGCCTTGAGCCCGCAATAATGGCTTACGGACCTGTTCCATCTAGCAGGATGGCATTGGAAAAAGCCGGTCTTTCGGTTGATGACGTGAGCAGGTGGGAAATTAACGAAGCATTCGCTGGACAGGCAGTTGCATGTATGAAAGACCTAGATATCGAAGAAGGAATAGTCAATGTAAACGGCGGCGCTGTGGGGCTTGGCCATCCCCTAGCTGCCACCGGAACTAGACTATTACTCACTCTTGGACATGAGTTACGAAGATGCGGCGGCGGTTTCGGAGTCGCTACTGCATGTATAGGCGGCGGGCAAGGCATTGCAGTAGTTATCGAGTCTCTATAGCCGGAATTCACATATCTCACGTACCATTTCGGTGGTTATGGGCCATGCTACACCTATGCGAAGCCTTGCCAAGACCTTGACATGGAGAATAATTGCAACCACGGATACATTTCTGTTGACATACCTCTCAGCAACCTACCTGGGAGCAGATCTCGGGATAACTTTTGAGCAGGCTACAGGTTTAGCCGCCACGGTAGCTGGACTAGAACTTATCACAAAATTAGCTCTTTACTACCTGCATGAAAGGGGATGGGCTAGGTTGCAATGGGGCATTGAAAAACACACCTATGCGAATTAACCCAGAATTGCTCCTATGATTGCGGCCCCAGCGAGCCATGCTCCCAGCGATGATCCTAGATTTCCAAGGGCTGTGACAAGTAAGATACGACCAACCCTATTTTTCCAGAGTCCAGACATATCTTCGATTACGAGGAACTCCGATGCGTCCAGGCCAGTGGGTTTTTGCATCTTGTATTGAGTGTAACCTGCAAACCATCCTGCTGCTAGTGCGGGGTTAAGTGATGTAAACGGCGACGCAATAGCACCAACCACAACAGAAAGAGGATGCCCCCCTGCAAGGGCAACCCCCAACCCAGCAAGGGCAGCATTTGCAATCATCCAGTATCCGAGCGTATTTCCTATGCCCGTAAAATCGCCACGCAGCCACATCCACCCGATAATCCCGACAAGAATCGCCGGGATAGCGCCAACCAGAATCTTCGGCCATATTGAGGGGGTTGGAATTACATCCAGCTTTGATATGACTTTCTGATCGCCCTCATTAGGTGGCTCTTCCCATACCGTCTTAATCCCACTTAAGTGACCAGCACCTACAACTGCTAGTACTTTCCCTTGCTCCGAGACTTGGCGTATCCTGCTGGCCATATACCGGTCCCTCTCGTCAATGAGGACAACGCCGGCCTTAGGTGCAACATCACGTGCTTCTTCCAAGACTTTACTGAGCATATCCGAATCTTCGAGCAATGCCTCTATGTCTTCCCCATCTTCGCCGTTATCGCTCCAAAGGATAGCATTGAGAACGCGAACTTTCTCCATGAAACCCATCTTCTTCCAGGCTCTTCTAAGGGTCGTAACTATGTCTCGATCGATTAATTCAATGGGTAGCCCCATCTCATTTGCAACGTCAATGGCTCGAAGAAGCTCTGCTCCGGGCTTCTCTCCCTGTTCGATCCCCATCTTTCGCTGTTGACTAGCAAGAGCGGATTGAAGCAAAATCATGCCAGAGCGACCGTCTTTTATGATTGAGAGAAGATCTTCATTGTCCATTGCGGAGGGATTCTGCAGTGATTTCAATCTAGATTCGCACAATTCAACAGCAACAATGTCCGGTTCAAATTCTGAAATTTGCTCCTGCACCAAATCTATCGATGTCTTACTGACATGTGCGGTACCCACGATTCTGACATTATTGTCGAGATCGATAACCGTGTCACTCATTCACCAGTCCCCCAATCGTGGTAGTCATCGCTTTGAGAAGGTCAGCATGTTCAGCTACATCGTGAACCCTTAGAACATCAACACCCGAACACACTGCAGAGGCTGCTACACCGAGCGTCCCGAATAGCCTGTCATTGCTATTTTCCCGCCCCAATAGATCCAGAAACATCCTCTTACGACTAACCCCCCAAAGCAGCCCTACATCCTCCCTCGGTACTATTTTTCGACCTGCCTTTAACAATGCGATGTTATCGTCGAGACGCTTCCCAAATCCAATTCCGGGATCTACGGTTATATGTTCTGGAGGTATGCCTGCATCAAGTAGAACATTCACTCTATCGCCAAGGTAATCTCCAACCTCTGAAACAACATCTGTGTATGTAGGATCCACTTGCATAGTGCGCGGTTCGCCTTTCATGTGCATTACACAAACCTCCGCTCCTGAATCAGAAATTAATTCGATCATTTCCTTGTTTTCTGCGCCAGTTACGTCATTAATCATGCGACAGCCCTTTTTCAGTGCCTCACCAGCAACTCCCGGTTTACTGGTGTCTATGGAAATGAACGCATCAGGCCTCTCACGTAAGATGCCTTCAATCACGGGGATGGTCCTAGAAAGCTCGTCTTTTACCCCTACCGGCATTGCACCTGGCCTAGTTGACTCGCCACCAATATCAATTATCGATGCACCGTCATCTATCATCGAAATCCCCCGAGACACAGCATGAGTCGACTTAACAGACCGAGAGTTTGGGTGGAATGAGTCTGGAGTCACATTCACCACGCCCATAAGTGCCGGTGAAATACCTCTTTCGGCGAACCCTCCGCCCTCCAAGTCTGCCCTCACGTGTGCTGGAAACAACGTTGGCTTTATGATGTGATGGAAGGGGATGGAGCGCAATGATGGAGGAGGGCGGTGCAGATAACCCTGTGGAAGAACCCCTCTCGCCTGAGACCATGGAGCTCATGCAATCCATTGTTGTGAGGCACAGACCAAGAGATTCTCATCACATGCGCACACTAATGACAAATGCCGGACTGCAATCTGGAGCCTACGCCATGGCAGTGGGTCTAATGTGGTGGATCACTGTAGCCAAAGGCGGTGCACAACTCGGGGATCAGGATATACCATCATCTCTCATAGGTCTGCAATTTCACTCCATCAGCATCATGGTTCCGGCTTTGGTTCTAATTTCCGCGTTTGTTTTCGCACTCGGGAGTTACAGAGGTAACCCCGCACTCCTTCTCACAGGAGGGGCCACAGCCCTGTTAGTTGCCTACCTCGTGATAGAGCCATTAGGACTTTTTCTGATAGGATCGATAGACGAAGCGAGAGTCGCACTCTCCGCGACGGGACGTCTAGCCGTGCTATCCGCCCTCACCTATGCATCCACCATGAGCGGAATAAGCGCGATACTACTCTCCTGGGTCCTAGGACAGCATCATTACCTCCCGTTCGATGTCTTTGAGTTAGTGGATGATACCGATGAGGGTGAGGATGATGTGTCTTCGCCCTTCCCGTGACTCGTGGTCAGAGAGCATTTACCGTGGCTAGAGGTTGTCAGATTGGGGCATCGTATAGATCGGGACAGGAGAATTACGTCGCATCTCGGTCTGACTGCTAGGGCTCTTGGAGCCGATGGAATTGTTTTGTGCGGAGATGAAGATCCAAGCATCATTGAAACTTGGAAGAATGTGGCAGAACGTTTCGGCGGATCCTTCTCAGCGAGATATGAATCAAAGCCGATGGCTTATCTAAAATCCTTCAAAAGAGGAACAAAGGGAAGACCTCCAGGAATTATTGTACATCTCACTATGTACGGAGAAGATGTGTCAGAGGCTTTACCGAAGATTCGGCGAGATCGTCCAGTGGCATTAGTGGTCGGCGGCGCGAAAGTGCCTGGAGAATTATTCGGCATCTCAAATCACAATGTGGCCGTCGGGAATCAACCACATTCTGAAGTTGCAGCTTTGGCTGTTGCACTCTCGCAGTGGCACTTTTCTGTTGCCATAGAAAGCCGATTTGAAGGCGGGTCAATAAGAGTTATACCTTCAACAGATGGAAAGAAAGTTGTCGATGACAAAAATACTCTTGACTCATGAATGTATAAGAATCGCATTCAGGCATCAAATTCGATGTCGAGGCCCCCTCACCCCGGTGGATTCTGCCCCGGCCTCAACCAAAATGGCGTCATTGACCCCCCATCATTCCCCGATGCCGCCGACAAACTCCTAGAAAATACATTCCAAGAAGAGTTCACAGGACCCCCAGGGGTGCTGCTTCTTGCAGACGGAACTAGGGCAGAAGGGCGCCTCTTCGGCTCTTGTTCCACGGGGGAAGGAGAACTCGTATTCACTACCGGCATGTGCGGATATCAAGAGAGTATGACCGACCCGTCTTTTGCTGGCCAAATTCTAACATTTACATGGCCATTACTTGGCAACTACGGAATACACCCCGGAATAAGCGAATCTTCCGGAATACATCCTCGTGGGATAGTGTGTAGGGAGCTAATGGCCAATCCAGACCACAGAGACTCGATTGGCAGCGTGCACGATTTCCTCAGATCCCACGATGTGCCGGGCATATGCGATATTGATACTCGAGCGTTGACCCGCAAAGTACGTGAACACGGAACGCTTCTTGCAATATTCGGTCCTATCGAACGGGAAAATGAGTTGAAGAAAAGACTCGAAAGTATGCAACCCCCTGATCGAGAAGATCTAGTGGGGAAAGTAACGATGAAAAAAGCCGTTCTCCTAAATCCAGGAGCCAGAGACGAAGAAGGCAACCTCCTCCCCAGACTTGCCGTGCTCGATTGCGGGATCAAATACAATATCCTCCGGGAATTATGCATCAGATTCGAGGTCGTCTGGTGTCCAGCAAATTTACCATTCAAGGACATCATGTCAGATTGGAAACCTTCAGCACTATTTGCTTCAAATGGGCCAGGCGACCCTGCACACCCCGATTCAGCCACTAATGCAAGAAACACCCTCGCTGAAGCTGTGAGAGAAGGACTCCCTGTCATGGGAATATGCCTTGGACATCAACTGATGGGCCTTGCAGCGGGCCTTAGGACATACAAGCTCAGGTATGGGCACAGGGGGGCCAACCAACCTGTCCTCGACCTGCATTCCAACAAAGTGCACATCACCAGTCAAAATCACGGCTTCGCAGTTGAAGATCCAGCGAAGGGAATGCTCGCCCCACATCCCTCTGGAGCCCATTCGGACTCGAATGATAACATCTTGGAAAGTGAATTCGAGGTACGTTACGTCAATGCAAACGACGGGACAGTCGAAGGCCTCGATCTCATTGATAGGCCATGCTTCACAATCCAATTCCATCCCGAGGCCTGTCCCGGGCCTCACGATGCGTCTCTGCTCTTCAATCGATTCTCAAATATCGTTGACGACCATTTGAAATCCGAAGTGGAAGTCAGGAGTAGAGCCTGATGCCTCGTAGAGATGATCTCAAGAGGATCGTGATTCTTGGATCAGGGCCAATCAGAATAGGTCAGGCCGCAGAGTTTGACTTTTCGGGCTCACAAGCCTGCAGAGCACTTCGAAATGATGGGTATGAGGTCATACTCATCAATTCCAATCCAGCCACAATACAAAATGATCCTGAAATGGCCGATAAAATATACATCGAGCCACTTTTGCCTGAAGTCGTCGCGAGAATACTGGAAATCGAATCGCCGGACGCACTTCTCGCCGGGATGGGCGGTCAGACAGCACTCAACATAGCCACAGCATTAGCCCACGAGGGGACACTGGCAAAACTTGGTGTGGAATTAATCGGGTGCGATCTTCAAGCAATAGATGATGCCGAAGACAGAGACCGATTCAAGAAAGTCTGCGAAGAAATAGATCTCCCTGTGTGCCGCGCGATAGCTTGCAGTTCGATAGACGAGGTTCTAGCAGCGGCAGAAGATCTCGGAGCATACCCTCTGTTAATTCGACCGGCGTTTACACTTGGAGGCCTTGGGGGTGGCACCGCTTTCAATACAGGGGAACTGGTAGAGATTGCAAGACAGGGCATACTGCATTCCTCCATAGGACAGGTTCTCATCGAGGAAAGTATCTTGGGGTGGCAAGAACATGAATATGAAGTCATGCGCGACACATCAGATAACGCAATAATTGTCTGTACCATGGAAAATTTGGACCCAATGGGAGTCCATACAGGGGAATCTGTTGTAGTCGCACCCCAACAGACTCTATCAGACAGGGATCATCAGAATCTCAGGGATGCAGCGCTCAAACTAATTAGGAGATTGAACATAAAGGGAGGCTGCAATGTCCAGTTTGCTGTAGAACAGTCAACAGGCGAATATCGAGTTATAGAGGTAAACCCGAGAGTCTCAAGGTCATCCGCCTTAGCATCTAAGGCAACTGGTTATCCGATTGCTAGAATGGCAGCGTTGATCGCTGTAGGCTACACGCTCGATGAGTTGCCGAATCCAATCACCGGAGAGGGAACCACGGCTGCGTTTGAGCCCACTTTGGACTATTGCGTAGTAAAGATACCCAGATGGCCTTTTGACAAGTTCAGAACCGCTGATAGGACCATTGGGACATCGATGAAGTCCACTGGCGAGGTGATGGCAATAGGAAGAGGCTTCGAAGAAGCATTCCTGAAAGCATGGTCTAGCTTAGAATATGGCACACCCCACCCACGGCCACTTACAATGGCGGATGCATCCGGGGGGGAGACGATGGATGAGAGAGCCGCGATTCCCCTTGATGATGCAACTCTTGAAACATGGTTATCCGTACCATCCGATCGCAGGATGGCTGCACTCTTTGAATCCTTCAGAAGAGGATGGGACATAGAAAGAGTCAGAGAAATTTCCGGAGGGATAACCAGATGGTTTCTACACAGATTCTCGACAATGGCTTCAATCGAAGCAGAGATTGTCGAGGTCGGCCTCTCTTCAGATATTGAAAAAATCGAAGAAGACTCAATCAGGCGGTGGAAAGGGTACGGCTTTTCAGACGCACACATCGTCGATGCAATGAATGGTTTCAAGCCACAACTGGACGCCCTCTCCGTCTCCGAGATGACGAAGCACAGGCACTCGTTAGGAATACACCCGGTATTCAGAATGGTCGACTCATGTGCTGCTGAGTTCGCTGCGGTAACCCCCTACTATTATTCTACATATGAGGGCGGTAATGCTTCTAGTGGTGTAGATAGCGTCCAAACAGACTCATCTAAAGAAGCAAGGAGAATGGTGGTTATAGGATCGGGACCAATTAGGATAGGTCAGGGAATCGAATTCGATTATGGCTGTGTTCATGCAGTAGGCGCGATACGAGATATGGGGCATGAGGCCATTATAATCAACAATAATCCAGAGACAGTATCAACTGACTTCGACACCAGCGATCGTCTTTATTTCGACCCATTAACTCTCGAATCAGTTATCGAAATACTACTCAGGGAAAGGGCGGATGGCATAATTTTACAATTTGGCGGACAGACAGCAATCAACCTTGCTTTGCCGATTCAAGGCGAGCTTGACCATTTGCATTCCATGGGGGTGGAATTGAAGATGGCTGGAACCTCTCCCGATGCAGTCGATGAGGCGAGCGACAGGCATCGTTTCGAGGAGTTCGCCGCTAGAAATGGATTGAGGATGCCGAGAGGCATCACGGCAAAAGATCCTCTCGCAGTAAGGAATGGTGCTGCTGAGATAGGATTCCCCGTTCTGATCAGGCCGTCCTATGTTCTGGGCGGCAGAGGGATGGAGGTGTTAGCGGACTCAAAGCAACTAGATGCATACATGTCTGAGGCCTACGTCGCCCCAGAGAAACCCCTGCTGGTTGACGAATATCTCGGAAATGCCATAGAATTGGATGTGGATGCTGTGTGTGATGGCCACGAGGTGCTGATAGGCGCAGTAATGGAGCACTTAGAGGAGGCAGGCATTCATTCTGGTGATTCAACTTGCTTCATCCCCACTCAGAATGTATCAGACGCAATCCTTGAGGAGGTTGAAGAATGGACCAAACGAATAGGGCTCAAACTAGGCGTGATTGGATGTTACAACATACAGTTCGCCATAAAGGGCGATACACTATTCGTGCTTGAAGTCAATCCGAGAGGCTCTAGGACATTCCCCTTCGTCGCTAAATCAACAGGCATCCCTCTCGCAAGAATAGCTGCAAGAATCACAATGGGAGACCGCCTAGAGGACTTGGATATACCAGAGAGACAGGTTGACGCTGTCGCAGTCAAAGCACCAGTTTTTCCTTTCATCAAGCTCAGAGGGCTAGACCCGGCGCCTGGGCCAGAGATGAAATCCACAGGAGAGGTGATGGGCTCGCACAAGTCTCCTGCCGCTGCCTATCTGAAAGCTAGAATGGCTACAGAAATACCAGTGCCAACCCATGGAGGCGTTTACATTACAGTGAAGGACTCAGACAAACACTCCATCATTCCCCTTGCTGAGGAGCTGCATTCTATGGGATTCGACATATACGCAACGCATGGGACTGCCTCTGTACTTCGGGAGGATGGAGACCTGCCCACAAATACCGCTTACAGGATAGCCGAACAGGGTTCGCCAGACGCACTGGATTTGATGCGTCAAGGGAAAATCCAACTGATCATCAATACCCCCACTGGTTCCGGGGGTGCGATACTCGACGGAAATATGATGAGAAGACTAGCCGTCGAGTTAAACATCCCATTTGTAACAACACTTTCGGGTGCAAAAATGGAAGTTAAGGCGATATCTGAATTAATCAAGGGAGTGCCTGAGCCGAGGAGTCTGACGATTGGGACAGTCTAAGCCAGAGAAAATAGCTCCAACAATTCCCCACGATCACATTCTACCATTAATGTGGAGGCCTTGGGCCCGTTGCTTCTTCCGATCAATATTGAATATATGGCCTGATACCCTTCCTTCGCTCTTATGTCGCATGTTTTCATGGAATCAACAATCAATGATCCTATGCTAGAATCACTCCACTCACACTCTTTGAGTCGACTCCCAAGATGCCTAATGAAGGCCATTTGCCCATTGTCAAGTGAATCAACCATCGTGCGATCTGCTATTTTCGATATCACTATGCGGCTTTCTTCCGGAAAGTGCTTCCCATTAATCCAAGCCCGCATTTTTGATAGACGTAACTTCAAGGCCTCAGAAGGATATCCGGAAAGATGCCCTGATTTTCGCAGTGATTCCCACACAAGTTCGTCCTCAGATCTAATTTGCGCTAAGAGTGAAAGATGTCTAAATGGAACCTGTCCCGCCTCAACAGGCACATCTCTCGCAATTTGGCTCAGTCTGAGTGCACCACGTGACGTAGCCGCTGCCACTTGTTTCCGTCGAGGATCATCAACCAGAACAACTGGAGGCGATTTAACCAGCCTTTCATATTCATCTGCTGTTTCGAATAGCATATTTCCCGTATTGAAGTCGATGTGCTTCGACATCTTCGTCCTGGCAATCATGTACCTTACAATCTCTGGTGGAACGATTTCTAGAGCTTCCATGGGACCAATAGTATTGCCACTGGAACTGGACATGGGCCCCATGCCTTTGATCTGTATCCATTCATAGACCATTTTACTGGGAGGCTCATGGCCCAAGAGGCGTGAAATGGGTATTCCAGTGTCATATGAGCCGCCCGCTGAGCCGTGGTCCTTGCCAGCCGGCTCGCAGGTTATGCCATGAAGGCCCCATCGAGCAGCCCAATCAACCCTCCAAGGCATTTTCCCGTCTGCTTTTCTTATGTCTGACTTTCCTTCCACGCCGTGCCTATCCTTCCAAAGGACATATGGTCGATCATACCCCGTCACCTTGACTCCATCGAGGCTACCATCGGATCCAAGAGGATTGTATGGGAACCAAAATTCATCGAGATCCCTTCCAGATATCGTTTCTATGATGTCCCTTATCTCATCACGCTTCTCGATAGCAGAATGTATTCTGTTCTCCAAGGCCCCCGATGCGTATACTTCATGATTTAGAACCACTTCTGGAACCACTCCTATAGCTTCTAGGGACTCGAGGAAGGGATTTAGGAAATGGTCAGCATAGCTTCCCAGCGAGGCATCTGGCTTTCCATCAACTCCCGGGGCTGGTATGAAAGCAAGAGGATTGCCAATATACTGCTCATATGATTCATCGAGAAATGAATAAACTCTCCTCAACGGATCCATGCTGTCTACGATAAATATGTATCTCGATTCAATGCCCCTGTCTAGGCAGCCTCGATGTATCATTTCTGCAGAAAGAATCTCTCTCAGATGGCCTATGTGGAAACTTCCAGAGGGCGTTATCCCCGATGCCACCGTCTGAGGCCCACCTCTCTCCGAGAGGACTCTTGCAGCATGATCCGCCCAATGCATGTGTGCCTTCCTCAGATTCTAGCGGCACGAACAAGTGCTCTCAATGGGACGCCATCGATCTCATCCATCCAAGTCTTGTTAACCAGTACAAGACATAGTACAACTTTGGCACCAGCGTTAGTGAGATGTTCAATGGTTTTACGCATTGTTAAACCCGATGAAACAACGTCGTCTATCACAACTACCCTTTTGCCTTCCACTCCTGCAAAAACTTCCGACAGGTGACCACCTTCCTCCTCGCTGATACTGCGAGCCACACTAAATTCAAGATCCATGCCAGAGGCTATGCATGTGGCAAATGGTATGCCATTGATGGAAATACCAACTATTGAGTCAACTTCGTCCCCTATTTCTTCCATCATTATGTCCGCGAATATTTCCGAGACAGCCTCAATTCTCTCACCTTTGACGGCTATCGATCTCCATCCGACTCTGATGTCCGCAGGATGATCCTCTACTGGTTGCTGACTGGACGATAACCATTGGATCGTTGTCTGGGACAAAGAGAGCTCGTCAGCGATCTGTTGAGAGTTAAGCCCCTTTGCTTTCATTGTGGCAACTGTTGAACGGAGCTCATCGATAGACTGAGGTGGCATACCTTGAAGCCTACCCCGAGTAACAAGAATGCTTCGGATATAGTTTAGGTTTTGAACTCAGAATCGCCCTGTTGAGCCAAAACCGCCTTCCCCTCTTTCCGTATCACCTAGAGACTCCAGATCTACCTCAGTAAACTCGCTCGGCGGTATGGGCGCTATCACCATCTGTGCAATTCGTTCGCCTTTCTCTATGGTGTATGAACTCCCTTCTCCAATCCATGTCATGAGTACGAACAACTCACCTCGATAATCGGCATCAATCGTCCCAATGCTGTGTGGAAGAATGAGTCCCTTTCGACCGAGCGATGATCTCGCACGTATCTGCCCCTCATATCCCACAGGAATAGCAACTTTCAATCCAGTTGGGACCATGGTCGAACTTCTGAATTCAACAACGGTTCGTTCGACGGCTCTTATGTCCCACCCGGCTGCGTATTCAGAGCCTCTCACAGGTAAAGCGGCATCAGGGTGCGTGCGCACCACCTTCACTTCGATGGGAGCGACCATGCCTCCTGCAAGGGCCATGTGTCCATATCCTCTCCGGTGGGGTGAAAAG
>MDTG01425643.1_pt1 | contig 14001 bp, 27 predicted proteins | sample 811421 | NCBI WGS metagenome assembly MDTG01 (sample SAMN05326645, study PRJNA326480) | marine metagenome | isolation source: seawater | place: Pacific Ocean: South East | collected 2011 | reverse complement strand
CCCATAGCTCTTCTCCCTTTTTATACTTCGTCATAAGTCATCGCCGCCCTCATTTTTTCAAGCGCCTCTTTTTTTATTCTAGAAGCACCAGACTCGCTGATACGCATGCTTTTGCCGATGTCGGCGAGCGTATCTCCCCTGTAAAAGTGCATCCAGATAACACTCAGCTCCCTGCTCGTCAGACCAGAGAAACCAAAACTTAATAAAATTCTTGCATCCATTATGTTAAACCCTAAATCGTAAAACGGTAAATCCTCATCAAGCTCAACAAAGGTCGTACTCATCACTCTCAGCCTCGTTTTTCCGACGCCAAGCTCTTCACATAAGCTCTCGTTGTTTACCTCAACACCTTTTTTTATCAGGTGTTCCTTTGCTTTCTTCAGCTCAATACTACCACGCGACAATGGATTTTCTTTTCTAAGGCCGTCTATAATAGCGTATTTAACTTTCCACTCAGCATAATCATCAAAAGCCATTGTTGACTCATCCTTATATGTTTTAAGGGCTTTTTCGTAGCCCTGCCATCCGTATGAATACAGATCTTCCTTTGCTGTTTCACATGGCAGAGAAATTCTCTTTATGGCGTTGTTGATAATCTGCATCATCATAGTTCAGATCTCTCTACGTATGACTTCGCAGAAGCAGATGAGTGAAAGCTTTGAACAACAAGCCAGTCCTTTCCTGTTTTGCGGTACAGGGTATGCCCGTTGCTGGTTTGATATATTCGGTAAAGCCCTCTTGTGCCGCAGGCCGCCAAACAAGGCATGTGACCGGAAGAGCTTATATTGTACCAACTGATGCTCATGCTTTTTCTCCTCTTTTTTTCTTTTTACACAGGTCAGGCAAAAATACAAGAAAGACTTGTTTACTTTACGTGTTTTCCCCAACTCTCTATTGATGTTGCCAGGTATTCTATTTCATGAAGATAAATAACAGCCATCCTATCGTCAGAAATTTTCTGGGCTTTCTTGAGACAATTTCTCATCGCCCTGGCTAAGACCTCTTGGAAGTTTTGAAAGGCTATACGCACGTTTTGATCTTCGGTTACAAACCCGCTGTATGACTCTACACGGTCAATAAGGCGCTGCATGTGTTGAACGTCACGCTGGTTCATGCTTCCTCCAATATCTCACCATCGATGACAATCTTCTGGCTCAAGGGGAAATCGCTTGTGACGTGATTTTCCCAAACCAAAGATGAACATTCGTTCAAAAAGAAATGCATCCGAAGATCGTTAAAAGCAATCTCAGGGTCTTGGTTGTAATGGTTCATAAAAGAAATATATGCCTGAAGCTCTTCTTTGGCGTTTTGCCAAGCATCATCCATCGTTCTGCCAACGCCCCATACCGAACCGTCTCTTGCGTCATAAACTGCGTAATACATGATCCCTCTCCTTTTTTTGTTATTATGGCATTAAAGACAATAAAGTACAAACATGTTTATGAAAAAACTTTTAAAAGAGGGGGGTGCCCTCTATGCCGCGCTCAAGGCCCTCCAGAAACTGCTCCATCTCCGATCCGTTAAGGTCATACCAGCCCTTTCGCTCGGTCAGGTTGTAGATCCAGAAATTGTTACAGCCTTGGGTGTAGCAAACAATCCACGCCTTGCACCCAAGGGCCTTGGCCACATGACGCGCTGTGCGGCCCTGTACGTCCTTTTTTTCATATCGGCATATGATGGCATCCAAATACGACTGAGACGGCTCACAGTCCGCGAGGGTGATTTCTAGGACCCCCACCGGAACCAGCTCGCCATCAATAAAACGCCACTCCACAAGATCGACATCTGAAGCCAGCAAGCGGCGACCGAGGGTACGATGCCACTGTTGGAATTCCTTGGCGCGGTCTTTTGTTTCGGGTCTGTTGATTTGCTTTTTCATCTAAAACATTATCCATCTCAAAGAGCGGCTCTTACTGTATGTTGTGGGACTACAGAATTCACCTCTAACGACTCCCGCATCACCCCACATTTTTTCTCCCCTATATAAAAACAGGCATCCATTAGGTATTTTTTTTCTAAAATTGTCTTTTACCATTTCAAATAACTGCCTATTGGTGCAATCAACATACATGACAGTTGCATCTTCATAATTAAAATTAAAAAGATCGGCCTGGTGAAACTCTGGCGGAAAAGCAGACATATAATTATACTTTGGCACTTCTGCTATCGCCGACAAAACTCTGTCTTCATAGTATTCAATGCCGATAGATTTCTTTATTTCACAAGACACTGCAACATGTAAAACCATCTTTCCAGCTCCTGAGCCAAGATCGTAAAAAACACACTGTTTGTCCTCAAAAAATAGTTTAAATTCATCAATAATGCACTGAACGCCCTCTTTGGTGATTTCTCCGTACAGGGATGGTGCAACTGGGGATTCGTCGTTTTTGTGAATCTTTTTTTGCCATCGCTTATTTTTGTATATTTCATCAACTTGATTCATTTGTTTTAGCACTCCTAAAAACCTCTGCATCGGTTTTGTATTTAAAGTCAGCCACAGGAACGTGGTAGACATCGCCTGCGGTATCCTTTAAAACTTTGTAGACCGTGTACCCGCCAGGACCAAATGTAGCGGCTGATGTTTTCGATGGACGCTGGGCTATTTCATAGTTAATCACAGCACACCCACCAACCCACGGTCCTCGGCCTCTTCCGACATCGATATGGCGTTAAACACGTCGTCAGCATCTTCTATGTCGTCAAACTCGTCTAAAAGCCTAATGGAAAATTCTTCATAAAGGGGGGCTATGCGATACGCCAGCCCGTAGCGAAAAAGACCGTAGAAAATTTTACCGTCGCCAAGGCATCCGCGTTGACGCCATGTTGAAAGCAAACCAAAAAGTTCTTCATCGTCACACGGCTCAAAGGCGAAAGTCGGGATACCGTGACATCCATAAACAATAACCCACGACAAGTCACTTGGGTCATCTATGATGTCACCATCGGGCGCAAAAAAAACGCCGTTTCTTAGCTCAGCAAAGTCTAACCCCATCTTTTTTTGTCCATACATTTTTTTATTTTATCTAATATGCCGTCCTTTTTTTCCGTCATACCTTCTACGTGGTCAACGGCAGACCACACCTCGTACTGCCTGCCCCATGCATCAAAGGGGAAGTTACAGTGCCCACGTCGGCCCCACTTGTCTCCCCATGAATTTCTTATGATAAAGCCATGAAGGTCCCAGCCGATAACGGTCATCGCGTGACCGCCAATCTTAACGTAGTCATCTTTCTTTTGCCACATATCGTTATCTACGCGATACGACGGTTTTCCAGAAGATGTGCGAGATACGATTTTCCCATAAACTGGCACCGAAATTAAGCATGGGCCATGAAGGTAAATTGCGTTTTTCAAATCATACACTGTTAACACTTGCGCGTAGTTTGCGATCCTGTAAACCTTCGCCTCATCCTTTATGAAAGCTTTTATTTTTTTTAGCCCTCTTGGGGGGATGTCATTTCCAGCCCTATAGGGATAAGTCGATTCAAGGCACACGCCATGTTGATGTAAAAATTTCATGGCGTTTCGACAGTTCATACCTCGCTTGTTCTTGGGTCTACAGTCATAAATGAACTGTGGCGACAAATAACCCTCAAGCAATATATCTTTTTGGTTATTATACTCTTGGATGGCAGCCAGGGTTTGAGCCACGCAAGACCCCTGTGGCCCCTGGTTACGCACAGGAAACATATCTTTTTTAAGAGAAAAAGTTTTTGGAAGAGGGGGGTGTGACGTACACACCTGATCGAAAAGTAAGTCCCTCTCGTCATGAGGGGACTTTTCCATGCATAACGCATCGGAATTTGTTATTTGTGTCATTTTTTGCACCTAAAAACATGTTAATAAATAATGTTTTTAGCACATTTTTGATCAAGCATCTATATGTAAGGCTTTATGCTTGGAAAACATGCCAACGCGAGTCGTTAAACGACCCTCGAAAGCCATGCTTTAAACTCATCCACAAGATGTCGCGAGTGGACGTGACACCCAACGCGCATCACACCCCATCGGCGGTAGCAATTAAAAACCTTGGACTCATCACCATCTACGACGAATGTCCAACTTTCATCATCATAGCCCTTGTCGATTTCCATCGGGAAGCCAGGGCCTGCCTCAAATGATTCAATGATCAGTTTTTGTTTTTCATCCAAAACCCCTGCAAGGCTTGTGTTATCAATGCTGGCACTGTTATCAAGTTTAAAATTGGTCATTTTCATACCTTCCCATCTGAAAAACTTTTAAAAGAGGGGGTGCCCCTCATATCGTTAACAACATTATCAATAGCTTTTGTTATCTCTTTTTCATCCCTGTCAGACGTTTGGATAAATGGACCCAATACCTCTTGCACCGTAAGGCCCTCAAGCGCATCGCTAATTTCCTCAAGGTACATTTTCGCAATAAAAATTAATGCTTCATATTTTGCAAAAGATTTACCGTCACCATCAAAACGTCTAGAAAGTCTTTTCATATGCTCGCCACGTTCAGGCTTGCTTGCGGTCACACTAACCCTGTCAAGATTGCCAACGATGGCGGTTGAGACAATGAAACCTGCTTTACTGAAAGCTTTTTCGAGTACTTTGATTTCTGTTTTCATTATAGTTTATTCCTTTTTTATCCATTAACCTGTGCGTCCACAATGCTAGCAAATTGCCATTGGGCGTCATCCAGGCTGCAAAGCTGGTAATCCCAAATTAAATCAGTCATGATTTCTACATCAAAATCTGGAAAGCATTCTTTTGCTTCCTTGAGGCGGTTTTCCCGCATATTTTCAACACATAAAAGCCAGTTATCACCCAAAAATTCACCCTGTGAATCAAATGCCGCATCAAAAGCATCATCTTGTGTAAACGGCCTAAGCAATCCCTCTTGCTTAAGTAAAATAACTTCCCAAGCGTCTCCGAGTTTTTTCTTGTCTCCATTATGGTGCAAAATCTCATCTGCATCGATTTCTGAGAAAATGTCTAAAAGTTTTTTAATATTAGTCATGATGTGATCCCTTTCTTTTTTTAATGTTAAACCATAAAAACAATAAAAGCAATAATAGGTCAAAAAAAACCTTAAAAAGGGGGCTACCCTGCTTTTTCCATCATTAAAGTTATCTCTTTTCTTTCCTCATCCGATACTGGCGCTGTCACGCATGCTTCCTCACGGTAACCGTCCCATATTTTTTCGGCCACAAAAATAATCTCACGAGCCTCTTGGGTGGAAAATTTGACCCCTTCGTCACGCTGAAATTCAACTAAAATTTTATTAGCGTTATAATCAGAGTTAAATAAACGTGCGTTAACAAGATAGCTAGCAGCTTCATTTTTAATCATTTTCATCATCCTTTTTTGCTTGTTCATTTTTCCAGTTTTCAACAGCATCTTTTTCGCCATTGATAATACGTTCTAATAGCTCTTGACCACCCTGCTCCCATAAGATCAATGCGTCACCCAATGCTTTTCTCATTCGCTCATCTTCTTTTTTCTTCATTATTGCTCCCTACCCATAAAACGATTGTTTTTTATTTATCTGACACTTCTTCGGTGATTTTAGCTTTTTTTGAGCAGTCCATTAAATGGGCCTCGGCATCCGCTCTGTTTTTGGCCGTTTTTACATGCGTGTATTTTTTTCCATTTATCTCATATTTAATGTAGTAGGTTTTCATTTAAATCTCCCTTTGAAAAACTTTTAAAACAGGGGGCTACCCCCTGGCGACAATGACACCACCGCCCTATGTTTCGCTAACGGTAAAATTTCGGTCATCAAGCCAAGATTTAACCTCAGTCCTGCTAGGCTGTATCGTAAGAACCGTATCATTCCACATGATCAAATAAGCTTGATTTACTTTTGAATATTGAATGCTAATCATCATATCACCTCTTTCACGCAAATTCTAAGTGTTCTATCGTCCCATAGGGTAATCGTCCCATAAGACTGTCGATTTATATTATCCTCCAAGATCGATCTCTTAACACGCTCAAGTGTTTCTTTGCTCCAGCGAATTGGGCCAATGTTCGAGCATACCGTGTCAACGTCAATATAAACCGTATGGGACTTGGGTTGCGGCCACACCGTCATGTTTCTTTTTATGCTTTGCTTGCTGTACAAGGAAAAAAGGTTTGCCTGAGATGATAATCGCGTTGCAATATCTTCTTTTGCCTGATCAATTGTTAAACTCATGATGCTACCCCTTTTGCTGCCTTAGTGATTTCTTTTGCCAGCTTTTTTATGGTTTCGATGATTTCTAAAAGTAGTTTTTTCATGTGATCCCTTCCTTCCTCTATTTTGTAACATCTACTCTATTACTCTGTCAACACTAACAACACGAAAAACACTAAAAACCTGTTAGGATTATGTAAGTGCCTGAAATCATTGAGTGACACACTTTTTAAAACTGTGGCGCACTGCAAATTTGGCTGTTTCACCATTAAATACAGATAGTTATGGCGCAAAAAGCCATGTCACACTTTTTTCCGTAGTACGGTTATATATGGAGTAGGGGTAATTGGGAATTGTATTAGGCTGTTTCTATCGCGTATATGTTATTAATTTAGTGTGATCTGTGTGTTATATATAAATTTATAGTGTAAGTATATAAAAGTATTAATAAAACCTGATCACACAGCATTGTGTATTCAATGAAACTCAGTGCGAACTAACTGAAAACAAACGACTTTCCCGTCCTGGCATATAGCATCATTTGGGGTTGAAATAGGCCTCTTGTATGTCCCTGTAATATAAGAACTTTTTAGGGCCTATTTTTAGCGTTTTGGCACGATTCTTGCGACACTGAACATGTTTTCAGCGATAACTGCGAAGATACGCGCCAGTTTTTGCCATTTTGACAAACTTTTGCAGGTGTATGGTATTTTTACCATATCGATACGTGAATCCGGTTCATGAAAAAAACTTTTAAAAAGGGGGCCCCAGCTGGCGCCAGGTTTTTGAAAAAACTTTTAAAAAGGGGGGGTCCCAAAATTCTGGATTTTTGAGTTTGAAATCTCGTAAATACCCGAAAATTATGCGTTTTGATTCTCATTCTCAATTAGCGAACCCTTTAAAAATCAGGTACTTACAAGCTTTTTGAGAATGCTCTAAGTAGCTGATTTTATTGAAAAAACCAAATTAAGGCCTATCGCCTAACGTTAGGCGAATTTATGCCTTAAAAACGCGTTTTTCGTTTTACGTTTTGTGTTTTGCGTTTTGTGTTTTGTGTTTTGTGTTTTGTGTTTTGTGTTTTGTGTTTTGCCCCTTCTTTTTTTTGCGACCAATTACATTGTACAAGGAAAACCCCAAAACGAGGTTTTAAGCCTACCAATTAAGATCCTATCCTTTAAGCTTAAGATCATAATTTGATCTATGCAAAACCACCAAAGATCAAAGTATGCCAAAAAAAAACGCTTATTTTTTTGCCTTTATGGCTAGATCTGCAAACTGGCAAGAGTCGTAAGTCCCTGATTTTAAATGCTTTTTAATTTATTGTTCTTATTTTGTGTTTTATTGTTGTAATATGCATTGAAACCTTTATAATGATAAACATCATTAAGACGATAAAGGAGATCAAGAAATGACGTTTTCAAAAGTAGCAGAAAATCATAAGGCATTGATAAGGGAGATAATTGATTACGCTTATACTATTTCCGCCATTGACGCGGTAGGCGTTAAGATCGCAGATCGTGACCTTGAAGGATTAGCTCTTAACGTTTTGATTCAATGCTATCAAAACGGTTTTTATGTAACTAATGAAGAAGGCGAACACGTGATAAGCGACGTTCTGCAAGCGGTAACAATTGAAGCGTTAAGATCTGAAAATGGATCTTTTGACCGTTTCACGGTTAAATTGGAAACAACTAAAGGACCATGGGAGATCGACGCTTGGCGCGTTTCTTATGGAGATCACGGTTTCCTGGGTTCTATTAATGGGATTTATAGCGAATCATAAAAACAAAACACAAAAAGAAGGGAATAAAAAAATGGTTAAAAAACTAAATAAAAAAGAGCGTGAAATATTTGTAAAGCTTGAAAGTTTGCATTTAATGAAAGCTGATCTTAAATCATCTTTGGCATCAATTGAAGCCCAAATTGCAGCCTATGAATTGCAATTGCAGACCATTGATCCGCGTAAACTGATCAATGGCAAAACATGGTATAACGGTATCGAATTATACACGTTTAAAAGGACAACGTGTAAGCATAAGAGCGTTGCAGTTGATCTTGTTCAAAGGTATGCGATACCCCAAAAAGTATTGAATCACGTAATAGAAATATGGTCAAACACCAATGAATGCCTAAAAACTAAACTTGCACAATAGGAGCAAAACATGAAAAAACAAGCGATCAAGACTGGGCTAGCAGGAGTTTAACATGAAAACGATCAATTTCTCACTCTTAACCGATTCCGCGCGACAATTGAAAACCGGCAAAAGCCGATCGATCGAAGGTCTAAAGGATTATTGGGTTGTATCGTTAGAGCTAACGCCTAACGCTCGTACGTGCCCCTATGCTTTCGCTAAGGGGCTTGAATGCACCAATGGTGGCAGGGGCTGTCTAAATACTAGCGGAAACGGTCGATTCGATACCGTTCAAAACGCTAGGAATAGACGTACTGATCTATGGTTTAACGATCGCGATCGGTTCTTAATCTTATTAAAAGCAGATCTTGCCATAGCTCAAGCGGTAGCAGTAGCGCGTGGCGATCGATTGGCTGTTCGATTAGATACCTTTTCTAGTTTGCACCTATGGCATGACGATCGGATCTATGATGAAATTGTTAAGCCCTTACAAGATCAAGGCGCGATCTTTTATGATTACATCAAAGCCCCCTTGGCGCGTATCAAGGCCGGAATAGCTAAGGGAATCGATCTCACTGTGTCCTTCACAGAACAAACTACCCCAAAGAAGCTTGACGAATACATGAAGATCGCGCGTGTTGCCGTGGTTTTCGACGGTGAGGTTCCAGACTATTGGAATGGTTACCGCGTGATCAATGGTGACGATCACGATCTACGCTTTACAGAGCCTTTGGGGGTTGTCATTGGCCTAACGTCTAAAGTCATTGCAGGCGGCAAAAAACGCGCGGAAAACTCGAACGGCTTTGTTCAAATAGGCGTAACCAAGGCGCAACGATCTAAGGCGTCTGATCTGTTTCCGGCTATGGCTCCTAGCGTTTCGGCTATGCTTTACGCCTAGACCCTAGCGCCTAGCCCAGCAAAACCAGCCCCTTTGAAAGGGGCTTTTCTTGTGCCTTTATCAACTGGCAAGAGTCGAAAAGTGCTTTGTTTTCAAGCACTTAGACCAAATTTGAAAATTGTCAGAACCTAGACCCCCCTAGGGGGCGCTCTACCCCAACCCAACGCCAAATTAAGACCTCATCATATCCCACTTTTGATTACATGGCTATTTGAACAGTAATGATGATGAGGCATAGCGCCAGCAAAAGAGATGTTTTGAGCGTTAACCCCTCGCCCATCATGACTACCGTAAGAATGGCAAAGACCGCCGTCCCAATAGAGAACCCGATAATCCTCATGGGCCACAGTTGACCGAAATAGTCGTATCCAGCTCTCGTGGCCTGTATGAATGCGTATGATACCGGAACGCCTATTAGCGCCACCACCATCGGGTTTTCCGCCCATGACTTATAGAGAAGCTGTCCGTTGCACTGAAACCAGACGGCCACATGACCAAAAATAGTTATTACAACAAAAAAGACTAGACTCATTCTGCTCCAGGGGTTACATAGAATAAAAAAAAGAGAGATCTTATGCATATCATTTTTTCAAGCATGGGTAACGACTCATGTGCATTAATACAGTGGGCCAAGGAGAAAGGCCTGCAAGACGTTCATGTTGCTTATAATAACACCGGATGGCACACTGAGGAGTGGGAAGAGCGAAAGAAAAAAATATCTCAATGGATTAATAATATCGGCTTCAAGTTTCATGAGATAAAGTCAATGGGGATGGAGCAGCTGGTGAGGTCGCGCAAGGGCTGGCCGCTTCCGAGGAAGTTTCAGTTTTGCACGACAGAACTGAAAATTTTACCTGCCCAAGAATTTTTACAAAAAATAGACCCAGACGCTTCGTCGATATGCCTGGTTGGAGTCCGCCGCGAAGAAAGCAAGGAGAGGTCAAAATGGCCAGAGTGGACCGAGGAGTCCGATAAGCATGGCGGTCGTTCCCTGTGGTCCCCACTTGTTTCACTTAAGACAGCCGATAGAGATGCGTTGCTGGCGAGAGCAGGCTTGGAGCCCCTGCCTTACAGATCAAGAGAGTGTTTCCCTTGTATTAACGCCAACAGGTCAAACATGCGCGACCTTCCAGATGAACGAGTTTATCAGATAGCGCAACTAGAAAAAGATCTTGGATACACACGAAACGGCAAACCCAGAACCATGTTTAGGCCCTATAGGCACATGGGGGCCACCGGCATTGAAGAGGTTGTCAAATGGGCCAAGTCTAAGCGAGGAAAGTATCAACCGCCAGTGGTCCTCGGTGACGGCCTTGGTTGTGACTCTGGAATGTGCGGCGATTAAAAAAGGCCGCCCTTTCAGACGGCCCGTAAAGCCCGATGTTTATGTGGTTTAATACAGGCTCCAAACAATAAAAGCACAATCGACAATCTAGGCCAAGTTTTATTTTCTAGAAATTGCACTTGCCCAAAAACTGATCGGCCAATTTACAAAAAAACAAATTTTAGACTTATTTTTGGCGCTGAACGTGTTTTAAGAACGCCCATCCGCAGACCACGCATTCGTCATCATTGAGGTCAAGTATAGATAAGCACATTGGGCAGAAAATGTCTGGGTCGATATTTTTTTTGGTGTCGCGATTCGGCATCGGTTGTCGGTGAGGCAAGTGTCGTGCGCCGCATGCCTTAAATAGGCAGTTAATGAAGCGCCCGCTAAGGCTTTCCTTCTGCGTCCAGGCTCCATCGAAATCTTCAGCCAGTATCGCTATTTGTTTTTCGTCGAGACCTGTTCGGGAGCATGCATAATCCACTGACCAACCCATCCCAAAGATATCACAATCCGAGTGATCTTTACTCATATTATACCTCCCTTTTTTATATTCAACGATGGCACACTCACGCCACTCGGTCCAGAGACAAATAGCTTTTTTATTATTTGTCCCTAGTCATAATCGTTATGTAAACAATAAAGACAATGTGGCTTTTATCGCTAATATATGTTGCAAAAACAGCATTATGGACATATTATCTGCACATCACAAAAAAAGCAGCGGTTTTAACCCCTTCCTTTCCGCTGCTACTTCTTTTTTGTTTGGTAGTTTTCCTCCCCTTGTTCGCGCAGGGGGAGGTTTTTTTATGGCTTAAAGACTTGCACCTGAAGATCCCGTGTGATCTTATACGTTTAACACAAGACCCATGTGTTGCGGCGACTCCAGGTGAACGCTCCCCCAAAAAACCATCATCTGGGGTCGCTTCTTTTATTGGGCAGGGAGTTTTTATGAAATTACTAGCAGGTGTCGTCGTGTTCGCATCAATTTTTGGCGCGATCCCTTTTTTGCTTTTCGCCCACCTTCCGGCTTATGCGGCGGTATCGATAAACCTTCTTGTATCAGGGTTGATATTGGGTTTGATGTCTAATGCGTCGAAGGAACAAGAAAGACCAGCTAAGCCTCTCACCACCGAAGAGCTTATTAGATTGATGAAAAAGTAGCCTGCTCCCATCACAGACCTGCTGCTCACCATCGAGCAACCCACCCTCCATATGGCGGCTCGTCAGCCTACCGGATCACAACCAGGGACTTCATTTGGTATTAATTACAGTTCGTCGAAAAGAAGTCGAGAAGATCGTCAATCATCCAGACCGAGTATCCTAGAAAAAATATGGTTCCTCCCGTTGGTATGCCTATTTGCTCATATTCAGCAACATAATTAGGCTTAATAACTGAATGAACAATGATACCAGAAGCAATACATGCCGACGTGGCCTCTTCAAGCGCCATGCTTTGCGCTGACTGGGGCTCTTCGTCGGTGAAGACAAGGAGATGTCTTTCTGCGTCTTGTCTCCAGGTGATTTCTGACGAGGAACAGACTTCATGGATGGCATCAATACCTGGCTCAAGGCCTCCTCCAATATTCGTAGCATTTATAATTTCTCCTTGGAATGTCGTGCCATCCACAAGGTCGGTGATAATCCTCATGGTTGCGTATCCAAATATTCTTTGTTCGTGCCTGGGTCCTGGAAAGACCGCTGCGCCGAACCGAGTTTCAGTGTCATTCATGGCTCCGGCTACGGTATGCGTTGTTGTTATTGCTTCGTTGAAAAGCGAGTCCATAGAGCCGGAACCGTCTATGATAAAAAATATGTCAATTTTATCAAAAAGATCTTCATCGATAAGGCCATCGCAATCATTGTCAAGACCGTCACATATCTCCGTCGTCGGCGTTTTTTCGTGCAAGCACATTTCTTGAGCATTAACACAGTCGATCACCCCTGCCCTACATTCGCCGAAAGCCAGCGTTTCAGGATTTCCAGTATAGCAAAGCTCCAAAGAAAGATTGTTGTCAACCAGACCATCGCAATCATCGTCGAGCCCATTGCAAACTTCGTCCACGCCTTCTTCTCTTCCTCTACAAACTCTTTGTCCTTCATCGCACACCTCCGTGCCAGCGTTACAAATACCTAAATTAGAACCACAGGCTTGTCCGGCCCACTCCTCGGTAAGGTTGTTATCGATTTCTCCATCGCAATCATCGTCGATCTGGTTACACAGCTCAGGGACGGGTAGTGTTTGGCCTTGGCAATTCACTACGATGTCGTTTTCATCACAAATCGTTACGCCGACCCCACAAGGTCCATTGCCTGCCGTTCCAGGGGGGCCAGCGTAACAGGGGAGATTGCAAGCCTTTGAAACCATTGCGATGTCTTCATCACATCCAGCCAAAGACAATAAAACCAATAAAGACAACACGGCTTTGTTCATTAAACACCCATTCGATCCAGTAGGCTGTCCACAAGACCCCTTGTTGCGCCTGCCATGTTCGCCAGCTCGTAAAGCTCTTGTTTGCTAATAAATCCGCGTTGATACACGCCAATGGCGTAAAAGAAAAGCTTTGCGCGATCTTCATCACCGTTGAAATACATATCAACAACGTTCCGCATGGGTCTGTATGATTTAGCTTCAAGGTCTAAAATGCGCTCAAGCTCATATATTTTTTCTTTTATATCTATCATTTTGCGCCCATAAAAAAACCGACCCGTAGGCACACGCCAGTCAGGTCGGTCAAGACAAAAGGTTTTTAAAATTTATCTTATATCATGTAATCGGGCAAGCCTTTGCCGTCATGGGGCTCATAATATCTTTCACGCATACCCAAATCGGAGACAGCCCTAATGCGATCCTTTGAGACTGCCATTACTTTTCTTATGTGTTTTTGAGACTTGCCTTTTCTGTTGTATTCGGCAATTCTGTTGCCCTCGGTAAGGTATCTTCTTATTTTTGCGGCAGGAATCTTTAGTCTAACGGCTATAGACAATATGCCAATGCCTTCGTTATATAGTTTAATAATGTCTTCGCATGGAAGTTCAAATGCGCTATCGAGTTGGCTTCCTAATTTCAATTTGTCCTCCTTTTATGATAAGTAACTAGTATGACTGATATTTTAAGTTTACGCAATGGTTTAGCACAGAGAACTGTGGCCACAAATATACTTCGCTTAAGAAAGATGGGTTATGATGCTCGTCAGATATCTGATGAGCTTGATATACCTTTTGATCGTGTTAGCAACATCATAAAATCGGCTTTAAAATCTTTAAGCAAGGAGATGAAGGGTCAAGCAGAACAGATTAGGTCCCTGGAGTTAAGTCGTCTTGATGAGCTTCAAACCGCTATCTGGGCAGACTGTATGGATGGCAAACTTACCGCTATTGATCGCGTATTAAAGATCATGGAGCGCAGATCTAAGTTGGTTGGTCTAGATGCGCCTGATCGACTTGATATTAAAGCAGACATGAAGCTTGAACCCATGAAAGAGGCAAAAGAGCGTTTG
>MDTG01159962.1_pt1 | contig 14001 bp, 18 predicted proteins | sample 811421 | NCBI WGS metagenome assembly MDTG01 (sample SAMN05326645, study PRJNA326480) | marine metagenome | isolation source: seawater | place: Pacific Ocean: South East | collected 2011 | reverse complement strand
GTTCCCGACTAGGGGTCCGGCGGGACGTCCATCAACGATGCGCATGAGTTGCATCAGAAGTCCATGCCGCCCATGCCGCCCATGCCACCCATGCCGCCCATGTCTGGGCCACCAGCAGGTGGGTCGGGTTTTGGCTCGTCTGCGACGAGTGTTTCAGTGGTGAGTACGAGTCCTGCGATGGATCCAGCTGACTGAAGAGCGTTTCTGGTCACCTTAACAGGGTCTATCACTCCTTCTTGTAGAAGATCTACGTATTTCTTATTCCTAGCGTTATAACCAAAATTATCTGAGTCATTCTCGATCACTTTCGCAGCAACTACGCTGGGCTCTTCTCCTGCATTCTCGCTGATTTGTCTGAGTGGGGCTGATAGAGCGTCATACACTGCTTGTACCCCTATCGAATGATCACCTGAGCTCTTTTCCATGAGGGGATTGAGGGCATCTCTGGCCCTCAAGAGGGCTACACCACCGCCTACTACTACGCCTTCGGCCATTGCCGCACGGGTTGCATTGAGTGCATCATCAACTCTGGCTTTCTTCTCTTTCATTTCGGTCTCTGTGGCTGCGCCTATCCTTAGAACAGCTACACCACCAGTCATCTTTCCGATTCGCTTCTGCATCTTCTCCTTGTCCCACTTTGACTTGGAGAGTTTCTCTTGGCTCCTTAGCATCTCTGCGCGTTCCTTAATGGCCTTCTTATCACCCTCACCGCCAACGAATGTTGTTTTATTTTTGGCTATGATTACTTTCTCAGCACCGCCAAGGGATGTTGGGCCCTGAGCTTTCAAGTCTGCGCTCTTATCTTTTGCAAGTACTGTTGCTCCGGTTAGGATGGCTATATCATCTAACAATTCGCCCTGCTCATCTCCAAAGCCAGGTGCTTTCACGGCTGCTGCCTTGACGACGCGACTAGCCACGTTTAGAACGAGCGTCGCAAGGGCTTCGCCTTCGACGTCTTTTGCTATGATAAGAAGTGGTCTCTTTTGCTGCATGCTCACTTCTAGACTTGGAAGTAAATCTTGGGCGCTATTTACTGTTTGATCTGTGATCAAAATCATGGGATTTTCCAACACTGCCTCTTTCTTTTCTCGATCTGTAATGAAGTAGGGTGAAATGTATCCTTTATCCACCTCCATGCCTTCTACAACCTTGAGATCGGTTTCGGCTGACTTCGCTTCTTCGACTGTGATGACGCCTTCTTGGCCGACAGCTTCGACGGCCTCCGCGATCAAAGATCCTATGTCTGAGTCGTTGTTTGCCGCTATCGTTGCGACTTGATGAATTGTCTCACTTGTTTCAACTGGATTTGCCATTTCTTTCAAGCGGTCAACAACTACGGATATCGCCTCGTCATATCCCGTTTTCAACTCCACGGGGCTTGCGCCAGCGGTAACATTACGAAGCCCTGTGTGGCAAAGCGCCTGAGCGAGTATGCTGGCTGTTGAGGTGCCGTCTCCAGCGTTGTCTTGAGTCTTGCTTGCAACTTCTTGAACCAATTTGGCACCCATATTGGCAAAGGGGTCAGCGAGAGATATGTCTTTGGCGATAGTAACACCGTCGTTAATGATGGTGGGGCTACCCCAACTTTTCTCCAGTACGACAGTCCTGGCGGCAGGGCCAAGAGTGACTTTTACTGCGTTTGCAACTGAGTCTATACCCTCGAGTAGCTTTCTTCGTGCTTCTTCTCCATACAACATTTGTTTTGCCATTTATTTCAACTCCTTTTGTTCAAAGGTCCAACACCTTTGCTTGAAGGTCTTCGGATTTGATTAACATGTATTCTATTCCGAGCCATTCCACCTTAGTTCCACTGTACTGACGGTATATGACACGATCATCGAGGTTGAGTCCCTCGACATCCGGCCCTACAGCCACCACCTTCCCGACGTTCATCTTCTCCCGAGCCTCCTCGGGGAGAAGGAGTCCGGACTCGGTCTTCTCTGGTGCGTTTTCCATTTCTAGGAGGACCATTTCCCCCATTGGCTCTATTCCAACAGACATTTCATCACTTCTAGGCTATACAACCCGAGGTTGGCTAGTCAGGGTCTAATTTAAACGTGTTCCAATACAATCCTCGGGAACCTTGAGGTACTGGTCATGACAGGGCGTTTGGATGAGGGCGGGTTATGAGTGTCTATCCGTTGATGAAATCCGTTCATCGATGGAGGAGAGGAATACTCGCGTAATACTTGCAGCGGACCTCTTCAAAATCTCTGAAATATCAGATATTCTCAATGAGGTGGGCAACCATATCTGCATGCTAAAGACCCATGTTGACGGAATACGCGACTTTGATCTGAAAAGATGGATGGAAGAAGTGGTTGGGCCGGCAAGGGAAATGGGTGTCCTTTTGTTTGAAGATAGGAAGTTTGCTGACATAGGTTATGTTTCAAAAATTCAGATGCTCGGACATCAGAGAATAGCGGAATGGGCTGATTTGGTGACTGCGCACAGAATATCCGGGCCTGATATCATACAAGGGATTCATGATGCTTGGAGTGAGTGTGGCAGAAGGGGTTCTGTTGTTGTCCTGGCGCAAATGTCCAGTTCAGGCAATCTATTGGATGAAGAATATTGCAAAGAGGTCGTTGACTCGTGTCGTGAAATAAACGGTGTTTGTGGTTTCATTGGGAATGGGAGCAACACGAGTAATATTTCTGAATTGAGGGGTCTTGTAGGGGACACCAAGATGATTCTGACGCCGGGCATCAATTTGAACCCCGATGAGGCGCGTATGGGTCAGAGGTATGGGCACCCCAGAGAGGCGATTGCAGCGGGCTCTGATGGAGTGATTGTTGGGTCGGGCATAATCAGAAGCTCAAAACCCTCGGTTGCTGCAAAGGAGTATGCTGAGGAGACCTCGGTATGAACCTCATGCTTACAGATATCGCAGCTGTTTTGGTTCTCCTACTGATCGTTTTCCTAATCGTAAGGGAAATCGTGTTCAGATGGCGTATTCGTCTGAGAGTATTGATGGGGGATGCTGAGCTTCTGAATGACCCGCGGGTAAAGGTGGTTGAGATCGTTCAGGCGCCTGAGGGAAGCATGGCTGTCGATGCGATAAGGATGATCAGTGCAGAAGATTGATTTCGTTATCAAATAGGGATGTATCCAGAGTATATCGCCCCAGCAATAGCCGCTCCGATAGAGGAAACTAGGAGTGCGAAACGAATTATCCTACGTCCCATTCTCCTCGGCTCTACCTCAGGTGCAGTCGTAGTAGGATTGATCGGCGTCGGGGGAGGCAATGCCGGGGGCGCCGTCGGGGGCGGTGGTTCAGGCATGGTGGGTTGGAAATTTGCTAGCCCAGGCGCGGGGGGTATGACTCCCATTATATTAGGCCATGAGGTTTCGACTTCGGAAGCGATGATGGGGGTGGTCAAAACGTCAAGGGCTCCGATAGAAATGGATGTTTTGTTCGCTATTTCAGCCCTATTTTTTGGAGTGATTATGACTATTCTTCCTTGGTTGTCTTCGGCCCTTATCTGTAAACCAGTATCATGTCCATCGTTTGGGGGCAAATCTATTCCCAAGAATACTACCCTCGGTCGTATTGATTTGTAAATGGAAATAGCTTCCTCACTACTTGATGTGGATACAGTCTTCCATCCTCTTTGTTTCAGGATCATTTTCAGGCGACCCGTGGTTATCGGGTCTCTCAATGCAACCAACGCATATGGGACGTCACTCATCAGTCATCAACTCCAAAGATACTGAAAGCAGATGGGTCGATGTCCTCAGAGAGTAATTTTGTCAGAAAGTGCACGGGCTCAAAATCTATCAGATCCTGATACTGCTGGCCAGAGCCGGCCAGTACGATTGGCCTATTCGTGGCGTGGGCGATTGAAAGGGCTGCGCCACCTCTGGCGTCTGTATCTAATTTAGTCAAAACAGCGCCGTCGAAATGTAATACTGATTGGAATTTTCTTGCTTGTTCCACAGCATCGTTTCCTGCTAACGCATCACCCACAAATAGGACGATGTGCGGGGATGAAACTCTGTGGACCTTCTTCAGCTCCTGCATTAGATTGGTTTTGTTCTGCATTCGGCCTGCTGTATCGATTATGACTACATCATCACCCCTAGCCGTGGCACTGTCTATTGCGTCTCTAGCCACAGCGGCTGAGTCTCCTCCTCTCTGGCTTTTGACACATCGTGCACCGACTCGTTCGGCATGATCGCTCAACTGGTCTATTGCACCCGCACGAAAAGTGTCAGCAGCTCCCAAAACTACGGAAAGTCCTCGCTGGATTAGTCTGTAGGATATCTTTGCTGCAGTGGTTGTCTTACCAGTTCCATTGACACCCACTAGCATTATGATTACTGGTGTTTCACGGGATAGGAGTTTTTCGATAGTTTGGTCGAAATCCCAATATGAAACTCTTAGCAACGAATCTAACGCAGAAACGAGTGTCGCGTCAAGGAGGTGTCCTACGTCTCCTTTCTTAGGAAGAGGGGCGCCTATTAGTTTCGATCTCATCTCTGCAAGCACTGCGTCTACAGCAATGTGCCCCATATCTGCTTCAAGCAAGGTAGTCTCAAGTTCTGACATTATTCCTTCAAACGCAGGCGTTGCTGATATCCTTCTTCGGGAGGGGTGGTTCACTATTTTATTAATGTCAATCGACAGTCCTTGGGATGGTTTCGGGACCAATTTGGGAGCTTTAATTTCATGAGGATGTTTAACTGGTGCCTTGAGTGATTTGGACGTTCGCTCTTTGAGTCGTCTCATTCGTTTATCGGAAGGGGTGTCAATCGCCTCCAAAGATTCCTCGGTTTCCCATTCGCTCTCGCCATCTGTGTTGTCTTGACTGTTGGGTTTGAGGGATTCGAGTGGTTTCCTGATAACTTGATTTTTTGGTTCTCCTAGTTCATCCCCTGCAAGCGCATCAGGATCCTCGATTCTGTTGGCATTACGTCTGAACCGACTGAGGAAGCCCATTTGTTCACCTCAATCGTCGAGCGTTAGCTCTGTTCCTCTCTTCCGTCTCGGTGGGCGCTTCTTCGGCTGATTTTCCACTGATTCCTGATTCATTCGTTCTGTTGGTTCCTCAGAGCTGGTTTCCGGTATTTCTTCTTGGATTTGACTGGTGAGTTCTAGGATTGTAGATTCAATTGCTCTTGATTCTTTTACCATGCTTTCGATCAAGTTTGTCAGTTCAGCATTCCTCTGATTCAACATTTGTATTGCCTTTTCATGAGTTGTCTCAATCTGCACTCCTGAACCTATGTCTATGACAGGGTGAGCTCCTTCTTCAATAGTCACTGGGATCTGGACGCCGCTTCCGAGTGGTATCAGCGTACGTTTGTTGGGTTGGGACGCAGCGGCCTCAAGAGTTCCTTGGGCCCTGGATTGTTCATCGAGTAGTGCTGAGAGGCGCTCTAATTGGGACCTGATTGCCTCTTGTCTAGAGCGGTTGGCTTCGATGAGGCGGGTAATCCGTCTTGCTTCGCCTGACTCCATGGGTACCTATTGCAGGCCATCTATTCTAAACGATGGGGGGTAATGGACATGAAGATGGTTTGTTGTAGAGTACTTTGATCCATCCGTGCGGATTAAATCAGGTTCCCTCGACGGCAGGTCATGGTTAAGGCATTCAGAGCGGTTGGGACTTTTCGAAGCGGTGTGAAAAATCAGCCATTTACAATTGACGTGGTGGCAGATGATGAAGATGGGGCCATGGAATATATCTACTCCAACTTCGGTAGTCGTCATGGTGTGAAAAGAAGATTCGTAATCGTTTCTTCGATGGATGAAATAAATCCTTCCGAATCAACGGAACCCCGTGTTATTTCTGCTTTTAGAGAATAATTATTTGAAACCCATTTGGTCACAATGGTGATACGGTCGGGCTCTGAGGGGCATCCATGCTAAAGAAAGCGGTCATGCGCCAGTATTGGCGGATTCAACAGAGTCAGACTCTGATTTCAATGACTTTTTGGGTCACCACACTGACCCTTCTGACTTGGCCTTATGTGCGTTGGAGATTCGACGGTGATTCAACCACACTCGGTGTTTCATCAACCTATTGGGGTTTGTTTTCTATTGGTTTGACTGTGGTCTTCTGTGTTATGCTGATCGGTTGGCTGTATGATGTAATATTCTCACTTTGGAGAGATCATATGACTGTGATACAAGAAAGAAATCCATATTCTACATATATGTTGAATGGTCCTGTTGGGTCGATTTTGGCACAGACAAATGAAATATTGAAGAGGATCGCTGAGGATGATGAGATGATTGTGAAACACACTCAATTTGTTGATAGGTGGTTGACGTGGAATTCAGAGCAAGAGCTGTGGAAGCGAACTATGGATGGTTTCACGGATGTAATGGGTGATGAAGACCCGTCATTGCTTCATTTTTCTGAAAAGGGTGAGTCATGAAGATTGTAGCATCAGACTCGGATTCTCTGAGTGTGGATGTAGTAATACCGACTTTTAGACGGCCTGAAGATTTGGATAGGTGCCTAAAGGCACTTGAGTGTCAGAGTGTAGCTCCTGCTTCAGTGGAGGTAGTGGATGATTCGGAAGAGGACCGAGGGCCGGCCTTTTCCAGAAATATTGGTTGGAAAAGGGGGAATGCTCCCATAGTGGCCTTCACCGATGATGATTGTGTGCCTTCAACTGATTGGATTGAATCTATTTTGGATGAGTTCTCGGTAGGTGGTGTTGATGTGATTGAAGGTTCTGTGACAACTGAGAGTGAGGGCGTACTTCTTTCCATGGACCCTCATCCTGGTGATCGTTGGAATCGTTTCAAAACTGCAAATATGGCTTACAGGAGAAGGGTTTTAGAAGAGATTGGAGGCTTTGACGAGCGTTATTTCATTCACAGGGAAGACACTGACATTGCATGGAGAGCGATTATCTCTGGGTTTTCTATCTCATGGTCGCCGAAATGCGTCGTACACCATCCCAATCGGCAAGGGATGCAAAGAATAATTCCAAGAAGCGAGATATTGTTGTACAGGTGTGACAGTCGGAAATATGTTGAAGTGGCAGCAGGCATGATCTCTTTTGAAGCATTAAAAAGTGGAAAATTGAAAGAAATTCGAAAGTCGTTCAGAACCTATTCTGATGACTTTGTTAATCCACTTAGCAGAATGGAGAGCTTTTTTCTTTGGACGAGAAGCTTCTCGTTAGCCTTTTTGAGAAAGATAGGATTTAGATGAGTTTCTCAAAGATTCCGGAGGAAATCATAGAATTGGATATCGAACTTATTCAGTTTCTCGATTGTGGCTTGGTCTCTAGGTTTGTGTTTAACTGCTCTAATATACTGAATAAGGCGCCAAAATCTTAGTTTTTTCAACAAAAATAGTATTGCCCATCTATCTCCAAAAGTCGTGTGTTTGGTATCAGATTCATTTATCCAGCCAAGTTCATCCAAATCATTCATTCCTGTTTCAGCAATTATGATCTTGTCGAAGAGAAGGATGTTTTCCTTTGCAATTTTAAAGTGGTTTTCCGTAACTGGATCAGATGGTGTGTGATTCCTAGAGAATATCCTCGTGTAGTACTCAGGTGATGTGTAAATCTCTTTTTCCATCAGATATTGTTTGTAATTTGTCGATTTGGACCACAACCAGTAGTAATCGAAATTAAAATTGGAAATAAAACGGTTGATTGGGTCTCTGATACAAGTAATGAGGCATACCCGTGGATCTTTCGATAGGGTGGTAAAATCCGGGGCGCCCCATTCAGTTGCAACAAATGTGACGCCCGTCTCCTCGCAAGTGTCGATGAATTTGGTTAAATCTCCCGCCGTCATATCCCATAGTGGGATGGGGCCATTTTCGTCGCAGGGGTTACCATTTTCGTTTACTGGGAAAAGTCTCTCTCCGTTCGCTATTGCCCGACGTATCACATACGTACCAGCAGCCTTGTGCAAGTGTTGAAACCAAACAAGACGATAGGCTTGCATATTTGCTGGTCCTAATGACTGAACTTCACCATTTCGTAATCGGGTATTCATTGCTATTCGTTGGTTTTGATGGTTATTATGGAGTTTAGATGGTTCTCCATCTTGGCAAGCCTATCCTGAAAGACGTCATCTTCGCTTAGCATCCCTTCGGACTTAGATGCTTCTCTAAGCTTCGTAGATGCCTCCTTCATGGCTTTGTTATTTATTCGGTTTCTGATCTTTGAGAATATTTTGAATTGGAGGCTCCTCTGAATGAAAGATCCTATTTTCCATATAGCAGCAGCTCGAAATTTTTGGAAGGGGTCTGATCGATTTCTTTTCTTGAGATACTTAATTGCTTTTTTTGAATCCGTTGGTATCGTTTCTGAAGCCCAAGAATATCTGTAAACAATATGCTGAATTTTCCCCTCCAATGATCCAGGGCCCGTAAAGATGGGGTTGTATGGGACGTTCATCGAGGTCGTCCAATCAAGCCACTTGAAATGATTAATTGTACTAGAAGTGGTTATAGGTAGCCATTTGACTCTAAATGTATCAGCAATGATAGCCGCGTGCATAGCTCCTGAAAGTACCAGTTTTGCTTTTCTTATGGTTTGTATGACTTCCAATGACTCGTTTCTGGGATCTATGTATTTGATACCTGCATTTCCACAAACAGTGTCCCATTCACAGGTCTCAGCAGCTCTATGGTGAGGTATGAAAATTATTCCTTCCCTCTCATCTTCGGGAAGAGGGTTGAATTCAGGAAGCAGTGCGAGGAGGATCGCTGTATCAGTGCATCCCTTGTCTTCGCTGAGTCCCAGGGCGAGTGCTGTGAGGGGCCCTCTCACAGCGAGGAAATTCCAGTGTCTGGAGGAGGAGAGGTCCAGTGGATATCGGTATCCTGCGCCTGAACCAATTACATGCCACGTCTTATGCGCGTCTCGGTCCCTACCTAACAAGGAGCCGATTCCCAACAGGGTGTTTTCCGTCTCGTTCCAACCCCCAGAGCTCAATTTTTCCCAAAACCATGAATTCATATCATCTCCGAAGTTGCCTCCAATAATTCTTCGGTATTCAATGTCCATTTTTTCAAATCTCCCGTTTTTTTATGCGCTGGTGTGTGAGGGGTGACTAAGTTGGGTAGTTACTATCATTAAAGCAAAACTGATTTTGATATGTCTGAGAAGGCTAATACACAGGAGCTTTCAAGCCTCGATTAGGGGTAGTGATGGGAGAACGCAATGCTAGCGACCCTTCTGGCCACCGGAGACGGCTTCTTGAGTTAGACAAGGAAGCCCTTGCTGGCGAAGTTATTCGAACATGGGACACATTAGCAGGTTCTGAAGCCGAGTTGAATGAGTTGCGAATGGAGGTGGGCAAGTTAGAGTTGGAAATCGTGAAGCTAAGGGGGAAGCGTGGTATATCTTCGACGAAAATAGAGATGGCAAGCAGAATAGAGGAATTAGAGCAGGAGGTTTCTATCCTTGCTGGAAAAGAAAGCCAAGAGGATCAAGATGAGGAGTTGGTGCGCCTGAGGAAGAGGGAGGAGGTTCTTCTCACATCTCTTCTAGATCTTGAAAGGGAGTTTGCGGCTTCTCAGTCGAAGTGACTTTGAAGTATTGCATGGACAGGGGGTGTATTCCTAATGGTTCCGATTTTCAGAATTTTTCCCCTCATTCTGCTCATCATGGGAGTTGTCATTCAGACTGGGTGTATTGGGATTGCCGAGGATGAAGTTTCACTTTCCGTGGAGTATACTCAATCGAACGGTACAATCGTTGAGGAATATGTCGATGGAGAGTTGGTTTCCAGAGCTGTGGTAACCATCGATTTTGATTTTACGAAAACTGAGGCTTCCGCACCATTCGAATTCGGAATGTGGGGTATTGAAGACCCGATGTCATATCATGAAGATGGAATGGTGATCTCGGTTGATTTTTCTGAACATGGTGTGTGGGACATCACCGCCTTTGTTCAAAGTGAGAATGGGGTGAGGGCTACGGAGGAGATTGTGATAAGAATAGAGTTGCAAATTGAATGGGAAGAGAAGGGCACATACGATCCAAAGCCCCTCGCAATAGACTCGGTTTCTGAATTCAGTAGTGTTCCCGCTAGTTCCATTTTAATACATTCGAAGATTGAGAACCCTGTTCTAATAGAGAATATCGGCGGGGGTCGGGAAGTCGAGGTATCTTGGGCGTTAATAGATGAAGTTGGAATAGTCTGTCAAAGTCAGAAGGGGTATGTGGATGAAGGTGAGGAGGTCGTATGGAATACGGTTCATTTCGGTACCTACGAAGTACACGAACTCCATATCGAATATGAGGAGGGGCAGGATTACATTGATGTGTCTCAAACTGTGTATGTCCAATATCCAGATACATACGAAACCAACCCAGCCTCTATGAGATAGAGTAGTATCGTTGACGGTCTCGAAACTAAGCTGTCGATTGTGACTACGGTTCTTGGGATATGATCTCAAGAATTCTCTCACATGCTCCGCCAGCCAGATCTTCAAGATAGATTTGTTTCATTTCCTCACGTTGTTCAGAGTGAGTCGCCGGATTCTTCAAAGCCTCAGATATGGATGAAAATAGTTCAACGGGAGTATAGCATATGGGTGGTGGAACTAATTCAGTATAATCCTTCAATAAACCATTATTGTGTGTATATTCTTCCAAATCGTATGGGGAGAAAATCACAGGACGGTCGAGGATCAGCCAATCGATAAACGCGCTGGAATAATCTGTGACAAGAATGTCCGCTTCTTGAAACAGTTGGTGCAAATCTGGCTCTTTTTCATGGTCGACACACTCTATTCTATCAGATGAGAATGTGTGAGAAGCAGTGATCCAATGAGGCCGGATGATTAAATTGGCATTGTTTTCAAGTAGGAAATTGTGCATCTGTTCCTCGTCTATTTCTGGATGGATCAATATTTGTGAGTGTTTTCCTGAAGCCTCTCCCCTTTTTCTGAACGTAGGTGTGTAAAGTATGGTTCTCCCGGGTAATTTCTCTTTTTGCGAAATCGTGTACAAATGATCATTTCTTGGGTTTCCCGTTATTCTGAATTTGTCATGGGGTATGGAAAAAGCAGCGCTGTGCATTTCCTTCTCATATTCTGAGGCGACGAAGAAGCGATCTACATTTTTTGAGGCTCTGATGAAGAGATCGGCTGTCTTTCCATAGTCTTTTTTAATCTCACTTTGAGATTTTAGAAGGCCTAATTTTTTCAACGGGACTCCATGCCAGAGTTGGTTTACATATTTCGATGGCAACCAAGGCATCTTGCACATATCCTGCCATCCGAAAGATAGCACGATTTGCTCGGATCTCAAATAGTAGTACACTGATTTAATTGACGGAGCCAGCACCACAGAGTCAGGATACTCTGATTCCACCTGGTGGTATACATCTGGGTTGCTGGTAATCCAAATAGGCCGAAGATGGGTCTGCTTTGTATGTATAAATTCGAAAAGCGCCCTCGAATTGTCGGAATATAGTTGGCCTTCATTTGAACCGAATAAAATCATACCTTTCTTTTTGGGAATAAAGAAGCTCATGAGGTGAAAAAACCAAGTCCAGGGACCGAAAAATAACCGCCAATACAAACTGATTCACTCCTATCCTCGCCATAGATTTCTAGCCATCTCCAAATCATCATGGTTATCGATTTCTATCCACTTCTCTCCTGCAATATCAAGCGATTGGATTGAGATTCCCTGAATGGAGAAAAGGTCGTTAATTGCAACTTCAGTCCATTTGTTTCGGTCACCGGATTGGTTGTATTTTTCAATTATTGAATTCAGAATCTCGAGATCGCCGGCTGAAAAATTGTACAAATCTATTGATGTGATGCCTCCTTGTTTTTCGGTGATGGATTTCGATATCGCAGTTACTTTGTCGTTGGAAATTAAAATCTTCATATTTTCTTCATTAAATATTGAAGAGTCTGTGGCTATGCAACTCCTATCGGACTCGTACACCCTGCGAATAATGTCTTGAGAATAAGCACAATCACCATTGATTATCAAACACCCTTTATCAGGTGATTTTCTCATCTTTATTCCTATTCTGCAAGACTCCATATTGTTTGTTGTTAGATACTCCTTATTTTCAATCAAAATTATGTTTTCAGGGTATCTTTTCATTTCCTCCTCCACGACTTGGAATTTGTACCCTGCTACTACTATAATTTCCATATGGGGGTCGCATGACAGTAGTTGATCTGTTATTCTGCGAATTATAGATTTGCCAGACACTTCAATACAGCATTTTGGAGTCTCTTTTGTTAGTGGAAAAAGCCTGCTTCCAATTCCTGCTGCAAGGATTATCGCTGACTTCATATCGTCCCTCTCCTAGTGGAAAATCAAATGATTTCACATGGTCAATCTCATGGTGGAAATGAGTTTTGACAATACTTCTCGGAGATCGTCTGCATTCGCGATTTCCTCTCCCAGCGTACCCGTTACAATCCAATCAGCACCGGCTTCCACCGCAATTCTCGCAGTGTCCCCGTCTCGTATCCCACCCCCTACAATGATTGGTATGTCAGTGCTGTTACGAGCAGCTGAGATGAGCTCTTTGGAAACTGGTGTCGCTGCTCCACTTCCTGCTTCTAAATATAGAAGCTTGAAGCCGAATAGTTCTGCTGCTGCTGCATACGAAGACACTCTCATTACATCGTCTGATTTGATCAGATCCGCTTTCCCGACTTCGCCTGCTTTCCCTCCCGGTGCGCATATTAGATAGCCCATGGATATCGGTGTGATTCCAACTCTTTTGATGAATGGAGCGCCTGCAACTTGTTCTCCAACCAAGAATCTTGGATCTGTACTGTTCATTAGCATCATGAACGTTATGCCATCGGCGTTTGGAGATAATGCGTTTGCTCCCTGTGGAAAGAGTATGATCGGTATTCTTCCGTGTGTTTGCACATCAGAATCTTGAGTAGCCGCCCACTCTATCAGTTCCAGTGCCTCTCTGATAGCGACTACTGTGCGGTCCACGTTATCTGAATCTGTACCGGAGGATCCTCCGATCAAGATCATAGAGGAGCCGGCCATTGCGGCTGCAATTGCACGTTTCGCAGCTACATCAGGCGTTTGATCGGCAGGATCTATGAGCAGGGCGTGCCTTGGAATGTCTCTACTGACTATGCTTTCTACGCCGACCACGTGTTCGCACAGTGTACGGTGGTATTAGGAGTATTTCGGAGATTGCAAGTACATCCTTGCATCTTCAGTTCCCTTTCCGATCTCGATTGGTACGGTCGTGAAGGGATCATCCCCAAACCACACAGATGTTTCAAGAGATGCATTGCTTACAATTGGTTTCTCAGACCAAGCCTCGCATGTTCCATCGCCCCTAGATATACAATCCTCATCACATGGGTCTGAGAATGATGCTCCAAACCATTTCTTTTCTTCTTTGAATTCTGGGTCGTAGATATAATCAAACAAAAATGAATTATTGGAGATCTGGCCTGCACCCACGATCGAGAAATTATTTTTTGAGAGTTGGATAAGGGAGCTGCGCAAGTGAATGGTAGCACCTCGTTCCGCAGCTTCGATTCCCAGAGCTCTTGAAATCCACATACCCCGTACGAATGTGTTCTTGTCAGTGTCCCGTGGAAAGTGTCTTGTTAAGACTCCCAAAATAGGATGCGCATCCAAGCGCGATCCGGGCTGTAAGGATTGGGAAAGACCAATCTCTGGCTCATTAGTAATTATGTGAATCTGTAACTCATCAGCAATGATCAGCGCTTCGAGCGCGAATGCAAGATGTCGAATTGTAATTCCATTGACCAATATTCTCATAATTATACTTCCAAGATAGAAAGTGCATGAACGGGGCATGTGGGTATACAAATCTCACAATGAGTGCAAGATTCTTCCCTAATGGCAATTATTGGGGGCTCTAGAATTAGTACGTCGATAGGACAGGCGGCTATACATGCAGCGCACCCGAAGCAACGAAGTTCATCCAAGACCAAATTGTGTCCTGGTGACCTCGCCATGCAATGGGCATGATGAACATCCCTTTTCATTGATACGCACCCCTTGTTTTCCGATGGAGATTATATTTGGGTTATT
>MDTG01158025.1_pt1 | contig 14001 bp, 10 predicted proteins | sample 811421 | NCBI WGS metagenome assembly MDTG01 (sample SAMN05326645, study PRJNA326480) | marine metagenome | isolation source: seawater | place: Pacific Ocean: South East | collected 2011 | reverse complement strand
TGAGCCGATTCAGGCGTCGCCGAGGCCGGCTCGCACGCCACCCTTCATCAGCAGCTTGATGACCCGGTCGCGATCGGGGAAATCAGCCTCGGACAGCGCCGAAACGAGATTTCGGACCCGTACGTCCTCGCGAAGGTAGCGCTGGGCGAGCGACGCCATCGCAGGAGGTTCCATGCCATCGAGGAAATCGATCCCCTCCCGATAGGCCATGCCGGATGCCAGTCGCTTGGCCATCATTCCGTGCAGGTACCGCTCGGGCAGCTTGGTCCACACCCGCTCGCCTCCGGTTTCCACCAGGATCGGCGGCAGGTGATCGAGAACGAGTTGACGGGCCATCTTCATGTCTTCCTCGGGCCAGCTCGGGATCGATTCCATGATGGCGGGGGCGGCGTTGTTGATGATCCGGCTGAGCTTGATGGAGAGCTGTGGAAGGCTCGTCTTGGGATGGCGCAGGTGTTCTGCGATGAGCAGCTCGGCCTCGACCCGGGCGAGGCTGCGCAGACGGTCGAGAACCTGTTCCACGAAGACGGGCTTGATCCGAAGGAATTCCTCCTCCTCGAGCATCATGCACGCGCCGATCTCGAAACTGGAGCAGATCACGCCGCACTTGTTGGCGGAGGAGTCCTTGATGATCACACAGCCCGCGGCACTGAGATGTTCCCGGGCCTCGGGGGTGAGAAAGAGATTCGCGCCTTCGGAGATCACCTTCGAGCTGGGAGTGCCGTCGGAGAGAAGGAAGTCCTTCCAGTTGCCGGCGTGGATGGTGGCCGGGCGACCGCCCGCGGGCACGAAGGCATCGGCTTCCACCCGATTGTGAAGAGTGTTGCGAAGTTGGGCGCCATCGGGTTCCTCGACGCTGGCGATCCTTCCACGTGGACCCAGTTTGGCGGGGTTGAATTCGGCGATCGGGAGGGATTCCTCGAAGAGCCTCATCAGTTCCCCGGTATCCAGTCCATCCGGATCCTCGCCGGACCCGGACCCGTCGCCGATTCCGACCACGCGGGCATTCCCCCCGTAGTCGCGATCCAGGATGCGGATCATGTTGCCAGCGACGTCGCCGTCGGGGCCTCCGGTGATCTTGACGGTGAAGGGCTGGGTCGCGGGATCGATCCCGACGGATCGCAGTGCGACCTCGAGGAAGACGTTGACGCCCTCGCTCGTGACGCCGTACACCTTGTGATTGATTCCCGCGCCGGGCTTGGAGCTCATGAACGCGGTGGGAAGCGAGTATCCCCTCCGTCGGGCCCTCTGCACGATCCATTGGATGTGGGCGGGAGTGATGTTCTCATCAGGGCCGAGGTAGATGAGTTCGTCGACACCGCTTCGATCGACGATCTGAGCCTTCGTCTCTGGATCCTCGGTGATCAGGTCCAGGATTGAGTTGACGAACGCCTTGACGCACCGGTCGATCCCGGCTCCGGGCTCGAGAAGGATGGCCGCCTTGGCTCCACCCTCGGGGATGTCCTTGTTCTTCAGCTGCTGGGCGAACGAGAGTCCGTAGACCTCGTCGTAGAGTCGTTCGTTCTCCCGGGCGTGCTGAGCCTCGGTCCTTGGCATCACCACCCGCAGGCCGCCGCGGGCGATGTCCTGGAACCGAACGTGGAACCCGTTGAAACCACGGCCGTGGACGAAGAAGATTCCAAAGGGCAGTTCCGGACGTTCCTCGTTCTGAAGGAACGATGGATCAAGACGCAGGGCGAATCCGAATCGGCCATGGACGTGGTAGTTGGTTCGCAGGGTGTGGCGAACGGCATCCAGCATCATCAAGAGCGAGGTGCGTGCGGTCTCGCTGGTCGCGGTCCGATCGATCTCGGCGGTGATCTCCTCGGCCCGGGCCTGGAAGTCGGCGTCGGAAAGCGGGCCGCGAGGGTCGAATCGCTTCTTGAAGATTCTCGCGATCAGGATCGCGAGTTCGAAGTTGGCCTCAACCGCGGAGAGGATTCTCTCCCGGGTGAACTCGAAGCGGGAGCGAGGGCCCAGCACCTGGTGGGTGAGATTGGCGAGGCCGAGGACGATCTCGGTGAGACCGATGTGCGACCGGGGATTCCTGGCGAGCATCTCCAGGACCTCGTAGTGGACCCACTTGACGCGGGTGAGGTCCTTCCGAACCAGGGTCCAGAGATCGCTTTCGGGATCGATCGCCTTTCCGTCCGGGCCCTTGACCACGAAGCCGACGTAGGTCACCACGCCGTGGGGCGGGTCCTTCACCACATCGAGATACGCTCGGACGATGTTGATGTCGTGTCGAGCCAGCAGCCTGGCGCACCGTTCGAGCGAGGTCCGCGTTCGGGCGTTTCCAAAGACCACTGTGATCCGGCTCAGGGTGGGATCGGATTCCGGTTCGATCTCCACGATCGTTCCATCGGTGCCCGAGACCCGCTCGAACAGTTCGTGGTGGTGGGAGATCCGCAGGGGAGTGAGGGTGCCGATGTAGTCGCTGGCGCAGTTGGCGAAGTGACCTCGGATCGATTCCGTCGTCCATTCGGGACGATTGGAGGACGCCCACTCCATGGTCTGCTCGATCTTCGTGCCTTGATGCGGATCGGACTCGTCGAAGGGATGGGCCTCGCCGAACTCGAAGGTGTCGAGCACGATGTCGCCGTCAAGGCTGGTGTGGACCTTGGCCGACCTCAACGAGTGATCCATGGGAAGTCGCTTGACGATTTCAGCCAGGACTCCCGGTCCGTCCTCGGCCCGCAGGGTGGTCCAGACCGATCCGTCGTCGCTGACCAGGGTCATGTCGATCGGCCGGTCCGAGGATCGGGCCGCGACGATGGCCTTCAGATGGCTGAGCTGAGTGAACTGGTCCGTGTCCTGGAAGTACATCCGGGGCATCTGGTCGACGAACCAGGGAATCACCGACTCCGCCGTGTTGCGGAAACTTGCGACCAGCTGGTCGAGGAGCTTCTCGGGTTCTGCATGCCCGGTCGGTTGGGAAGGTTGATCGGCGGAGGCGGTTCCCATCAGCGGCGATCCTCGAGAAGGGGGGCTGGTCCAGGTGATCCGCGGTCTGCGAGATCGAAAGCGGGACAGGGTACTCTGTTACGGCCTTCGTTTCTCTGAAATCGGCTGGTGGACGATGGGTCGCCAGTCCTTTTCCTGCTCTCCAGGTCCACCGCCTCATGATCGGATCCTCGATTGGAAACTTCGACGGGGTCCACCTCGGCCACCAGGCCCTCGTGGAGTCGCTTCGGTCCACGGATCGGGAGCTGTCGGCCCTGGTCGCGGTGACCTTCGAACCTTCTCCGGAGGCGGTGCTGGGACGGCCGGGGAAGGCCAGGATCCAGACCGCACCCGAACGTCGAAGGCAGCTCCTCAAGGCGGGTTTCAACGATGTTCTGGAACTCTCCACGACTCCCGAACTCCTGTCCCTCGAGCCGCGGGCTTTCATGGAACGCCTGATGTCCATGCTGGGTGGGGACCTGGCCGTGCTGGCGGAGGGAGCGGATTTCCGTTTCGGCAGTGGAAGGTCCGGATCGGTGGAGACTCTGGGGCGGGTGGGGGAGTCCTTCGGATTCGAGGTCGAGGTCGTCGCCGAGCGACGAGTTCGGCTTGCCGATGGGCTCGAGGTCCCCGCGCGAAGCTCGGTGGTTCGTCGATTGTTGGAGCTCGGCCGGGTGGAGGACGTCTCCCGGATGCTGGGGCGTCGTCACGAGCTGGTGGGCACCGTGGTGAAGGGGGATCAGCGAGGTCGCACGATCGGCATACCCACCGCGAACCTCGACCTGGGCGGAGCGATGCTCCCGGCGGATGGCGTCTATGCCGGCCTCGCCACGCTTCCGGATGGATCGCGTCTTCCGGCCGCGATCAGCGTCGGGACCAAGCCCACCTTCGAACCCACGCCGGCGGTCGCGGAGGTCCACCTGCTCGACTGGGACGGGCGACTCGATGATTATGGATGGATGTTGTCCGCGACCCTCGCCCGCCGGCTTCGCGGTCAGGAGCGATATGACGGGCTGGCGCCGTTTCTCGCCCAGCTCGAACGAGATCTCGAGGCGACCCGCCGGGTCGCGGAGATGGAGATGAAGAATCCGATCGGAGTCCAGCCGTGAGCGATGCCATGGTCCATCCCTGGGACGAACCAGGGTTCAGATACGTTTCGAACGTCACCGTCGAGGACATCGCGGAACGCATTCGAGCCGCGGAATCGATCCTCATCCTGACCCATCACAAGCCGGATGGAGATGCCCTGGGGACGAGCCTGGCCCTTCATCGGGGTCTGGAGACGATCGGAATCCGAAGTGGAATCATCCTTTCCGGGCCGATCGACCCGAATCTCCTGGCGATGACCACCCCCGAGGATCGCCTGGAGCGTCTTGAAAACATCGGCTCTCTGAACGACCGCCCCGAACCATCCCTCGTCCTGGTGGTGGACACCGGCGCGTGGACCCAGCTCGAGGCGGTCGGTGAGTGGCTTCGAAGTCGGACGGATCGCATCATCGGGGTCGATCATCATGCCCGTGGGGGCTCGGTCGCTGGCGAGAGGATCGTCGACACGTCCTGCGCTTCGGCGACCCAGGCGATGGTTCCCCTGCTCGATGCCCTGGGCGTCGATCTCTCCTCGAACCGGATTGCCGAAGCGTTGTTTCTCGGTCTGGCGACGGATACGGGATGGTTCCGGTTCTCCAGTGCGGGGCCCGAGGTCTATCGCCTGGCGGCGAGGCTCATGGAATGTGGAGCTCGGAAGGACGACATCTACGCGAGGATCGAGCAGAACGCCTCGCCATCCAGATTCGCGATGGTCGCCCGCGCCCTCGGTTCGCTGCGGTTCATCGATCACGGCGCAGTCGCGGTGATGAAACTGGGTCTCGAGGATTTCGCGGAGACCGGAGCCAGCCTCGAGGAACTGGCCGGAATCGTGAACACGCCTCTCGAGATCGGCAGCGTTCGGGCCTCGATCCTTCTCACCCAGGCCGAAGCGGGTCGAACCAAGGTGAGCTTCCGGTCCAAGCCCCCGGTCGGTTCGGGATCGTTCATCGACGTCAACGAGCTCGCCGCCCGCTTCGGCGGGGGAGGCCATGTCCATGCCGCGGGAGCCCGGATCGATGGCGATCTGGACGAGGCGTTCAACGAGATCGAGCGGAAGCTCGACGATTCGGCCTGAAGACGACCATGGGGCTCAACCGTCGGCGGGCGTCACGGTGTAGCCAAGGGAGGCGATCGCCGCCCGGACCTCTTCGATGGAGGCGGGATCGGCTTCCACGGTCGCGGTCTCCCCCCCGAGATCGACGTCGCAGGCGATAACGCCGTCGACCCGACCAGCCTTGGTCTCGATCGCACCGGCGCAACCTTCGCAGTGCATGCCGCGGACCTCGAAGACCACGGTACGGGTGACGGCCGGGGTCGAGATCACGGTCTCAGCGGGCTCGCGAGAGCAACCGACGGTGATGCAGACCAGGGCGAGAAGGACGAGCATGAGGACGAGGTTCTTCATGATTGGTCTCAGAGTGGCTTGGATGAGGGCCGTTGGGGCCCTGTCGATGCCTCGGAAGCGCCTAGGCGGCCGAAGGGATCTGCGGCTTGGAAGGCGGGTCTGCGGGGGCAGGGGATCCGGCACGTCGTCCGATCGCCCAGCCTGCGATCACGGTGATCGCGGCGGCGGGAAGGAGCAGCAGAGTCCGATCGTTCACGAAACCCTGCCAGGCTAGCGGAGAGGCGAGCAACGAGGCGATGATCACCAGACGACCGGTTCCCCTGGGAAGGCGTTGACGACCCGCCACCGCGGCGGCGATCACGTACATGGGGAAGGGAATGGCGTAGAGGCCGATGAAGGAGAGGTAGGTCCACTCCGCGGCGATGCCGGGGATGCCGGCGACGGCGCCCACGACGATGGCGAGAAGCACGAGCATCGCGGGACCGATTCTCGAAGCGGGCAAGAGCCCTACCTCCCGGACGTGGGCTCCGATCGTGAACACGAGCTGGATCGTCCATTGGCCGATGACGAGGGGGAGCAGTTGCACCGTGATCCTTCCGGGCGACGATCCGTCGTAGACCCAGCCGGCGAAGACGATCATCGCGGTGAAGGCCACGCCGAAGACCGCGAAGGAGTGTCGGCTCGGAGTCTGTTGCCGGGCCCGGTGAAAGGTCGCATCGAGAAATGGGCAGGTCAGGAAGCCGAGCACGACGATGGGAGCGGCAGTGAGAAGCGAGAGGCCGTCCTGCCTTCCATTCGCCACGGGCGGCCCCGAGGTGCGCGAGATCGCGATTCCCAGGAAGATCAATCCGGTGAGGACGGCTCCTGCTGCGAACCATCTCCAGAACCGATCCCCGCGTCCCGAGAGGGCCACCGCTCCCGCGGTCCAGGTGAGGATGGTTCCCAGCACCGGCCATGCCAGCAGATCGGAGAGGGCTCCCGCCACCGAGGGGTCTCCGCTGGCGGTGGCTTCGGGGCCGTAGATGAAGGTTCCCGCCGACCAGCCGAGGAAGAAGACTTGAAAGGCGATGGTGGCCGCGGCGAACCATCGGATGGCGAGGGCGTGCTGGTTGGCGAATCGCCGGCTCGACTCGCGATCGAAGACGTATCCGAAAGCGACGCAGCCGATCACGTTCGGAATCAGGAAGGCCCAGAACCCCGGCCAGCCGAAACGGGCGAGAAGGATGATCGGCATGAACATCCCGATGCACCAGGTCCAGCTCGCTGCGCAGTAGAGGCCCCAGCCGGCGGTGGAGGCCACGGTCGTGATCGGTGAGGGCTGGATCCGGTCCAAGCCGCGGGTCGCGACGGTCATGTGCGATCGCCGCGACGTTCGTTGCGGGTTCGTCGGCGTTCTCGAAGCTCGGATGCGAGATCCTTCGGCGTGCAGTGGAAGGTGATCTCGCAACGGCCGATCTTCAGTTCCCGCTGTTTTCCGAGTCGGGTGAGCTGCTGGGTGATCTCGAGTTCGAGATCGATGTTGAACTCGCCTCCCTGGGCGATCTTCGAATTGACATCCTCGGCATTGGCGACGCTGTACACCGCGGGTCCGTAGCAGGGTCGGAGGAACTTGTAGTTCATCCGCTTGCAGATGACCTCGTAGTCACTTCCGCATTCCGCGAACAGATACATTCCGCCCGCCACTTCGGAATTGCCGAGGAGAGCGGCTCCGGCCATCGCGTTGTACCAGTTGCGGTTGAACCTGCGGTAGGGGAGCACCGCGGTGAATCGCTTCGCATCGATCCGCTTCAGCGAGATGCCGCTTCGGAACGCGAACGGGAGCCAGATCAGGGAACAGACCCGGTGCCAGAAGTTGTTCTTCGTGGAGAGGCGGCTCAGCCAGGCTTCGAGCCGCTTCGCGAACGGCTTCTGCGCAGGAAGCATCCCGGCCGGCGGAGTGGCGTCGGGGTCTTCCATGCTCGAGTGATCGAGGGGCGCGGTGGTCACGAGGTTCGGGCGGCTTCTGGGTGGGGATCGATCTGGGACGCGAATCGACCGCGGCGGATCCGATTCGACTTCCGCATGGTAAGCCCTCGTCCCACGCGACGCCACGAGAACGGATTCATGTCCGATAGACTGCACGGGAGATCGCCTCAGACCCCGTAGGACCCTCCACGATGCCAGATCGAACCCGGATCGTCGTCCCCCCCGAGCGGTTGGGCGTCTGCAGCTGGAGCCTGCGGCCGGAGTCGAGCCGTGAGCTCCTGGATCTGATCCCCGGGACCGGGGTCAGGAAGATCCAGCTCGCCCTGGATCCGATCGCCGATCGACCGGATGACTTCGGGGATGTGATCCACGAGGCGGGGAAGTCGGGCATCACCATCTCCAGTGGAATGCTGGAAGCGGTCGGAGAGAATTACGCCACGCTGGATTCGATCAGGTCCACGGGAGGGGTCAGGCCGGACCGGCACTGGCCCGCAACTCGTGAACGGGCGGCTCGCGCGGCGGTCATCGCGGCTGACCACGGGATCCCGCTGGTCACGATGCACGCCGGTTTCATTCCACACGATTCCAAGGATCCTTCCCGGGCGGTCGTGATGGACCGGCTCCGCGAGGTGGCGGATCTGTTCGGGGCAGGTGGAGTCCGATTGGGTCTGGAGACCGGACAGGAGACCGCTCGGACCCTTCTCGAAGTCCTGGATGAACTGGATCATCCCGCGATCGGGGTGAACTTCGACCCGGCGAACATGATCCTCTACGGGATGGGCGATCCCGTCGAAGCGATCCGCCTGCTCGCCTCCAGGGTGGTCCAGGTCCACGCCAAGGACGCGATTGCAACCGACACTCCCGGGACCTGGGGCACAGAGGTGCCGCTCGGCGAGGGGGAGGTCGATTGGAACGCATTCATCTCCGAGGTTCTGGCGATCCGACCGGAGGTCGACATCATCATCGAGCGCGAGGCCGGGGAAGACCGGGCCGCGGACATCGGGACCGCTCGTCGTCTGCTGGCAGGCGACTGAGTGGCGGCGGGCGGCATACGCTGTCCCCCTGGGTATCAAGCATTCGAGGAAGCCATGCCGACCTACGACTACGCCGTGATCAATCAGGATGGAACGCTGGGAGAACGATTCGAGGTGTTCCAGTCCATGAGCGCAGATCCGCTCGTGAAGCATCCCGAGACCGGAGAGCCCGTGAAGCGGATGGTCTCCGCTCCCGGACTGGCACTGAATCATTCCGATGCCTCCGACAAGACCAAGCTCAGCGATTCCAATCTCGATCGGCTGGGCTTCACCAAGTACCAGAGGTCGGGTGACGACACCTGGGACAAGACCGCGGGCAAGGGACCGGACTCCATCAGTCGTGACTGAACCCGTGGACCAGTCCGTTCGCCTCGGTGAACTCCGCGAGTTGCTGGAGCGGGCCAACCGCGCCTACTACGTGGATGCGGATCCGATCATGTCGGATCGCGACTTCGACGCCCGGCTCCGGGAACTCGCGACCCTTGAAATCGCGAATCCCGATCTCGCCGACCCCGACAGTCCGACCCAGCGGGTCGGAGGGGAACCGGTGGAGGGCTTCGAGACCGCTTCCCACGCCGTCCCGATGACCTCGATCGACAACACCTATTCGGTGGAGGATCTCGAGGCCTGGCACGAGCGGGTGCTGAAGGGGCTGGACGACCTGGTGGACGAATCCGTCGGCCTGGTGTGCGATCCGAAGATCGACGGAGTCGCGATCTCGCTTCGATACGAGGAAGGGCGACTGGTCTCCGCCACCACGCGTGGGGATGGAAACCGGGGGGACGTGGTCACTTCGAACGTGCGTGCGATCCGGGCGATACCACTGGTCCTCGACACCGATGACCCCCCGGCGGTGGTCGAGATCCGCGGTGAGATCGTCATGCCGAACTCTTCGTTCGCACGAGTCAACGCGGAGCGCGAGGCGATCGGTGAGCCGTTGTTCGCCAATGCGAGAAATTCGACCGCCGGCACCTTGAAGAGCCTCGATCCCTCGGTCACGGCGGGACGAGGGCTTCGTTTCCTCGCTCACGGTCGGGGCGAGACGGTCGGCCTGGAAGTGAGGACGTACTCCGGGTTCCTGGATCTGGTTCGAAGCTGGGGGGTTCCCGCCAACGCCCATTCGCTCGCGTTCGAAGCCTTCGGGGACGTGGTTTCCAGGGTGGAGACGTTTCGGGAGGAGCGACATGCACTCGACTACGGGGTCGACGGGATGGTGATCAGGGTGGATCGATTCCAGCTTCAGGAGGAGCTCGGAGCCACGGCGAAGGCGCCACGCTGGGCGATCGCCTTCAAATATCCCGCGGAGCAGGCCCGAACCAAACTGGTCGAGGTGGAATGGCTGGTCGGCAAGGGCGGCACCCTCACCCCTCGGGCCACCATGGAGCCGGTGTTCGTCGCAGGAACCACCGTTCGACACGCCACCCTTCACAACATCGAGGAGATTCGTCGCAAGGATCTCCGATTGGGTGACCGGGTCGTGATCGAGAAGGCGGGGGAGATCATCCCCCAGGTCGTGGAGCCGGTGTGCGATGCACGAACCGGATCCGAGGCTCTGATCGAACCCCCCGCGGTCTGCCCGGCCTGCAGCGGTCCGGTGGAGCAGGAAGGCCCGAAGCTCTTCTGCGCCAGTCCCGAATGTCCGGACCAGTTCCGCGAGAAGCTGAAGTGGTTCGTGGGGCGAGACCAGATGGACGTCGACGGGCTGGGCGAGAAGCTGGTGGATCAGCTTGTCGACGCGGAGCTGGTGACGCACTTCGCAGATCTGTTCCACCTTCGACGCGACGATCTTCTGGCCCTGGAGAGGATGGGTGAGAAGTCCGCCGACAACCTGCTCGCCGGGCTGGAGATCGCGAAGACCCGCGGGCTGGCCCGGGTGCTGGCGGGGATGGGGATACGTCACGTGGGAGCGAGTGCCTCCAAGGTGCTGGCCCGAAACTTCCCCGATGCCGATCGTCTGATGGCCGCCTCGGCCGAAAGTCTCGAGGATCTCCCTGATTTCGGAGAGATCACCGCTCGCAGCCTCCACGATCATCTGGCCGCCGAACCGACCCGGGATGCCTTCAAGAGGCTCGCGGCGGCGGGAGTCTCCCTCCGGAGCGATCTCTATCGAGATCCCTCCGATGAACCTCGGACGATCGACTCCCCGTTCGCGGGCAAGACGGTGGTCATCACCGGAACCCTCGAATCATCCGGGCGCAAGGAACTCGGAGAACGATTGGAGTCCCTGGGTGCCACGATCACCGGTAGCGTCTCGAAGAAGACTCACCTGCTGGTCGCAGGGGAGAAGGCGGGGAGCAAGCTCCAGAAGGCTCGCGACCTCGGGATCGAGATCTGGGAAGAGCCCCGACTGATCGCCGAGCTTTCCAGACTCTGACCAACGATCCCCAGTGGCTGCCCCGGGTCGTCCTTCACGGGTCGTTCGGTCCGCAGATCCCGGTCTGCCAGAAGATGAATGCCCAGCGATCGGCCGCCTCCTCGATCCGGAGTCGGAGAGGCTTTCCCTGTCCGTGTCCGCCGTCGCGCTCGACCTGCAGGAGGATCGGCTCGGAGGCGGGATCGCTTCCGGTCTCGTTCTGCATCAAAGCCGCCATCTTCCGGGCGTGGAGTGGATGCACCCTGGTGTCGTTCTCTCCCGCGGTGAACATGACCGACGGATAGTCATGTCCCGACTGCACGTTGTGATAGGGCGAATAGGCTCGCAACCACTCGAACTGCTCGGGGTCCTCGCTGGATCCGTATTCCGGAACCCAGAACCGGGCCATCAGGAACTGGTGGTATCGAAGCATGTCCAGCAGCGGGACCGCACTGATCGCGGCGGACCAGAGTTCGGGCCGCTGCGTCACCGCGACGCCGGTGAGCAGGCCGCCGTTGGAACCGCCCATGACCACCAGTCGGTCGGATGCGGTCAGGCCTTCCTCGATCAGCATCTCGGCGCACGCGTAGAGATCGTCGTAGACGTTCTGCTTCGATTCGAGCATGCCTGCGCGGTGCCAGGATTCGCCGAATTCCCCGCCACCACGAAGGTTGGCGACGACGTAGATGCCGCCCGCATCGTAGAAGGGGAAATTCGTCGAGATGAACCGCGGCGTCAGCGAGATGTTGAAGCCGCCGTAGCCGTAGAGCAGGGTCGGATGGGGGCGACTGGTGTCGAGGTCCCTGCGATGGACGACGAACATGGGGACCTTCGTGCCGTCCTTGGAGGTCGCATGCACGCGCCGAACGACCACTGATTCCGGATCGACCGGCGTTTCGGGCCGGGCCCAGATGGCCCCCAGCGTCCCCTGGACCACGTCGCACTCGTAGACCGTGCGCGGCTCGTTGTAGCTCGTGTAGCTCACGAAGGCCCGGGTCGAGTCGGGGTCGGTCGAGATGCCGGCGGAACCCAGTCCAGGCAGTTCGATCGGATCGAATCCTTCCCCGGTCAGGCTCATCCGCTCGATCCTCGTCGAGGCATCCCGCTCGTAGGTGAGCACGAGCATTCCTCGGGCGTAATCGGCTCCCTGGAGCACGGCATCGGGGCGTTCCGGTGCGATCTCGGTCCAGCGGGCCCGGTCCGGATGCTCAAGGTCGACGACCACGATCCGGCCGTTGGGGGCATTTTCGGTCGTCGACATGACCATCCGGTCGCCCACCACGGTCTGGGGGGAGAACTTGGCGTCGATGCCCTCGGCGACCACGATGCGTTCGAGGTCACCGGTCGCCTTCCAGTCCGCGACGTGGGCGATCCAGAGATCGTTCCTGCTCCATCCATCGGTCATGCCGAACATGAGCCAGCGACCGTCCCGGGAGAGCGAGCCGTAGGGGACCCGTTGGGGTTCGGTCTGGGTCATGAAGGTGTGGTCGTGCCGGGGATGAGTCCCCACGTCGTGCCAGCGGACCACGCGGCTGTACGCATCGTCGAGATCGGTGAGTTTCGAGTAGACGAAGGCCGAGCCATCCGGGGTCCAGCCTCCGAAATTCACCTTTCCGGAGATCTCGGTCTCGGTCCAGGTCGCGTCGGCGGTTCGCAGGACGTGGAGAACGCTGTTCTCGTCTCCGGCTCGGCTGACGCCGAAGGCCACCTGCGAACCATCCATCGTCGGCCGCCACCAGTCGAGCGAGACGAGCCCCCCGTCGTCGAGGGTGTTCGGGTCGAGAAGGATCCGATCGTCTGCCGCGGTGCCACCCGGAGGCCTGACCTTCAGCACCGCCTGGTCGGCGCCGGCGCGACGTTCGTTGAAGAAGAGGTGCCCACCCGCCTGCACCGGCGTGCCGATCCCCGGGACGTTCATGAGGGTCGAGAGTTCATCGACCAGCTGGGGCCGGCACGGCAGTCCGTGCAGGACCCCCCTGGTGTAGCCGTTTTGGGCGTCGGTCCAGGTCCGGACCTCGTCGCTCTCGGCTTCCAGGGATTCAAGCCATTGATAGTCGTCCACGAAGACCTCGCCCTGGATCGTCATCTCGACCGGTCGTCGCTTGGATGGGGGCGGCCCGTGCCAGGGCGGCGTTGCCACGACGGGCGCGGACAGCGAGACGAGAAGGGGGAAGACGAGGCAGGGGCGGTTCATGTCGCGGGAATTCCCAGGGTACGGGGTCGAAGGGGAGGGACGGCGAGGCTTGGGGATCGCGGCCCGGTCACAACCGCAGGGTCGGGTATCCCTTCACGGATCGAGTCAGCAGAGCGTCCGCATGCGGATGGTCTCGGGAATCGATCTCATGCGGATCGCGACATCGTTCACCGATGCCGATTCCACGTCGAGGATCACGTAGCTGACCTCCGGATCCGACTGGAGGTATTCGGCCGTGATGTTCGCGTCGATTTCCGCCAGAAGCGTGTGCATCCGACCGAGGACCCCGGGAACGTTCCGGTGGAAATGCAGGATGCGATGGCGATCCGGCCGGGGGGCCGGCAGATCCACCTCCGGCACGCTCACAGAGGTTCGAGTGGAACCCTCGACCAGGTAGCGGGCGATCTTCCCCGAGGCGTCGCGGGCGATGGCGGCCTGTGCCTCCTCGGTCGACCCACCGATGTGAGGGGTCAGGATCACGTTCGAGAGCCCGGCGAGGGGGGTGGCGAACGGGTCGTCGTTTCTTCGGGGCTCGCTGGGATAGACGTCCACTGCGGCGCCGCCGAGTCGGCCGTCATCCAGGGCCGATGCCAGGGCCTCGAGATCGACGATCGAGCCTCGAGCGTTGTTGATGAGCATCGCTCCGGGACGCATCCGGGCGATCGCCTTGGCATCGATCAATCCACGGGTGGATGGTTCATCCGGCACGTGGATGCTCACCACGTCACTCTCGCCGAGCAGGGTTTCGAGTGATTCGACGGGACGGGCATTGCCCAGGGCGAGCTTCGGTGCCGTGTCGTGATAGATGACCCGCATGCCGAAGGCTTCGGCCAGCACGCTGGTCTGGGAGCCGATGTGTCCGTACCCGATGATCCCGAGCGTCCGCCCTCGGACTTCGTGAGCGTTGCTGGCGCTTTTCCGCCAGATGCCTTCGTGGAGTTCACGGCTTCGATCCCCAAGTCGTCTATGGAGGGCCACGATCTCCGCGATGGTGAGTTCGGCGACGCTTCGGGTGTTGGAGAACGGAGCGTTGAACACCGCGAGCCCACGTCGTGCCGCGTCCCGAAGATCGAGTTGGTCG
>MDTG01168730.1_pt1 | contig 14002 bp, 13 predicted proteins | sample 811421 | NCBI WGS metagenome assembly MDTG01 (sample SAMN05326645, study PRJNA326480) | marine metagenome | isolation source: seawater | place: Pacific Ocean: South East | collected 2011 | reverse complement strand
GGGATCGGGATGTGGCTCGGCACGCGCTCGGCCCGCAGCGCGGTGGTCGAGCCGCCGCCTGGCCCGACCCCGCCCCCGGCGGGGCCGACGCCCCCGCCCGCGAGCGACATCCCCGCGCCCAGCGCGGTCCCCGCCGCAGACCGAGCCTGGCGCCAGCTGCGGGACGTGCCCGCCAGCGAAGCCGCCAAGGCCTACCTCGACTTCACTATCGACCACCCGAGCGACCCGCGCGCCGAGGACGCCCGCCGCGTCTCGGATCTGATCGACGACCTGGATCGAGCTGGCGGTCGCGCGGGCAAGCGCGTCCTCGACAACCTGCTCAAGCAGGCCCGCGCCCAGGAGGGCGAGGACCCGCGCGGAGCGCGCCTGCTCTACGACGCGCTGCGGGCCGCGGCCCCCGGAACCGAGGCCGCGCGCGCAGCGGGGCGGCTGAGGCGCGACCTCATCGCGCGGGTCCCGGCGGCGGCCGACGAGGCCCCGCCGCTCGAGGAGAGCGGCGGCACCTTGCCCCCGCCTCGTCCGACGCCCTCACCCACGCGGGCCTTGCGCCCGCTCCCGAGCCCCAGCCCGCGCCCCAAGGTCGAGGCCAGCCCCGTCCCGCGCGCGACGCCCAAGGCCAGCTCGGCCGAGCGGGTCGAGACCCTCTCCGCGCTCTGGCGCCGCTTCGTGAAGGCCTACGACCGGCGTCAGGCCGGAGCCTGCGAGGAGGTGCTCAGCGAGCTCCGCGCGCGGCACCCCAAGAGCCTGGCGGCGGGGGCGGCCCGCGGGCTGCTCGCCTTCTTGCGCGAAGACTACGAGGGCGCCTACGAGCTGCTCGAGGCCCTCGACGCGGAGGCCCTCGAGGCCGAGCAGCGCCACTGGCGGCGCGACCGGGCCCTGGTGCGCGCGGCCTTCTACACCAAGCACTACCCCGAGGCGCGGGTCGTCGCTCAGCGACTGAGCGAGCAGCCGCGCAAGGTGTGGACGACGCTGATCGACGGCCCCTTCCGCGGGCGCTACCCCCACGCGGCCGAGGCGCTGGAGCAGCTGAGCGAGCAGGGCTCCTACCGGGTCCTGACCGACGTCGGGATCCCGCCTCAGGAGCTGGCGGCCCTCGAGGCGCGCCTGGCCAAGCAGGACCCCAAGGCGCGGGCGCGGCTGGTGGCCAAGGTCCGCAAGCGACACAAGGTGCTCGGGACCCTGGGGGACGTGCTCGAGGCCGCCAAGAAGGCCTACGGGACGCTGCTCCAGACCGGTCGCCCCAAGGCGATCTACCCGAGCGTCTACGTGTTCCGCGACCAGGAGGCCTTCACCCGCTTCAACGAGGCGATCGGGAGCGGGACCAGCGAGCACACCCTCGGCTACTACTGGTCCCCCTATCGGATCCTGGTGTTCTTCGAGCGCAGCGGGCGCCCGGAGCTGACCGTGGAGACGGTGGAGGTCCTCCTGCACGAGGCCTTTCACCAGTGGCTCGACCTCCACGTCGCCGGCGCGCCGACCTGGTTCAACGAGGGGATGGCGGAGTTCTTCGCGATCGGGGGCAAGATCAGCCGCAAGAGCCTCGAGTTCGGCAACGTGCCGACCCGCCACCCCAGCCGGCTGGACAACATTCGCTCCGCCCTGGGCGGCTCGCTCAGCAAGCCCTGGCCGCTCTCCCGCCTGCTCCTGGCCGACCACAGCTCCTTCATGGAGACCCACGGGGCGGTCAACTACGCCCACTCGTGGTCCTTCGTGCACTACCTGGGGATGCACTCCGGGCGGCGCAAGCTCCTCGTGCGCTACTTCAAGGAGCTCGCGGGCGGCGCTGACCAGCAGGCCGCCTTCGACGCCGTGTTCGGGGCGCTCGACCTGAAGAAGATCGAGCAGGACTGGAGGACCTACGTCCTCCAGCTCAAGTAGGGGAGCGCCCTACTCGGCGAGGGCGGCGTCCTCGAGGCTGCGCACGACCTCCGAGATCAGGGCGACGCCGTAGCCGGAGGCGCGCTTGCCGGGCATGGCCGGGCCCGCGAGGTCGATGTGCAGCCAGGGCACGTTCAGCTCCTGGATGTGGCTGTAGATGAACTGGCCGGCGCAGGAGGTCTGGGCGTTCTTGCGGTCCTTGACCGAGTTGCGCATGTCGGCGACGGCGCTCGCGAACTCGTTCTGATAGATCTCGGGCGCGAAGGGGAGGGGAGAGACCTCGTCCCCGCTCGTGAGGCCGGCCGCGCGGGCGCCCTCCTCGAGGCCCGCCCGGTTGGTCACGACCGAGGCGTGGCGCTTGCCCGTGCTGATCAGCTGGGCGCCGGTCAGGGTGGCGGCGTCGATGATCAGGTCCGCCTTGACCTCGCGAGCCGCGTAGCTCACGGCGTCGGCGAGGAGCAGCCGCCCCTCGGCATCGGTGTTGTTGATCTCGACCGTCTTGCCCGAGTGCATGTCGAGCACGTCGTCGGGGCGATAGCTGTCGGGTCCCACGGCGTTCTCGGCCAGGGGGACGAGCGCCACCACGCGGGTCCCGGCCGGCTTCTCGGCGGCGAGGACCCGGAAGGCGCCGGCCACGGCCGCGCCGCCGCCCATGTCGGCCTTCATACCGGACATGAAGCCGCCGGTCTTGATGTTCAAGCCGCCCGTGTCGTAGACGACGCCCTTGCCGACGATCGCGACGGTCCGCTTGGCCCGCTTGGGGCCGGCCTCCATGATCAGGAGGCGCGGGGGGACGGCGGCGGCGCGCCCGACGCCGTGAATGCCGCCCAGGCCCTTGTCGAGCAGCTTGTTGCCGACGATCGCGCTGATCTTGACGCCCTTGATCCCCTTGAGCGCCTTGCGCGCCTCGGAGACGAAGTCCGCCGCGCTCAGCTCAGCGGTCGGGCGGTCCACCAGCGAGGCGGCCCAGCGGCTGGCCTCGACGGTCCGCTTGACCTCGGGCGTCGCCTTGATCGGCTTGCCCTTGCTGTCGAGGGCGACCACGTTCAGGGTGCGCTTGCTCGGGGCCTTGCTGCGGCGGTGGTAGAGGGGGAAGGCGCGCCCGAGCGCGTTGGCGGCGGCGACGTAGTGGGCCGGGTCGTCGAGGATCAGGACCACGCTGGCCTTGCTGGAGCCGTTGAGGTCGAGCTTGGCGGCGCAGCCCTCGATCGCGATGGCGCGCGAGGGCGAGAGGTAGCGGCTGAGGCGGTCAGGGAGCACGGCCACGCTCAGGCGCGCGGGGCTCTTGCTGCCGGTCCAGGTGGTCGCGACCTTGCCCAGCGCCCCCGACTCGGTGCCCTCGACGAGGGACTTGGCCAGGCCGTGCACCGCCTTGGGGAGCGCGCTCTTCCAGGCGCCGCCCCTGAGGGCGGACTTGCTCCCGAAGAGCGCCAGGTGCTGGGCGCCCTTGGTCGCCGCGGCCAGGGTGTTGCTGAAGGTGATGGTGGTCGCCACGCTCGTCTCCTTGAAGGTCGGAGAGGGTAGCGGACCGCCGGAGCAGCGGCAACGCGGAGTCTCCTGGGGGGGCTGCGCCCCCAGACCCCCATCTTTGGGCCCGGGAGGTTCGGCCGCGTCTTGCGCGGCAGGATCTGATGCCTGCCACCCCAGGACACTTGGAGCGCGCAAGCCGACTTACCCTCACCTCCCTCTGAGGCGCCTGCCGAGAGCGCTTCGACAGGGCGGGTTGCACGTTGGTCGCCTGATGCGACAGCCTCGCCGCGCGCCAGCACTAGCTGGCGCTTGTGCGAGCTACACGCTCATCACCTAGGCTAGAGTTTCGCGGTTCCGGGCGGGTTGCGCGCGGCGATTCACCGCGGAGACGCAGAGAACGCAGAGTCTCGCGGAGAATCGGCTCGTCGGCGAGGCAGGCTCTCGTGACTCAATCGCTCAGGACCTAGGCGCAGGTGCAGCGCCGTCGCTGGTCGGCCACGCGTTCGCTCCGCTTGGAGCTCTCTGCGCCCTCTGCGTCCTCGGCGGTGAACCGAAGAGCCAGGGCGACGACGCGCTAGCGACAGCTCGAGACGGGCTGCCTCTTTGAAAGCGCGAAACTCCAGACCACTAGTCTTCGTCCTCCAGGAGCGCCTCGGCGCCGGTCACGATGTCGAGCAGCTCGGTCGTGATCTCGTCCTGGCGGAGCTGAGCGGCGAGGCGACTGAGGTCCTCGAGCTTGTCTCCGGCGCTCTCGAAGGCGTTGGCCATCGCGAGCAGGCGGGCGCCGTTCTCGCTCGCGAGGGACTCGCTGCCGGCGCGGACGAGCTCGGCCAGCACGTATTCCTCGACCAACCGCTCCAGCAGGACCTCGCTGGGGAGGTTGCGCATCGGCGGAAGCGCGGCCGGGTCCCGCCCGAACCCGCTCAGGTCGAGGGGCAGGAGGGGCAGCCACTCGGGCCGGTGCTGTCCAGCGCTGCGACGGATCATGAACAGCACCTCGACCCGCGTCCGCCCCGCGGCCAAGTGCGCCTCCACCTCGGCGGACACCCGCCGGGCCAGCGGCAGCAAGCCCCGAGCGTGGGTCGTCATCGGCGTGGCCCGGGCGAGCTCCAGCCCATGCTCCTGAGCGACCTGGGCGCCGCGGCTCCCGACCACGAGCAGCTCGGCCTGTCGACCCGCGAGTCGCCGCTCGAGCTCCTCGACCAGCTGCTCGTTGAAGCCGCCCACGAAGCCGTGCTCGGAGGCGAAGACCACCATCAGCTCCGGGGAGCCGGGTTCGCCGGGCGCGGACGCGCCCACTTCAGGGCCCAGGAAGGAGACCGAGGCGTGCAGCGCGTCCGCGACGATCTCGGCGTGGCGGCGAGCTCCAGCCAGCACGGCCAGGGCCTGCTGGCTGCGCGCGGCCGAGATCGAGCGAATCCCTCCCACGACCTCGCGCAGGTCCTCGAGGTTCTCGATCTGCTGCTGGACCCGCGCCAAGCGCTCCACCTAGCCCTCCTCGTCCGGCTCGTCCCTCAGGCCCTCGACCAGGGCGCGCAGGGCCGCCAGCAGCTGATTCCGCTGCCCTTCCCCCAGCTCGTGACGCTCGTCGATGTGGGTCATGGCCCGCCCGCAGGAGCGCGGCAAGTGCTCGCGAACCAGCTCCTTGAAGCGCGGGACGTCCTCGAGCGAGACCTCATCCAGGAGGCCCTCCTTGAGCGCCAGCAGCAGGGCTACCTGCTCGCTCAGGCGCAGGGGCTGCAGCTGGGGCTGCTCGAGCACGGCCCGGATCCGGCGTCCGTGCTCGATGGTGCGCTGGGTGCGTTCGTCGCTCAGCCCGCCGAAGCGGGTGAAGGCCTCCAGCTCGAGGAACTGGGCGTAGTCGAGCTTGAGCGTGTCGGCCACGGCCCGCATCGCGGCGGCCTGGGTCTTGCCCCCCACGCGCGAGACGCTGCGAGACACGTCCACCGCCGGCTTGTGCCCTTCGTAGAAGAGCTTCGGCTCGAGGTAGATCTGCCCGTCGGTGATCGAGATCAAGTTGGTCGGGATGTAGGCGGTCAGGTTGCCGGCCTGGGTCTCGGCGATCGGGAGCGCCGTGAGCGAGCCTCCGCCTCGCTCGGGCGAGAGCTTGGCTGCGCGCTCCAGCAGGCGCCCGTGCAGGTAGAACACGTCGCCGGGGTAGGCCTCGCGCCCGGGGGGGTTGCGCAGCAAGAGGGAGAGCTGGCGATGCACGTTGGCGTGCTTGGTCAGGTCGTCGAGCACGAGCAGCACGTCGCGCCCCCGCTCGCTGAAATACTCGGCCATGGTGCAGGCTGCGTAGGGGGCCAGCCACTGGGTCCCAGCCGGAGCGCTGGCCTCGGCCACGACCACGATGCAGCGCGAGAAGTCGCCCCGCTCGCGCAAGGGCGCCACGGAGCGGCTGACGGCCGACTCGCGCTGGCCGATGGCGGCGTAGATGCAGATCACGTCGGTGTCGCGCTGGTTGACGATCGTGTCGATCGCGATCGCGGTCTTGCCGGTCTTGCGGTCTCCGATGATCAGCTCCCGCTGGCCTCGCCCGAGGGGGACCATCGAGTCGACGACGACCAGGCCCGAGTGGAGCGGCTGTGAGACCAGGTCGCGGTCGGCGATCGCCGGGGCCGGACGTTCGACCGGGTCGTAGCGATCCGCCTCGACCGGGGGGCCTCCGTCGAGGGGTTGCCCGAGGGGATTCACGATCCGCCCCAGCAGGCCCTCGCCGACGGGGACCCGGATCACCTGGCCGGTCCCGCGGACCAGCGAGCCGGCCCCGATCCCCTCGTGGCTGCTCAGCAGGAAGCAGCCGAAGCTCTCGTCGTCGAGGGTCACGGCCAGCCCGTGCGCGCCGTTGGCGAACACGATCAGCTCGTCGAGGCGCGTCTCGGGCAGGCCCGCGACCACCGCCACGCCGTCCCCGACCCTTCGCACCCGGCCGACCTGCTCCAGGCGGGGCTCCGGGGTCAGGCCGGCCACGCGCTCGCTGGCGCGAGGCAGCCAGCGGGCCAGCTCCTCAGGCAGGCTGGTCACGCAGCTCCTCGAGGGCCTCGTCCAGGGAGCCGCGCAGGCTGAAGCGCAAGCGCGCGTCGGGCAGCCGCAGCTCGGCCCCCGCGATCAGCTCGTCGTCCACGCTGAGCTGGAGCTCCGCGTCCTCGAAGTGCTCGAGGAGCCGCGCGGCCCAGCGCGCGCGGGCCTCGGGCTCCAGCGCCGGAGCGACGGCGAGCTCGAGCTGGCCCCCTTCGCGGCGGAGCGCATCGCCCAGGGCTGCCCGCTCCTCGGGCTTCATGTTGCTCAGGTGCGCGTCCAGCCGCTCGAGCGCGCCCTCGGCGAGCGCCGGCGAGCGGAGGGCGCGCAGCAAGCGCTCGCTCAGCTGGACCGCCAGCCCGCTGACCTCGTCCCGCAGCTCGTCCAGCGCCAGCTCCCGCTCGGCCGCGAGCTTCTTGCGCGTGTCGGCCGCGAGCTCCGCCGCGTCGGCGGCGGCCGCCTCGAGGCGTTGGCTACGCTCGCGCTCCAGCTCGGCGTGGACCCGCTCCATCTCTCGCTCGCGCTCGCGAGCCAGCTCGCTCCGCTCTGCCTCGAGCGCGCGGCGCACCTCCTCCGCCTTGGCCTCGGCGGCCTCACCGCGGAGCTTGGCCTCTTCCAGCTCTTGCTTGCGGCGGGCCAGCACCTCCTGGATGGGCGCGTAGAGGAAGCGATGCAGCAGCCACGCCAACACGAGGAAGTTGACGGCTTGCAGCGAGATGGTCCAGGCGTCGAGCTTCACCCCTTGATGAAGGGGTTGGCGTAGAGGACGAGCAGCGCGATGACGAGGCAGTAGATCGCCATCGTCTCGATCATGGCCAGGCCGACGAAGAGGGTCCGCGAGAGGGGCCCGACCGAGTCCGGCTGACGAGAGATCGCTTCCATGGCCGCGCTGAGGGCTTTGCCCTCGCTCAAGGCGGGGAACATCGACCCCACCGAGACCGCCACCACGGCGCCGATAATGCTGATCGCTTCAAGGTCCACGGGACCTCCTATCCGCGTTCGATGCTGCCCACGGCCGCCCCGAGGAACACGGCCGAGAGCACGGTGAATATGTAGGCCTGGATCACCCCGATCAGGATCCCCAGAGCCATGAAGGGAATCGGCACGAAGAGCCCGGCCAGCGCCACCACGATCCCGACCACGATCTCGTGGCTCATGATGTTGCCGAAGAGCCGGATCATGAGCGAGAAGGTGCGCGTCAGCTCGGAGAACACGTTCAGCGGCAAGAGGAGCGGGTTGGGCTCCAGGTAGCCCTTCAAGTAGGCCCGCAGGCCCTGGGCGCGCAGGCCGAAGGCGTGGACCGAGAAGAACACGACCAGCGCCAGGGCAGCGGGGGTCTCGACGTGGGCGGTGGGCGGCGCGACGCCGGGGATCAGCATCGAGAGGTTGGCCGCGACCAGGAACAGGAAGAGCGTCCCGAGCAGGGGCATGAAGGGAGCCGCCGCCCGGTGAACGACCGCCTCGATCTGCTGCTCGAGCAGCTCGACCAGGATCTCGAGGGTGCTCTGCAGCCGGCTCGGGTCCTCGGTGGTGGCGTTGCGGGTCCCGAGCCACGAGGCGACGCTGAGGCCGATCATCAGGCCCCAGGTCGTCACGACGGGCTCGGTCACGGGGACGGGGCCGAGGTGGAACACGGGCTCGAGCTCGAAGGGCCCGCTCACGCGAGCTCCTGGCGGGCGCGGCGCAGGACCAGGGTCCGGGCCGTCAGGAAGCCCGCCAGCGCGGAGACGAGCCCCGGCGCGCCGGCCTGCGCGGCCACCATGAACCCCGCCCACGCCAGCGCCAGCCGCAGCGCGGCCAGCGCGAGAGGAGCCCCCTGCGCGGTGCGCAGGGAGGCCTGCACGGCGCGCCAGAGCAAGGCCAGGTAGCACGCGCCGACGAGGAGGCCGAGCGCGAAGCCGGCCGTCAGCCTGAGGGCGAGCGGGCTGTGGAGCAGGTCGTTCACGCTTCGTGCACCCGCCGCCAGGCCATCCAGCAGCCCAGCACCAGCCCCAGGAAGAGCAGGCCGCCGGTCCACACCAGCCCGCTCTCGAAGCTGCGGTCCAGGCGGCGTCCCAGCCAGGTCCCCAGCAGGGTCGGGGTCACGACGATCCAGCCGAGCGATCCGTAGAGGGCGAGGTTCTCCGCCAGGGAGCGCTCGGGGGAGCGCTCCCGCTCCTCCAGGCTGCGCTTGCGCCGGCGCACCCCGCCGCGCAGCTCCTCGCGCTGCTTCCGCTCCGCCTCGCTCACAGGACCTTGCGCCCCAGCGCGGGGGGAGCGGAGAGGGCCTGCTCGGGGTGAAGGTAGCGCCACACGCCTCGGGTCAGGGCGACCTGCATCCGGGCAGCCTGGGCGCGGCTCTCCTCCTCGGCCGCCGCTTCGTCCCGGAAGGAGGACTCGACCAGGGCCTCCAGCTCCTGGAGGTCCTCGCTCACGATCGCCTCGCGTGTGGCGACCTCCACCAGCTCCTCCTCCCGCCCGCGTCGGCGCACGTAGAGGACCCCCCCGCGGAGGGCGGCGTGGGCTTGCCCCCCTGCGCGGAGCCGCCAGCTGAGCACCGAAGGGCGGAGGACGGTCACGAACTCGGCGTGACCGCGGCGGATCCCGAACAGCCCGCTGGCGTCTTCGGCCAGGACGTGCTCCACCTCGCTGGCCTCGAACGCGACGCCGAGGGGAGTCACGATCTCGAGCTTCACGACGCCTCCTCGTCGGCGCGCGAGCGCTCCTCCTGGGCGCGCGCCTCCGCGAGGGTTCCGGTCATGTAGAGCGAGCTCTCGCCCCACTCGTCCGCTTCGCCGGCCAAGATCGCGCGGCAGCCGGCGATCGTGTCGGCCAGCGCAACCGTGCTCCCTCCGCGACCGGTGAACTGCTCCGTCACGTGGAAGGGCTGGGAGAGGAAGCGCACCAGCCGTCGCGCGCGCTGGACCACGACCCGGTCGGACTGACTCAGCTCCTCCATCCCGAGCAGCGAAATGATCTCCCTCAGCTCACGGTAGTGCTCGACCGTGCTCCGCACCGCCTCAGCCGTCTCGTAGTGCTCCCGCCCCACGATCTGGGGATCGAGCAAGACCGAGTTCGAGCCGAGCGGGTCGATGGCGGGGTAGAGGCCTTGGCTCGCCAGCTCGCGCGAGAGCACGATCGAGGAGTCCAGGTGGGCGAAGGTCGCCGCCACCGCCGGGTCGGTGAAGTCGTCGGCGGGCACGTAGACCGCCTGGATCGAGGTGATCGCGGCCCCAGCCACCGAGGTGATCCGCTCCTGCAGCTCGGCCATCTCGCTGGCCAGGGTCGGTTGGTAGCCGACGCGCGAGGGCAGCCGACCCAGCAGGCCGGAGATCTCGCTGCCGGCCTGGACGAAGCGAAACACGTTGTCCACCAGGAGCAGCACGTCCCGCAGGTCCGCGTCGCGGAAGTACTCGGCCAGCGTGAGCGCGGTCAGGCCCGCTCGCCAGCGCGCGCCCGGCGGCTCGTTCATCTGCGCGAACACCAGGGCCGTCCGCTCGAGCACGCCCGAGCGGTCTAGCTCGAGCACGAGCTCGTAGCCCTCACGCGAGCGCTCCCCGATCCCGGCGAACACCGACACTCCGCCGTGCTGACGAATCGTGCCGTGGATCAGCTCCGTCAGGAGGACGGTCTTCCCCACGCCAGCTCCGCCGAAGAGCGCGACCTTCCCTCCGCGCACCAGCGGGGCGAGGAGATCGATCACCTTGATCCCGGTGTGGAACATGTCGCGGCTGGCGAGCTGCGCCTCCAGCGACGGCGGCGCGCGGTGGATCGGCCAGCGGGGGACATCGGGCGCGAACTCCCCCAGGCGATCCGTGGGGTCGCCGAGCACGTCGAGCTGGCGCCCCAGCACCTCTTCGCCGACGGGGACCCGCAGCGGCCCGCCCGTGTCCCGCGCGGCGACGCCACGGCGCAGCCCGGCCGTGTCCTGGAGCGCGACGGCCCTCACGGTGCTGGGGTCGAGGTGCTGCTCGACCTCGAGCACCAGGCGGTGGGGGCCATCCCATTCGACCTCGAGCGCGTAGTAGACCCCCGGCAGCTGACCCTCGGGGAAGGACACGTCGACGACGGAGCCGCGCACGCGTTGCACGCGGCCAGCGACGCCCGGGGAGGTCGACGCGCGTCCGCTCACTCGGAATGGGAGGGGGGCGGCGAGGGAGCGGGCGGAGGTCGCGATGTCACGGGTCGAGAGAATACCATTCGAGGGATCGCCCGCTCTCGATCGGCGGCGGGCTGGGGCAGTCCCGGATCTACTCCTGGCTGCTCAAGAAGGCGGCCCTGGGCGAGGTCAGCGTCTCGGTGTGGCCGGAGCAGCTGCACGAGTGCCTGGGCAGGAAGAACATCACCTTGCTGCGCTAGAAGCGAAGCAGCCCTCCGCCGGGCGGAGGGCTGCGTTCGATCGAGGTGGTTTCGAACTGAGCGGGCTACTTCTTGGCGGGCTTGGCCGGCGCCTGCTTGGCGGGCTTGGCCTCGGCGTGCTTGCCGTGGTGCGAGCGGATGTGCTCGAGGTCCTTCTGGTCGAAGTAGACCCCCGCGAAGCCGTCGATGTGCGCGCGCAGGGCCTTGGCGTTGGCCGCGTCGACGGTCTGCTTGCACTTCATCGCCGCCAGCAGGCAGCCGTGGAGGTGCTTGAGCTGGGGCACGTAGTTGGCCTTCTTGGGCTTCACGCGCTGGGTCATGAAGTATTGCGTGACGATGTGCTGGACCTTCTTGGCGTGCTCCTCCTTGGTCACGATCCAGCGCACCTTCTGGTTGAGGCTCAGGGCATCGGTCTTGCCGGCCAGGGCTGCGATCTGCTTCATGGCCTTCTCGATCGTGGCCGTGTGCTCGTAGAGCATGTCGATCCGGGTCCTGTCCCCGTAGATCCCGCAGGGCACCTCGCAGTGGGCGTCGCTCTGGGTGATCAGGGTCAGGGTCAGCAGGGCGACGAGGACGAGCTTCTTCATGAGTCTCCTGTTCGTGGTTGGCGCGGCATACTCCCGCTCAGCGCATCTCGCCGCAACCCAGAGGACGGCCGGGGCGAGCCGCTACCCGACGCGTAAGGTCAACGCGCGCTTCAGCTTGGGGCCGATTTGCTGCGTCCTTTCACCCGCGCGAGGCGCAGGCGAAAGGACTTAGCTCCCCAGAGTCACAACAGCTCGAGGAGGCCGCTCCAGCGCCAAGCCGTCTCGAGGTCGGGCGCGAAGCGGGCGGCGTAGGCCTCGACCGAGCCGAGCGCGCGGAGGCCCGAGCGGAGGGCGGCGCGCTCGGCGCGCAGGGCGCTGGGGTCGTCGCGCCAGGTCCGCAGCAGCGTCCGGGTCCGGTGGTCCGGCGGGAGCGCTTCGCCCGCCAGGTCGGCGAGGGGGATCCCGTGGGCCAGGCCGAGCAGGCAGAGCTCGACGTAGTGGTCCTGCTTGTCGGCGCTCCAGTCGCGCACGCCGCGGTGCCCGACCTCGTAGAGGCGGTCGAGCAGGGCCGGGGCCAGCTCGGGGAAGGCCGCCTTGCAGCTGGGGAGCTCGGGGTGGCCCGTCTCGTCGACCTCGGGGGCGACGAACACCAGCGCGGCGCGTCCGTCCTCGAGGGCGACCGGGTGGGGCAGGTAGTGCGCCGCGCTCCAGGAGGTCGGCCACACCAGCTCCCACAGCCGGGCCCGGTAGGCGAGCGGGTCGTCGCCGGTCTCGCCGGCGAGCTCGAGCAGGAATTCGGCGGGGTCGCGCGCGCCGGCCCGCTGGCGGAGGCGGGCCCAGCAGGCGGGGTCGAAGCCCTCGCGCCGCGCCAACCCGTCGACGCCCTCGTGGCGGACCTCGAGCAGGATCGCCCCGCAGCCAGCGCCCCGCGGCCGCGGCCCCTCGGCGGGGTCGATCACGGCGCCAGTGTAGGCCGCGCGCTCGCCCACGACCTCCATCGCGAGCCGGCCCCCCTTCTGGGGCGGCTTGCCGAAGCGGCGCGGCGCGTCGAGCCAGAGCAGGCGCGCGTCGGCGATCCCCGGCAGCTGCGGGCCGAGCCCGCGCGCGCTGAGCAGGGACCCGTAGCCGACGAAGAGCACGCTCAGCGGAGCTCTCCTCGCGTCACGACGACGCCGTCGGGGCCGAGCTTGCGCCGCAGGTGGTCCACGACGCCTTCGGGGTCGGGCAGGAGCGCTTCCGCGACGGGGCGGGCGATCTCGGCCACGTAGTCCTCGAGCTCGAGCCCGGGGTGCGCGGCGAGGGTCTCGGCGACCTGGAGCAGCTGCTCCTTCTCCTCGTCGGCGCGGAAGAAGAGCGCGAGGGTGCGGCCGTCCTTGAGCCGGAGCGGGATCTGGCGGGGCCGGACCGAGACGACCTGCGCGTCGAGGGGCACCCGCGGGGTCTGGTCGCCGTAGTAGACCCGGTTCAGGCGCGCGCAGGCGGCGGCCTCCTCGATCCCGATCGGCTTGGAGCGGAGCACGCGGAGCCCGGTCCAGAGCCCGACGACCGCCGAGGGGAGCGCGCCGGCCATGGCGAGGGGCACCAGCGGGCCCCACACGAAGCGCCGGTAGAAGGCCAGGGCGGGGATCGCGCACACCACGAACACGATCCCGAACAGGACGGCGGAGCCGAGCAGGCCCGAGGCCACGTCGGTGTCGCCGCCCGGCAGGAGCCGGAGGTGCGCCGTCCAATGCCGCTCACGCATAGACTGAACTTACCCGCTGAAAGGAAGCCCGCGCACCCGACTTCTCGTGCCTCTAGCCAGGCTCGGGAGGCCACCATGAGGACGACGATGGACGACACGACCGACGTAGAGGCCCAGCTGAGCCGCGCCGCCGAGGCGATCCGCCGGGCGGACGCGCTGGTGATCGGGGCGGGCGCCGGGATGGGCGTCGACTCCGGCCTGCCCGACTTCCGCGGCGACGAGGGCTTCTGGAACGCCTATCCGCCCTACCGCCGCCTGGGCGTCAGCTTCATCGAGATGGCCAACCCCGCCCACTTCCGCCAGGACCCCGCCTTCGCCTGGGGCTTCTACGGGCACCGGCGCAACCTCTACCGGGCGACCGTCCCCCACGAGGGCTTTCAGATCCTGCGCCGCTGGAGCGAGCGCTGCCGCGAGGGCAGCTTCGTGTTCACCAGCAACGTGGACGGCCAATTCCAGCGCGCCGGCTTCGCGGAGGACCGGATCGACGAGTGCCACGGGGCGATCGACTGGAGCCAGTGCCTCGAGAGCTGCGGGGCGGGGATCTTTCCCGGCGGCGACGAGCAGGTCGAGATCGACATGGAGACGATGCGCGCCGCCGACCCGCTCCCCGCCTGCCCCAAGTGCGGCGGCCTGGCGCGCCCCAACATCCTGATGTTCGGCGACTGGGGCTGGGAGGACGAGCGCAACCGCCGCCAGAGTCGCAAGCTCCACGCCTGGCTGGCCAAGCTCGAGGGCAAGCGGGTCGTCGCCGTCGAGTGCGGCGCCGGCGGCGCGATCCCGACCGTGCGCCGCTTCTGCGAGCGCACCGCCGCGACCCAGGGCGGGACGCTGATCCGGATCAACCCGCGCGAGCCCGGCGTCCCGCGCGGCGGGATCGGCCTGAGCCTCGGCGCCCGCGAGGCGCTGGAGCGGATCGACGCTGCTCTGAGCCGCTAGCCGACTAGTCTAGAGTTTCGCGGTTCCGGGCGGGTTGCGCGCGGCGATTCACCGCGGAGACGCAGAGAACGCAGAGTCTCGCGGAGAAACG
>MDTG01020002.1_pt1 | contig 14002 bp, 13 predicted proteins | sample 811421 | NCBI WGS metagenome assembly MDTG01 (sample SAMN05326645, study PRJNA326480) | marine metagenome | isolation source: seawater | place: Pacific Ocean: South East | collected 2011 | reverse complement strand
GGAATTATAGCCACAATATATTTTTTAAAATAATTTTGAAATTTTTTATTTTCTAGAATTAGTTTTTTATTTTTTATCTCATTTATTATATTTCTATATTTTAGAAGATATAATTTAGAATTAGTTTTATTCTTTTTATGAAGTCTATATCTATAACGAGATATATTAAGATATTTTATTTTATAATCTTTTCCAATTCTAGCTCTTAATTCTTCCTCTTCCCTATGCCTGAACTTATAATTATACCATCCATATTTTTTCAGTTTTTTTTTATTGTAAAGTATGCCACATGCTATTGGTTTTTCTTCTGATGATATATTTTGAATTTTTTTTCCGTTTTTATCTATATATGTATAATCACAAGCGGCACCTAAATAATTTTTGTTTATTCTTAAATATTCTACCAAATCTCTCAAAAAATTATTTGAAATAAAATCATCTGCATCGACTCTTGTTACATATTTTCCTTTAGCTAATTTAAAGCCAACATTAGCAGATTTAGCTGCACCGTAATTTTTCTTATTAACAAAGTATCTAAAATTTTTGATTGATGAAAATTTTTTTAATATTTTTTTTGAATTATCTGTTGAATTATCATCAATTACAATTATTTCAAATTTTTGATTTACATTTTGATTTAAACAACTTCTTATACATCTAGAAAGATATTTTCCATAGTTGTAGTTAGTAATAATTATAGACGCTATCATTTAACTAATTGAGTTTAGAAATTAAAAGTCTATTTTTGGAACAGATAAGATAAAGTTCTGGTGAAGTAAATTTTTTATCTATTGCTTTATTTAAATCAAGATAGTAAATTTTTTTCTTTTTAAGATACTCTTTAAATTTCATTGTCAAAGAGAATAAATGTTGTTTGTTAACTATTTTTTCAATATGAGAATTAATAATTACATATTTGCTTTTGGCTAATGCAAAATCAAGAATTCTTTTTGGTTGCAAAGTATGATCTAATGTTAGAAAAAAACCAAATAAATCAAATTTTATTTTTTTTGGAAATTTTTCAAGATCGTAAATATTTACATTGAACATTTCACTAACGAAAACTTTACTATTTATAGATTTGTAATTGTCATTATAATTCCAACTCATTGCAGAATTATCGTATATAAGGTATTTATTTATTTGTTTTCTTTTTAATAAATTTTTTTTAATGATATCAATACTTTTTTTAAGTTTAAATGAATGGCGCATACTTCTTTTTTGAAATATTTTTGACCTACCTGCCAATTGCCTCGATTGAATATATCTAACGATATAATTAAATAACTTTTTATACTTCTTAGTATTTAACTTTGTTTCCTTTTTAAAAAAATTTATAAATAAACCCATAAAGGGTGCATTATATTCAGCATAATTGGTTACTGTAATTTTTTTATTAATATAATCAAATAATTTTCCGTGTGCAGGATCATTACCTTTACTAATAAAGTTTAATAAATTTGACCAATTCTTATTGTGTTGACCGTAAATATTATTGTATATTTTTTTTATCGTATGTTCGTCAAACCATGGACTATATTGCGAAATAAAACAATTATTACAATTATAAAGTTTCATTTTATCTAAATCTTTCAGTGATAGATTTAAATCACTAATTATTGCCTCTAAATAAAAATTTACTGAATGTAATTTTTTTAATACACTTTTTTTTTTCAAGTTTTTGGATCCACAAAAAATACATGTATTATATTTTTTCAAAAGATTCATGAAGTAAGTAATTTTATTAATTCCAATTAATCAGTACATATATAAAATTGCAAGTTAATTAAAAGAAAATATATCTTGAAAAAGTAAAAATTTTAAATATTACTTGCCATAATTTAAGCTAAAAGATTTATTAATAATTAAATCAAAATGTTCAAAGCTTTTATATATCATTTATTTTTTTTTTTTTTATAAATTTCTTATTAAATTAAAATCGCCAAAATTAATTGCATTCTTGATTTTTATTTCACTAAGAAAACTTAAGGGAATAAAAAATACAAACTCGAAAAAAAAAATAATCATTTTAGAAAAATCGTTTGGTATTGAGGATATTAGATCATCTTTTGCAAGGATATCTATTAAATATGAGCCTTATGTAGCTCAAAGAAGACTTTTTTCATTGATATTCAAATTAATTTTTGGAAAAAATAAAATTCACGAACATAGATATAACCTTTCAAATAAAATTACCAATAAAAAGAAAACAGATTTAAGAAATTTATACACTGAAATATTAGGTCATCTAAAAAATTATTTTAATGTAAAAATTATTATTAATTTTAATATTGTATATTTAGCTGAAAGAGAGTTACAAGTTGCATCAAAAAATAATGACATAAAATTCATTACTCTCCAAAAAGAAAGCAATTTTCTAGAATCAGAAAAAAAAATATTTATTAACCTTCTCAAACGGAACATCGGAAAATATGAAGGCGACTTAATTATGACATATTCAGAAAGATACAAAAAACTATTAATCCAGGCAGGTGTCGCCAAAAAAAACAAATTAAAATGTATCGGAGTACCTCGGGTTGATCGATTTTTTACAAAAAAAAAAACAAACCAGAAATATGTTTTATTTTTTTTAATTCAAACAAAAAGATCTTTATCGTATAATTTAATGAAATCAGTTAACAAAGAATATTTTCGAGTTAAAGAACAGTACCCAAATTATATGTCTAATCTATCAAAAAAAGTGATTCAAAGCACATTAAATGTTGCAAAAAAAAACCCTCATATAAAATTCTTATTTAAAGAAAGAATAAAAAATCAAAATTATAGTTTGATACAAAGAAAAAAAATTCTAAATTCAAATTTAAAAAATTGTCAAATCATTCAAGGAGGAGATAGTTTCAATTACATAAAAAACGCAAAAGTAATTATAGGTGTTAATTCCACATCATTAATGGAAGGGCTGGCCGCTAAAAAAAAAGTTTTAGTACCCCATTTTGAGGCAAATAACAATTTTATAAGACAAAACTTACAGAAACTTTCATCACCGATTATAAATGTAAAAAATACTAAAAACTTTGAATCAATCTTACAAAAAATAATTAATGAAAAATCATATAATTTAAATCATTCAAAAAATGCTAAAAAAATGCTTAAAAATTACATTGGTAATAGCGATGGAAAATCCTATAAAAGATTTGCAGAAATTATAAATAAAATTTAATTATATAATTGAATTGCACAATTTTTGATTTTTTAAACCAAAAATTAATTGTAATATTTAACATCTTAAACCTAATGAAAACTGGAATTAAATTAATCATTATTTTTGATATAATTTTATAAAATTGTATGAATATAATTAAGCTTTAATCTTATAAATAAATAATACCTCTAATATCTAAGTTTTCCTTGAATAGAATTATTTTATAATTAAGATAATTATTTTTGAATTTTATAATCATTAAAATAACTTATTTTAGAAATTAATATAATATATAACAATGACTGGTAAATTAATTAGTTTAAAACAAACTTTGATATTTCAAAGTTTTACTAAAACATTAGTATTATCATATGAATAATTCAAATTTAATAAAGATTAACAAAATCATAAAAAAATATAAAAATATTAATTTTAAACCGGAGGACGACTTATTTGAAAAAGGTTTTGTAGACTCTTTTGACATCCTAAATATTATTGTTGATCTTGAAAAAGAGTTCAAAACAAAATTAGACCTAACTAAAGAAAAAAAATTTGTTTTTTCCGTTAAAAACTTGTCTCGAAAAATAGAATCTAAAAAATAAATTGAACGAAAAAAATTTCATAAAAAAATGCTATAAAAATTTGAATAAAAAAAAAATTTTTTATAAATATTACGATGAAAAAAAAAGTTATTTTGATTTAAAAACTTTTTTTCAAAAATTTAAAAAAAGGATTTCTGTTAAAAGAATAAAAATCGTAACTTTTTCAGACAAATCTTTTGAAATGTATGCATCAATAATAAGCATATTCCTCTCAAATAACATTTGGGTCCCATTAAGTTTATCGTTACCTGTAGATAGGTTGATAAAAACTTTACACGCAAGTAAAGCAAGGATCATAATTTCAGAAAAAAATTTAAAAATTTTACAAAATATTAAACTAAAAAAATTTATAAAAAAAAAGAGAATAAAGATTTTGACCTACGATGAAATAAACAATTGTAGTAATGAAGTTTATCAAAACTTATCAGTGCCGAAATTCAGTTATAATGGAATTTCAATGATTTATTTTACCTCGGGTTCAACAGGAAATCCTAAAGGTGTACCTTTAACTTATAAAAATTTCATAAGTTGCTTTTTATCTAAAGAGAGAATTTTATATAAAAACTCTAAAAACTTAATCTTTGGTGATTATCACGATCCATCATTTGTTATTTCTTTAGTGATTTTGTTTCCATGCTTTTATTTGGGATCAACAATTTCTCCCTCAAGAAATATTTTTGAATCTCTTAACCCATCTAAACACATATACTTAAATAATGTTAATACTTTAATCACTGTTCCATCAACAATAAATAGGATTAGAGAAGATATCAAATCAAGCAGTTTATTAAGAAACATGTCAAAAATAGTAATGTGCGGAGAACCATTTAGACTAGACTTGGCCAAGTTTATAATTGAAAAATTAAATCCGAAAGAACTCTATAATTTTTATGGAAGCACCGAAGTGTCTCCTTGGATTTTCTATCATAGGTGTTTAAGGAAAGATTTAATGATTTTTAAAAAATTTGATCTTGTTCCAGTTGGTCTTCCCTTAAAAAATGTAAGAGTTAAAATTGAAAAAAGTGAATTAATTGTCTCGGGCCCAGTTGTTGCTGGTGGATATTTAGACTCAAAACAAAATTTAGATACTTTTTTTAAACATGATGGAAAAATTTGGTATAAAACTAAAGATCAAGTTGAAATCTACAAAAATAGATATTTTATAAAAGGTAGAATAGATAAAGTGGTAAAAATTCAAGGCTACCGAGTTGATTTAGGTGACATAGAAATTAATATTCGTAAAATAAAAAATATTGACGAAGCAATTGTTTTTATCAAAAAAACAAAAAATAAAAAAGTTTTGTCATGTGCAATTAAATCAAATTTAAAATTAAAAAAAGAGTTTTTATTAAAAAAATTATCGAACAGCCTACCAAATTATATGATACCAAAGAATATTTCTTTCTATAAAAAATTTCCACTTAATAGAAGCGGCAAAATAGATCGAAAAAAAATTATGTCTTAGATATTTGGTTAAGATTTTTGAAATTTTTTTTTATTATTTCTCTAAAATCAGATAGTATTGTGTTTAATATTAACGAGTCAGTCCTAATTCTTTTATTCTTAATTCTATTAACCTGTTGAATTTCTGCAGCTGTACCTGTTAAAAAAACACTTTCTGCAGATAGTATATCATTTATCCTATAATTACCTTCGATTAAGTTAATTTTATTTTTTTTTGTAATTTTAATTACAGCTCGTCTTGTTATGCCATTAAGTATAGAGTGAGTTTTTGGCGTAAAAACCTTTCCCTTTTTTATCCAAAAAATATTACATGCAGTGCTTTCAGCAACATAACCGTTTAAATCTAACATAATACAATCATCAAATTTTTTTTTGTTCAATTCAGCTTTGCTTATAACCGAAGCTTGATATGAGCCAGACGATTTAGCCGCGATTGGAAATTCTTTATGACTTAACTTAGGCCACTTTGAAATATCTAAAGAAATATATTTTTTTTTAAAAAGTGTGCCCCATTCCCATGTTGCCATTGCAAACTCTGTATAACACTCTTCAGTATCAGGAGACATGGAGTTTGCAGACCTGAAAACAATTGGTCTTATATATCCATTATTAATTTTGTTCTTTTTGATTAAAGTATTAGCAATTCTATTTAATTGAGACACATTTTTATTAAAATTTAATTTAAGTAATTTTGAGGAATTAATTAATCTTTTAAAATGATCATCAGATAAAAAGGGTTTTTTATTATATACAGCTATTCCCTCAAATACAGATGAAGCAAAGTGCAAAGAGTGGTTAAGAACATGAGTTTGAGCTTTTTTTGATGGTAGAAATTTATTATTAAGGTAAATGGTACCCTTTAACTTTGAGAAATCCATTTAATTTATTTTTTTCTTCTATTTGATCCAGGATTTTTTGACACAAAAAATACTAAAGAACCTCTTTTTCCCTCTGTTACCTTAGTCACCTCATGTGGAAAATTACAATCGCTTATAATCAAACTTCCATAATCTGGTTTATAATCAATATACTTAGAATTATCTTCTTTATTGTAAACTCTATAAAGACCCCCATCAAAATTTTTTCCAAGCTGAAGAACACATGCTGCCAAATAATCTGGATTGCTATCAATATCAAGATGATAACCGACAAAACAATTTTTTTTAATCTCGTTATATTGTATTCTTCTTATGTAAATTTCCTCTTTTACATCTGTTATGAATTTAATATAAGATTTTATATTTTCAGACCACAATATATCAATTAACTCTTTAGAGTAGTGGTTATCAACTATTTTGGGTCTTTCAACATCAGTCATAAATCTTCCAACATTTACATGATTTGGCTCATTAGCATCACCAACTGAAACAAATTCTTTATCTACTTTTTCACAATATTCAGAAATATTTAAAAATTGATTTTTATTGAACGGGCTATAGTTTTCCTCGACATATGCCGTTCCATTTAGAGCGTAGTTTTGTTTAAATTCTTTTAATTTTTGCAAATTTTCCATAAATTTTATAAATAATGGGGTTTACTATATACTACGGGAACTGAATTGTTAATATTGTAAAAAATTTTCATTTTTGAGTGATCTAGGCAAATAAAAAAAGGGTTTTTAAATTTTTTTTTCACAATATCAGATAATGACGTGTATTCTGCACCTTGATCAAAGATAATGTCCAAATAATCTTTAGGTTCTTTCTCAGGAAACCAAGATTCATACAAATTTTTTCTAGAAGAGCAAATTTCAATCACTTTTCTTTTAAAAAATTGGTCTAAGTTAAATAATTTTACTATTTTTTTTCTATTTTTTTTGCACAGAGCTAACCATTTTTTCTTTGTCGTTAAATCTTTTACGATAAGTCCACATGATGTTGGCTTGCATTTTTTTTTCATTTTTGCAGAACTTTTTTCAACTTTTTGAATAAATGATTTCTCACTTTCTCCTAAATTTTTACAATTAATCTCACTAAAGGCTTCGAAGTCACCATAGTATATATGATTATTAAATTTAACTTCATACTTTTTGAATAAATTATTTATAAAAGTGAAGATCTTTAAATATTTTTTTCCAATCAATCCATAACTTTCACCAAGGTAATTAAAAGTATATTTATATAAATTTTCTGAAATTTTTACATGATCGTAATCAGGGCACAAAGGTGTGAAAATATTTATTTCTTTATTATTGAATGATTTTAAAAGGTTCATTTTTGATGAAATATCAATATTTTCTAAATTTAATGACCTTTCTAATTCTTTAAAAAAACTGTTAGTTTTTAAAATTTTCTTAATTTTATTTTCAAAAATTATCAAACTTAAAAGTGTTGGATTGTATCCTAAAGATTTTGAGATTTCCTGATAATTTACATCATACTTATCTTTATTACTTTTTTGATCTTTCTTTTTAAAATTAATTTTAAGTAAGTTTTTATATTTTTTTAAAGCTAGTTCCCAAAAGAAATGGTTTTTAACGTAATTTTTTTTTTTATTTTTATTTAAATCAAAGTCTTTCTTAAGTTTTTCTATTTTTGATTTATGTTTTTCTAATTTAAATTTTTTATATTCAATTTTTCCTCCATCATTGATTGCATTGAGTATTTTTTTTGAAATTTCCGGTCCAATATATAAATCTTGCTGATTTAGCTGCATTTAGAAAAAAGTTTAAGTGAGTTATTAAATTTTTGGTTTCTAACCTCAGGTACATGAGTATATATTATACTATCCACCATTCCAATTTTTTTCTTAAGATCTTTAATTTTTTCAGAAACCTCTTTTTGATTTCCATAAATAAATAGTTTTTTGGCTAGAAACTTTAATTCAAGATTTCTATGATTTCCAAAACAATCCATTCTGTTATAATGTTTTAATTTGGTATAGATAGTTCTTAAGACTCCCATATGAGGTGAGGATTTTTCAAATAAATATTTAAAATTTTTTTTTTCATTAGAAACAAAAATAAATCTTGCTAACTTAATTTTTCTAAGTGCCTCTTTTTTATTTAAAGGAGAATTTGAAAGATAATTTTCGACGTGATTTTTTACTATGTCATCACTACAAAAATTGGAAATTACTATTGTCCATTTTTTAGCTGCTGCATTTTTAACATTTCTTGAATTAGGATTTAGTGCAGGAACTACAATTTCAAGATTATTTCTGGAATTATAGAGAGGATTATAGTATCCCAATCCTAGATTTTTATTTCCTTTTTTAATTGTTGAAACTTTAAAATTTTTTGTTTTTAAATTTACTAAATTTCTTGATTTGAAAAGTCTTTTTATAATTAACAATATTTCAATCATTTTTCCTCTGTTGTCATCATTAATTAAGTTGACAGACTCCACATCTGATATGTTTGAACCTGAACCTATCCCTAATTTAAGTCTTCCTTTACACATATTATCAATTAGAGAAATATGTGATGCTAATACTGATGGATTATAAAATGTAATATTAGTTGTAAGAGAACTTAATTCAATTTTCTTTGTTAGTAGTGACAATGCTGAAATCATATTCAAACTTGACGTTATTTTTTCGTATTTGTCGGCCAAGTGTTCACCAAAATATGCCTCTTTGAAATTGTTCTTATCACAAAATATAACTGAAGCTTTTATTTCATTTACTATTTTATCCAATTTAGTTTCTTTTGGATAGCAAGGTATATAAAATATTCCTTTTTTCATTATTGAATGGTATAGCAATTCATTAAATATTATCTAATATAGCGAATTTATAATGCATAACAAATTTTATTTCAAATGACAAAAGATACCAACTTAGTTTTGATAGGGGGTGGCACATCATGTATTGAAATAATTGATTTAATTAATGATATAAACAAATTCAAATCTGATAAAATTAATATTGTTGGAATACTTGATGATAATATTAAATTAAAAAATAAGAAAATTAATAATGTTAAAGTCTTGGGTAAAATAAACTCTTATAGAAAATATTTAAATTATAGTTTTTTTCTAAATATTCACTCTTATAAAAACAGATATTTAAGAGAGAAAATTATTGGTAAATTTAAAAATATTAAAAAGAGGTTTATCAATTTAGTTCATCCATCTTCATTAATAGGTAAAAATACCTTCATAGGTAAGGGGAATTGTATTTTTAATAATTGCAATATCTTTAGTGGTGCATTTATTGGAGATTTTAATATATTAATGCCAAGTGTTTCCATAGCCTCAAAATCTGAATTAAAAAAAAACAATTTTATTGGTAAAAATGTTTCAATAAGCTCTAATGTAAAAATTAGAAATAATTGCTCTATACAATCCAACACATCTATTTTAGAAAATGTGTTGATTGAAAGCGGTATAAGAAGTATTCCTAACAGCTTAATTAGCAGCAGTTTTCAAAAAAAAAATATAGTGATTGGAGGATATCCTGCAAGATACATAATTAATGAAAAAAAATAAAAATTATCAATCAATCATTAATAAAATCGAAAAAATTCGATCCAAAAACAATACAAGTTGGATGCAAATACTTAAAATTGCTTTCAAAAGTTCTCCAAAAGAAACAGCAAAAGTTCTCTCTAAAATTTATTTGGATGATAAAAAAATAAATAAGCTGGCAAAAAAATTATTGAAATAATTATAAAGGAACCAAACTTTCTATAAACTTTTATAAAGCATGCCATAATATAGAATTGAGAAGAAATATGATTTATTTTTTTCATCTATAATATTTTTATTGTTTTATCTCTTATTTCTAATTTTATATTACATTTTTCAATTAAGTCTCTTTTATGAGTAACAATAAATAATGTTTTTTTTCCTATTAAATTACTTATCGAATTGAAAATTAAATTTTCATTTTCTTTATCTAAAGCGTTAGTAGCTTCATCAAAAATAATTATTTCAGACTTTTTATAAATAGCTCGAGCAATATTTATTCTTTGTCTTTGCCCTCCTGATAATTGTGAACCGTTCTCACCCACAATAGTCTCATAACCATCTTTAAAATTATTTATAAAATTTAATGAATTTGAAAGTTTTAAAGAATCTAAAAATAGATTTTCATTAAAGTTTTCTTTATCTCCAAATACAATATTATTCTTAATAGTGTCATCTAATATAAAGACATTTTGAGAAACGTAGCTAATTTTGTTCATCCAATTTTTCTGTGATAAGATTTCAACATCATCAACACTAATCGATCCAACTGTAGGATTAATAAATGAAGTTATTAGATCTAAAAATGTTGATTTTCCAGAACCAGATTGTCCAATAATCCCAAATGCTTTTCCTTTTTCAAATTTTAAATTAACATTTTCAAAAATTAATTTCTCTCTTTTTGGGTATTTAAATGAAACATTTTTAAATTCAATATGACGATTAAAATTAATCTTGATAGCAACATTTTTTGAGTCTTTAATATCATGTTCTTTTAAATTATTAAATTGATCATGTAGTAATTTAATTGTTGGATGTGAAATTCTTAGAGTTTGTAAGTTATAAATTAATTTATTTACAGCTGGATACAATCTTATTAAAATTACAGTAATAATTCCTATATCTGGTATAACGTCAGTTAGGTTTTGATTATAATCTTTTAAAAAAAATATAATCACTATTGAAAAAAAAATTATGGTTAAAATCTCTAATAAATGTTTTGGGACTGTGGCAAATATACTTATCTTCTTTCCAACATTTTCTCTTTTAAATAATTTTGATAAAAAATTTTCTTTAAAAAATTTATCAACACCATAAATTTTAATTTCTCTATATCCCTCTAAAGACTCTCTTATGAACTTATACAATTTACCATCAAGAATAATTCTTTTTTCCCCAAGTTTTGTAAATATTTGTTTAAAGAAACTAAAATAAATAAAACCAAAGAAAATTAAAATTGATAATATGATTATAGTTTCAGTGAATTTTACATTTAATGAAATAATTAAAAGTCCTATCAAAACCACAGAATTAGAAACAAAATCCATAAAAAGTATTACATTTTTTTTTATAAATAATTTTGTTTCTGTAAGAATATTTCTAATAAGTGTTGAGGAGTGAGTTTGTTTATGAAATAAATGATTTTTAGACATGTAATTGTCATATAAATTTTTGGTTAATCTGAGCTGTATATTTACGAATAATCTAATCCTAAGGTAGTTAACTAAAAATACAAAAATATTTTTAAATATAATTAATAAATTAAATGCAACTAAACTGTAAATTATTATTTCTTTTTGAGAATATTCTAGGAATAATTTATCTATTTGAAAATTAATCCCGAAAAAACCAATTTCTTTTGGATTAAATAAAACTAGTAATAGTGGATAAATAAGACCTATACTTAAAAGATCAACCAAACTTGCCAAAAAAATTAGCATAAAAATTAAATTAAGCTTCCACCTAAATTTGATTGGTATCAAACTATAGGCAATTTTAAGTTTGTTCATAGTAATTATTGATTTTAATTAACATATAAGTTTTAATTCTTTTATTACTCTCGATAAAATATCTTTTTTTAAACCTGGAAAAATTGGTATAGATATTTCTTTTTCATAAAAATCCTCGGAAATTTTTAACTCTCCTCTATTTATTGAAAAGTTCTTTCTATAATATGGCTGAAGGTGAACTGGAATATAATGTACTTGAAGCTTAATACCTTTTCTTAAAAATTTTTTAAAGATTTTTTTTTTACTTAAAGAAATTTTATTAAATTTTACCAAAAGTGGAAACAAATGAAATGCATGTTTGCAATTTTTATTTTCGTAAGGCAGTATAAAATTGTCATTATCCTTCAATTTTTTTATATAAAAGTCTGCAATTTTTCTTCTTTCTTTTATAAATTTATCCACTTTTTTTAACTGAGATATTCCTAGTGCACAATGTATATCAGATATTCTGTAATTCATGCCAGTCTCAAAAATTTTATATTTCCATTCATGTTTTTCTTTTTTTATTGAATGATTTCTTAATAGTTCAATTTTTTGTGATATTTTTTTATTTTTAGAAATTACACAACCTCCCTCCCCAGTTGTAAAAGCTTTTACTGGGTGGTAACTGTGTGTGACATAGTCTGCGTAATTTATTGCATACCTTTTTGAGGAGAAATACTCAGCGCCAATTGAATGACAAGCGTCATTTATTAATGTAAATTCATATTTTTTTGATAAATAATTCAAAGATTTCCAGTCACATGGATGACCCGCAAAATCAACAGCTATAACCGCTTTAATTTTTTTTTTTTTTTAATCTTTCCTCAAGTTTGTTTGGATCCATAGTATAAGTTTTTTTATCAATATCTATGAACTCTGGATTAGCATTGTTATTAACTATACAATTTGCGTCAGCTAAAAAAGTTATTGGTGTCGTTGCAATAAAATCTTTTTTACTCCAATTTAAAGCGGCCCCTAAAAGATGTAAAGCGCTCGTCCCGTTATTAACAACCGAGCAATGTTTTCCACCAAATTTTTTTAAAATATTAATTTCGAATTCATTTATTTTTGGACCCGTGGTTAAAAAATCACTCTTTAAAACTTTTATAACTTCTCTAATATCATCCTTATCAATTAGATGTCTTCCATAATTAATCATAAAAATTTAAATCTTTAAATTTAGCTTTTAACCGTTTTGTTCTATCAATTTACTCTAAATATATTTTATTTTAAAATAATAATTTTATAGATAATTTTCTTATCATAAGATATCTATCTAAAAAAATAAATAGTGTTTCTAAAAATTAAATGAATATTGCTATAATACCAGCTAGATCACAAAGCAAAAGAATAAAAAATAAAAATATTAAAAAATTCATGGGTAAACCAATAATTGCCTGGTCAATAGAAACAGCAAAAAAAAGTAAAATTTTTGACGAAATAATTGTATCAACTGATTCAAAAAAAATTTCAAGTATTGCAATAAAATACGGCGCAAAAGTTCCTTTTTTAAGGTCATCGAAATTATCTAATGATAAATCAAATTTGATAGAGGTAATGTCAGATGTTGCTAAATTTTATTCGAGAAAAAAAATAAAAGTAGACTATATATGTTTAATTTATGCAACTTCACCTTTATTAACAGTTAAAAATTTAATAAATGGATACAAAAAAATAAAAAAAAATAAAAAATTAGATTATGTTCTAAGTGCATCTAAAATTAATGGATCTTACTTCAGATCTTTTAGAGTGCTAAATGGTAGGATTTATCCTTTATTTAAAAAAAATGTCTTAAAAAAGTCTCAAGTTATGACAGATTTATATTATGAAAGTGCTCAATTTATATTTGGTAGAGCTAAATCTTGGATTATGAACAAACATCCTTACTTATCAAAAACATCGATTATTGAAATAGATAATCATAAATCTCAAGATATTGACAATATGAATGACTGGAAAATAACTGAAAAAATTTTTCAAATATATTATCAAAAATGAGTAAATTATTTTTTATTTTTATAAATCACAAATTTCCAATAAATAAAAAAATATAAATTTATATGAATGTTTATATTTTAACAGAGATAACAAAAAGAGAACTGGATTCAAACTTACTTCTTGCATGCATAGCTGCAGACAACAATATAGATGTTATAATTTCTAACTCTGAAACAATAAAATTTCTTAATGATAAGAAACTTTTAAAGAAAGGTTTATTCCATACTAAAAGCTTAGTCCACGGAATTAAAAAAAAAAAACTTCATGAGTCTTTAAAAAAAAACAACATTAAAATTTCAAGTATTGATGAGGAAGCTGGATTAATTCTTAATGATTTGGCTCCATTCTCTAAAGCAAGATTTACAGATGAAGATT
>MDTG01383512.1_pt1 | contig 14004 bp, 8 predicted proteins | sample 811421 | NCBI WGS metagenome assembly MDTG01 (sample SAMN05326645, study PRJNA326480) | marine metagenome | isolation source: seawater | place: Pacific Ocean: South East | collected 2011 | reverse complement strand
TTAACGCAATTAAACAATTTGGATGGAACTCGGATAGTAAAACAGGTAGTTTTTCTGGCAACGCTGAAGATCCATCTAAAAACTTGTCTATAAAGTTTAATGAATTTGAATGTGGAGCTATTATAAATGCCTTGACTAATAGGTATGAATACAATACTTTTCATAACTTTGAAGATAATAAAACTACTATAAAATTTTCACCTTGGGATAAACAGATTAAAGTTAGCTCTCTAAACCCTCAAACCAAAAAGTTTGAAGAGAAAAAACAAATTGTCCCCGCCTTTGGAATTTCTATTACTCGTAATGGCTCTGATACATTTAAAATACCTCTGGAACCAGGTGAGGTTGAAGTTATTAAAGAGCTTGTTAGAAATATAATCACAAGAATAATTAACTTCAGAATTAAAAAGCAAATAGAAAACGTTAAAAAAGCTTGACTTATATAAGTTTTTATAGTAATATATAGTCATGCCTAGAGGAAGACCAAAGAAAAGCGTTTCTTCAGAAACCACTTGTGAAAATTCAGTAACAGTAAAATCATCAAACGAAGGAGGAAATATGAGCGAAGATATAGCAATAGATAATAATTATGGGCCATCACTATTTAAGAGAGATGAAAATGGACTGTTAACAAATGTTCAGTATACATTTGATGAAGGAGGTTCAATTAATTGGCGAGCTATGGTAAAAGAAGAGCATTTATTCCCCAACAAAGCTTTTTTTGAAAGATTCAATAAACCCGTACCAAAAATAGTTGACGGACTAAGAGATCATCAACTATTAATTAAATTATCTGGAATTAAAGAGCTTGCTAGGCTAAGAGGGTTTGACTCAGTCTCATATGAAACAGTGAAATGCGAACACGACCATGTTGCAGTTAGATGCAGTATTGTTTTTATACCAAACTATGAAACAGGAGGTAAGGCTATAATTTATGAAGACATGGCTAATGCAACAATAAATAATTGTAGCAGTTTTGCTGTAAAGTTTTTAGAAACCATTGCTTGTAATAGAGCTTTTGTTAGAGCTGTTAGAAATTTCCTAAACGTACATATAGTTGGTTCAGATGAAATGGATACCTCTGATGGTAAGCCTATCACCTTGAACCAACAAACCTCTTCTAGCCCCTCTTTTGACATTCAATCGTCTTTAGAGAAAAACGCTAAAGAGCTTATCAACTGTTATAACTTTGACTGTTTCAAAGATTATCTAAAACAACTTAAAGAAGCTAAAGTTTATATTTGCTCAGAAGTTGAATCTTGGGATAACTATAAAGATATACCTTCTAAAGAAGCTAGAATACTTCTTAAGATAATGAAAGAAGAGTTTAGCTAATATACTTCTTAATAAGAAAATATATTAAAACAGGATATGTAAAAAATGCTATTGGTATAGCCCATAAAGGAGCGTTAAAAAAATAGCATAATAAAGAATAAAATATAGCTCCAGTCCAGTGGCTTAGGCATATCGGACAACATAACAATTCTCCGAATAGTCCCCAATTATCATATACATATTCTTCAAAGTCAGTTGGAGTAAAAACTTTCTTTTTATTCCTCCTAATAAAAAGCCATACCTTTAAAAATTTTACTTTCAATGTAGTTGTTTGCCAAACAAATATCCAGTTCATTGAGGCTAAAAAACCCCAAATGTAAAACTCTAAAAATTGTTTTGTAAAATCAATCATGGACTCGGCACATTATCTGCAAACGGATCAAATGTACTATCATCTTCTCGTTGCTCTTGTTTTTGTTCGAATACATTTTTTATCCTTTCAGAGAACTTTCTTTTTGCAGCGTTAACTATACAAGGAGTACATCCTGGCCTACCTATCTCCTGCAAATATTCTATCCTTATAGGTTCTATACGTTCTTTAAATTCTGAATCTATCAAAGGTTGATTAGAATCTAAAAAATTATTTAAAATTATATTTAAGTCTTTTTCCATATATAATATATTATGTTTTAATTTTATTTTTTCAACATTAATAATCAGCTCTCTTCTTTCTTTTCTTGTTTTAATATTAATATTCCAGATGGAGCTTCCTCATAACCTCCGAGGCCGTCAAAAAACAATTCAATTGGAGCTCCCATTTTTTTCTCTGCTTGAGAATGCTCTGGAGAAAACCATCCTGGCCCCATACTGTTTGCTATAAACTGTAGAGAGTCTAGTACGTATGTATATTTTCCACTATTTACTATTGATATTGCTGAGAATGTATATTGAAAAGTGCCATATCCATCTCTTATTAATGAACTAGTTGATGACTTCCATCCAGAATTATAAGTAGTGTTATCAGGTCTCCAGGTTATATCAAATATTTGATTATTATTAATATTTATACCGCCTTGCCAACAAGCTACAAAAAAAGATTTTCTTCTAAAGTTTGTAGCGACTGGAAAAGCTCCTATTATTAAATCATTATCCTCTCCACTATAACCTTTTGTTATGCTATCACCTCTAATATCAAAAGTTTTATCTGTTGTTTCAATATAAGTACCCTGTTTAACAGAATCTTTAGTATTTATTCTTGTTCTTTTTTGTCCATCGGCGAGTGGAGTCGAATCTTGAATAAAAGTTTTACTCATTGAAATTGAATTAAAACTTCCATCATAAAAGTATCCATCCTTAGTTGTAGCAATCCAAGATGAACCCGTTAGCTCAACTGAATATACTGATTTACCACTTATTAAATTTACTTGCTCAACCACTAACTCCTCTACTTCAGTTAATGGATTTTTTTTAAGTTCTATTTTGGCTCTAGTTAAACCATCTTCATGAGCTATATAAACCGTATCTGCAATACTTTGAATATCATTTACTGATCCAGTATTAATTTTTTTATCTGTAAAAGTAACTTTTTTGCTACCCTCATTTTTAGAATATATTTCACAACCACTAGAAGTTATATTTTCGGGTAAATTTGGTTTACTGCCTTGCACAACAGTATTGCCACCTTCTGGAAGAAAATCCAATTGATCAAAAGAGTCAGAAAAATTCATCTGTGGTTTTATATACTTTGATAAACCAACTATCAAATAATTTTCAGTGTCACAAGATCTTCTTATTATTTTCTCTCTATCTTGTTCTATGATTCTAGTAGTAGAACCTTCTTCATCCACAAATCGAACCCCAGAAACCCCACAAGAAACAAAAAAACCTTCGTCCCCTCCTAAATTTCCTTTGCTTACTCCATAAACACCGCTAAAAGGAATTGATTCATAACCATACCTAGAGCCTAATGAATCCCCAAAAAAACATTCTACTTGTATACCAAAACCTAGATCTATAGTAGCTGAAGCTTTACTTCCTCTTCCTGAAACTAATGTTAATCGACTTGTTTTTTTTAATAAATCACCTTTTCGCTCATACATTATCAAACCTCTATCTCCCGCAGCTACTAAAATTTTATCTCCCGAAACCTCTATTTGATATCCATATCTAAAATCCCTCTGGCTTCCAGATATAAAATTCCGCGTGTTGTTATTGTAAAATAAATCTGATTGTTTGTTTACAAAAGCTGGGTTTATATCTTTACCAGGATATTTATTTAATAAATATGCTGAGCTTAAATATGATTTCCCAATATATTTAAATAATTTATTTTCCCCAGTATCAGAGCAACAACATAATCCTATACCCATGATAAAAAATATTAATCCTCTGTAAAAGGCTCTGAACATAAAACTAGCATTTTGTACTCTTTTCCATCGGAATCGCAATAATCGACCTTTCTTAAAGCTATTGTCAACGTATTTCCAGTCGTTGGACTTACGTCTTTAACATCTTTTTGGTTGATTTTAATAACTACTTTCTTTCCATCTTCAATTCCAGTTGCTGTTACCCCAGATTCCGATTGTCCTGTTGTATTGTTTTGTTTTTGGTTTTCAAAATTAATAAACAAAGATACCTCCCCATTTTTGGTATCGATAATGTGATTGTATCCTGATGCTTTTCCGACTGATCTCATATTTTTTTAAGTTGTTATATTAAATTGTTATTTATAATCCAGGGTAGGATGGTAAAGGCTTTACATTGGCAACTACACCTTTGCTGTTCCCCAGTATGTCCACTGGGTGATTGGGAAAATAATGCCTATACCCTATAAACCTTCTTGCTGCAGCTGACCCCTCAGCTATCTTTCCGTAATTAGGTATATACGGTTTTTGCGAAAATGTATAGCTAGCTTTTAGTTTTCCATTAACCACGACAATTGAAGCTCCTTCTAGAAATCTTAAATGGAAAGGGTTTGCTTCAAAATCATATAATTTATTTATTAAGGTAAAGTTTATTTTTTCTACGTATTCTATATCAACCTGATTTTTACAAGTTCTATTTACTGTATCCCATGCTACTCCTTCATCACCGCCTCCGATGTATAGATTATTTCCATCATCAGAAGTATTAATATTAAAATCAACTACTGAAAAAGAATCATTCCTATTATAACGATCTCTATTTGATCTACATCCATTCATATGTGGCCCCCTTCTATTTATAAACCTACTTCCCCAATAACCACCTTTATTATTATCATCGCTTGCAATCCTTCTAAGAGCTGTTCTTGGCAAATCATAATCCTCTGGTCCTATATTGTATATAGGGTCTGGACGTGACGGGTTTTGATCTAAAATTGAATCAAATATTTCTCCATGTTTTTCAATTAAATCCGCAACCATACCTTCAAGTCCTGATACATCAATAGAAGCTAGCCCTCCAAACCGAGTTGTTCCATTTGGTAAGAAAGTTGCTGGAGAAAAATCTACTATACACTCATGCTTGGTAAAATCTTTGTCTAGTCCACTAAAACTTGGTTCTGTTGCTGGGCCGAAGTCAACTATTATAACACCACTTGTATGAGGCTCTGAAACCTTCCCAACTAGATCTCCTATTGTACCCATATCATTACCCTCCTGCAACTTAATATCTGAAAAAGCCGTACCCTCAAGTGGAGCATCATATTCAAGAAAACTAATCTGTCCACCACTTGGCGACTTCCATGTTTTTTCTCCAGTAGGATTATCTGCTGAACCAAAATTTTGAAACCCAACCAATTCTTTAACGTCAGGATCTTCTGGGTCTCTATCTATATCTCCGTTCATGCTCCAGTGATTACCCCCTCCAGGGCTAGCTGACTGCCAATACCTATTATGATTTGTAATTTTTGAATAAAAAAGACCTTCATTTAATGACGTACTTGCTTTTGACAGTTTTTTCAGTCTCACTTCTTCGAATGCGTTCCCTTGAGTTATAGCAACTTCTGCATTATAATAAATTTTTCTAGTGATACCTTTTTCTGCATCGCTCAACCATGTTTTTCCATATGTTTTTTCAATAAACTCGGTTTCAGATTCATTAATAGGCGTGGCGTTTTTTTCGCAAGATAGTGCTAATCCGTATTCCCTAACAACACCCAAGTCTTTTATTTTTGCCCAAATATAAGTCTGCTTATCTTTATCTTTATCTATTTTCCCATAAGGCGAGAGGCTGGTTAATGTATAGTTTGTACTCGGTCTTTCATCCGAATCCTGGTTTTGCTTAACAGTATACCCAACCTCCTGAAATTGAGGATCTACTGCACCCATTTTTTCTTGAGTTACATCTGGAAGTCTTCCAGTTGTTCTTGTTAAAACTTGAGCTCCAGAAGAATAAGAATCTGCATAACTTTTTGTTATTGAAGAAGATTCTGCTTCATCTGGTACGCGTATACCAACTTCATGTAAAACATCTATTTTTCCAAGATCTGAACTAGCTTCTATTACCTTATAACCTCCAAACAATGAAGATCCAATTGCTATAGCTTTAGACCCAGAGAGCAGTGAGTTTGCGACTGATTGTATAGTTCCTGAATCAGCAAAATATCCCTGGGGGTACTCTATAACTCCATCTGCTAATTTATTACCAGTTTTAAAATCATAACTATCTAGTCCCACCTTTAGCGCTAACTCAGGAAACCAATAATAATATTGTCCAAATTCCGTATACGGATTTGGATACCCAGGAACATGCTGTTTTTGCTGTTCATCGTTTGTATCCATTACCCTAAGACGCCCATCTACACCCATGTAGTAAAGAGACTTTCCATCTTTTTTTCTATCAAGGTTTGGAAAAATATTTCGCACGTAATTCTGTCTCGTGACTGTAAGATTTTTAGATTCTCCAAAATGTGTTGGTATCCCCTGAATTGTAAAATACTCCATACCAAGAACATAATCTCCTCCAGTTGCTAATGTTCCAACTGTATCCGTCTTAAAAGATTTAGCTACTGGATCTGAAAACTTAGAGTTTGTTGTCACTCCTCCAGAAGATTTTTTAAAAGTTTCTTCTAGTAACGTAAAACTTCCTGTCCCTGGCAAGTATTTTTGAAAAACTTCAGATTCTATTGGTATAGTACCACTACCTAAAGTTTCTACCTCCACGACAAATTCACTCTCGGGACCAAAACTAACATTTAGCGATAAAAATTTATCACAAAATTCATCTATATGTTTTGTTACGCAGCTGCTCATGTTTGTTTTCCTATTGCTATAGCTTCATCAAAAAATTCTATAGTTTTACTATGGCTTATTAAATTTTTATTTTTAGCAAAACTTGAATTCTCGACTTGCGTTATTCCAGAGCTCAACCCAAAATCAATTTGAGTTTGGTTTAAAACTTGATCTATTTTATTTTTAATTAAAACTTTTGCCTGGTCTTTTGTTATTGTATTTAAATATTCTCCGTTAGCCGATATTGATAAAGTTGTTTTTGTAAACCCCCCTCTTGACACAGAGTAGTGATCTTGACTTCCGCCAAAATTCATATCTACAGATAAATTTGGTACAGACATTTCCATATTTATATTATAATTAAAATTTTTGAAATTTTCAATTTTATTTTTATTTGAAAAACTAAACTCAAAACTTATTTGTCCCGCTTTCTCTTTTTCTATTATACTTTTTGATTCATGATTTTGATTTAATGTAACCCCATTAAAATATAAGTTTACATTATCTTGAGCTTTTTGATATATATTATCTATTTCTTCTGAGTAAAATTTTTCTTTTATAAGATCCCACCTTTTACCAATTGGACCTCTAGCATTCATTAATCCAGATACAGAGATTGTTATTTTGTTCCCAACCTCTGATAACGAAAAAATATATTCTTTTGATATTCCACAGCTATCAAAAGTAGTATCATTATTATAAACAAATGAAAATTCTATTTTTCCTGCTTTTTCATTTTCATTTATACTAGATGATATAGGTTTTGAAACTAAATTTTGTACGCCAGATTTTTGAGCTATAGAATAAAAGTCAATTTCTTTAATCCTATCTCTAGCTTTATTAAAGTTTCCGTCTATACCAAAGTCCAAACTTCCACCAATATCGACTTCATGGACTTGGCCTGCATTTATATTTGAATTTATTGTGTAAATTAAAACTCCATGATCTGAGTTTTTATCATTTTTATCGGCTATATACTCCTCTGTTACTTCAAAAGAGTTTTTTATTCTATCTACATTTTCTGTTTTAGATTTTAAATATAATTGCAAACCACTTTCAATTATTGATAAATCTACAGATTCTTTCCCAGAATTACTCTCTACAAAATCTATAGCATTTTGAATTGCTGATGTTCCACCAGATGTTTTTAGCCCTTTTGCTGATATGCTTCTGCTTATAGAATAATGACCAGCTTCCGACAAAGAAAAATTTGTTGAATTTTTTGGTTCAAAAACACCAAAGAATTCATTGTGAAACTCCTCATCTATACATTCAATTTGTATGGAGTATTCTATAACTTTTATATTTGAAGACGTCGGAAAATCTATATTTATTATTTTACAAAAATCTTTTGATAAAATATTTACACCGTTCTCTTCTATGGATAAAGCTTTATAATCTTCAGAAAATATATTCAACAACTGATCCCTTTTAGAAGTTAAAAGAGTGAAGTAGTCACAATCAGTAGGAGGGTTTTCTATATAAATTTGCCCATCTAAAGATATACTTTCTTTTATGCCCCTTTTTTCTCCATATACAATTTCATTAGTAGACCTTGAAAAATTAGGTGTTGGTAAATCTAAATTACCAAAAACATCTTGATTGTCGTATTTTATATTTACACTCATTATATTTGTTGGAAGAATACTTTATTTATTTGTGGTAGTACTGTTTGAATATTACACCCGTCAACAAGGGTACTTGGTGTTATATCTGATCTTTCTGAAAAATTTGACCCATAATAATGCTCTATATCAAAAGAACAATTCTCTGATCCGTAATAACTCCAAATACCACCTGTTGTCGGAGCTAAAGAGCTTATAACGTTATTAAAATCTGAAGGCACATCAGCTTCGTATATTGTATAATGAGGCTGATAAGTTGCCCCAGAACAATTTCTATACAGAAGGTTTCCAGTTAATACTATTGAATCTGAGTTGGGCCAATTTGGATGATATAAATTTGCCTCAGAAGATAGCATTAAAGGCTTATCTAATTCGTCTGGCTGTACATACACATACGATCCACCTGGAATTTGATAAGCTATTAGTTCTACACCACTTTCAGGTACATAAGTAAATGAACTAGAGTTAAATGTTGACCAGGCATTTCTTAAAGTTTCATCTCCAGAAGCAAAATCGAAAAATACAGATCCATAAAACTTTGGTAGAGAAACTTTTTGATATCCAGTTGGTACCCCACTCCCCAAACATGTAGAATCATCTCCTATTCCTGGCCCTTTCTTATATCTAGGACAAGAACTTTCTACCTCTAAACTATGTAAATAGGTTTGTCCATTTTCTATAACTGTTTCTGTTAAAAATTCAAAACCAGAACTAGGGCTAGGTACAGAAAAGTTTTCCGAAGCTTCAAAAGTGATGTCAAAAAATCTATAACTAGAGCTACCACTACCCCTACAACCCTGTATACTTATAGACTCCTTAAAGCTTGATGCTAAATTTGAAGTGGGTTGCCCATAAGGAACAACTTCAGGGTTTCCGTCACAATTTCTTTCTGCAAATTCTGAGGAACCAGCCAAAGCTCCATCATCAATACATAGACTAGCAAATACAAAATTAGCTCCAGGTAGCAAATTGTTAATTGTGTCATTCCAATTATCTGGAACTCTTTTAGTTATCCTTCTTAATGTTTGTGGTGGGGTAATAGTTACAGGAGTTATTGTGGCGGTTGGTGTTGGAGTCGGAACTTGCGCTGGAGTAGGCGTAGCTACTGGATCATCCGTTGATATTTCAGTAAATGGCGTCGGCGTCGGAAAAACATAATCCTGATAAGGTACAATTGTCGGCAAGGGTTCTGTAGTTATAGGAGTTGGAGTAAGAATTATTATATTTTCATCATAGTATATAGGCGTTGCAGCTGGCACTGGAGTTGGTGTATATAATACATACTCACTATACCCATATTCTGATGGTAATCCAGGCGTTAATGTTGGCGGGCAAACTATTTTAATTGATGTTCTATTATAACTTAAAGTTTTATTTTCGTCGGAAAAAGACAAAGCCTCGGAAGTTAAAAATTCATCTACCCCACTCCAACCAGACCAATTCTTACTCTGCTTTGAGTCTTCTCCAAATAATAAATTTTTACTTAGTAATATTACTTTAGCTTCGTCATACAATTGTTTTGCGGTGGCACTAAAAAAACCTTCCATTGATATTTCTACCCTTAACTCTTCTGGGGTTCTTAAGTCTCTAAAAACTTGAGCTACTGTGGAGCATCCTAGAGCAAATTCATTATAAAGCAATCCGCTTTCTGTTGTAGATACCTGAATGTCGTATGATTTTACTAATCCTTGTGACTCTTTTTCTAAAGAATCTGTATCAGAAAATTGCCAGTTATATTGTATCGAACCTTCTTTTTTATTCGACTGAATTGACCTTGAATACAGATTGAATGTGCCAGTTAAAAAGTTGTTCTGTTTAGCTTTATTTATTTCCGCTGAAAAAGACATTGGAAAAGACATTGCATTATTAAATCTTTGTTCAGCGCTATCCCCTATACCTGTAACTGTACCAGATATTCTTATGAAATTATTACCTTCTGTTTCCTCTACAGAGGTTTCGCTTTCATTAAAATAGCTTACATTAAACTTCGGATCATTACTATAAACTATAGTTAAACTTGCCGTGCCAGAATTTAAATCTATATTTTCACCTTCAGTTATCGGTTCTGCAGAAAACTCAGAAAAACTGACTGGAGATTTAGTGTTAGTTGGTACTGGACAATCGTAATCTATAAAACTTTCATAATTTGAGAAACTTTGTTCGATTCTATTTCTAACTAAACTTTTTTCAGAATTTATATATTCTCTTAATGCTGATTCTGTTTTATTTCTTAAAGCTTTTATTTCTATAGTTTCAGTTATATTAACTATACCGCTTTCCTGAAAAGACTTAGAAGTTTTCGTTTGGACTGAATATTTTTTCTGACCACTAACTTTTACACTATCATAATCTATACTTTTTGAAGCTGAAAACTCTAAATTAATTTCGTCAAAAGACTGATTAATTGTAAAATTATCAAATAGATTAATATCGGTTTGTTTATTTTGTACATTAGATTCTAATACTGCGTAATAAGGAGATATTTCAAATAATAATTCGGAAAGAGCTTTTGATTTCTCCAGAGGCATTTCATTTTTTTTGTATAATCTAACATTGTCGAAAGAAGCAGCGTTTGTTAAAGTCTCTAAAAGAAGAAAAACTTCTCCAGTAACATCTGGAGTAAATTCTAATTTATAAATACCTCTTGAATTTATAGTTTTAACAGCTATATTATTGTTTTTATTATTAACATTTGTTAAAGCGCACAAGCTTACATCAGTCCACGAGTTTTTATTTGTATATTGTCCAAGATACTCAAACTCTACAACATATGTTGTTCCAGATTGTAATTGTCCCGCTGATAAATAAGCTTCAAGCCCTCCATTTATCCTTATAGATCCCTTACCTCTATTTCCTAAATTAGTTGACCTTCCTCCAGGTATTGATCCAGTCCAGCTAGCATTGTCGTTTGTTATTATTGATTCTCTATAACTAAACGAGCATCCTACGTCATGAGAAAGAGAAAATTTATTTTCTTCACTAACTGAAAAATCAAAACTTTCAGTAAAGGACGTTAAAAATTTTAAATCTTCATCTACTATTCCATTTGTATTTGTTGATAAATCATAATCTCCCCCTCCATTTTGCCTTAAAGCTATACCAGATAAGCTTTCATTTTCTCTTACTATTATTTCAGCAGAGTAATCAGCTGTTCTTATTTGCTCTCCCTCTATAGAAAAACTTTGAACAAATCCATCGCCATAACTAACTCCATTTATTAATACTTCACCCCTGTTAGTCTTTGTTGATTTTATAAACAACTCAGAGGCTTCAGTTATATTCTTAACTCCTTCTGTATTTTGTAAATCTAAAAATAATCCTGATACATTAATAGTCTTAACTCTACTAAAGTTAAAGTCGCCATCAAATTTTTCTACTTCCTGTGATAAGCCAAGAGTTTGAACGTTATCAAAAATTAAATCCATTGTATAATATATTATAATTAATTTACTGCATGAATCCAGTCGGGTCTAAATAACCACGAAGTCCTTTAGCTAAAGCCTCAAGAACCATAGGTCTAGATAGCTCTTTCGCTATAGCTGCTTGTACTACTGGAGTCAACATACCCTCGATAATTTCATTATTGAACTCAAATGTCATATTTCCAGTTATAGCATGTGTCATAATTAACTCTCCAACAGATTCAGCTATTAATGTTGGTATTGTTGTCATGCTTTCAACCATCCCACCCATTGACTCTATCATTGATGAAAAATTTTCAAAACTTTCTGTTGGTAATAGTTCTCCTTGATCTTTTATTGCTGTAACAATTTCTTTAGCTACTGGAACTAATTCAGATACACCACTTTCTATTCCTCCTTGTGGTGGCGCATCTTTAGGCGCGGGTGTTCTTGCAAGAGGGTTACTATTACCTCCTATAGAAGTATTTGGAGCGATTGGCTCAAACTGATTAGGTCCACTGGGCCTTGATATATAAGGCTCTCCAGTTTTACTAAAGGATAAGCTTGAAAATGGACTGCCTGTTGCCGATTTTATCTCCCCAGTATCTTTCATAGTCATCTCTGCAATCCCCCTCATTGCGCCAAAGCCGTCTCTACGACCTGATGCTCTACTACTACCTCCCCCTGGGCCGTATGCTGTCTTGATATCTTCAAGCGCAGACCTACGAGGTCCATGAAAATCGCCTACAGATCCTCTACTACTACCTCCCCCTGGGCCGTGTGCTGTCTTGATATCTTGAATATTAGATATAGCAGACCTACGACCTGATGCTCTACTACTACCTTGCCCTGCGCTGTAGGATACCATTTCATCACGTATCATACGCCTATCACCCAAACTCGAAACCATGTCCATCGACGAAGACATAAAGTTTTCAGTCGCCTCACGTATACGCTTGCTCGCCGTATTTAAATTACCACCAGAGCTTTCAATTATTTCAGCAGCCGAAGGAGAGTTCCTTGTCCATTGTGGGCCTGTAGTTTTTTCTAATTTTTTTCCTTCGTTGTTTAAATTTTGGCCAGCTTGATCAATGCTATCATTAGCGTCGCTAAATCCTTGCGTGGGAGGGTCAAAAGTCATTGGAGTAGCTCCTCTCGGCTGCGGATCACCCCTTTGTCTAAGCTCATTAATTATTCGGATTGCAAGCTCATTTTCTAACCTCAAATTTTCAACTAAATGTGACTTTAATTCCTCTAAATCTTTTTCTCGCTCTTCTTTATCATCGAGTTTTTCCTTTTTGAAATTCTCAAACTGACCATTCGTCATCAACTGTCTTATAAACGCGTCTGCGGCACTACTCCATACATTAGGATCTTGAAGAAACCTTTGAATAGGGGTACTGGCGAGAGCCTTCGAAGAATCGTCGTCTCCATCATTTTTTGTTCCATCTGGCGCTGGAGAGGCTGGCGTTGTTCCAGCTGGCACTGGAGAGGCTGGCGTTGTTCCAGCTGGCGCAGGGATTGACGCAGGGTCTGGTACATTTTGGCTAGTTTTAGAAGCTGCATCTGTCGCATTCGATATACTAACACCAAGTTCTATCAATTTTTTGTCTACTTTTTTCAACTCTTCCTGGAGTTGCTTTAATTTACCTGCAGCTTTTTGAGCCTGCTCATCCCCACGCTCTTCAAACGCGTGTAGAGACGCTATTTTTTGGGCAATATCCTCAACGTGCATAGCCTTACTTTGAGCCGCAAACTGATCAATCCTTGACATTTCATTCCCGCTACTATCTTCTTGACCCGAATCTTCAAATAGATCAATCTCTTTTCCCCCCATCGGCTGATCGCCCTGGTATATTTGCCCTTGAATATAAGTTTCGTCATCAAAAGAATCCTTAACAAATTTCTGATTTGCCAATTCTTTTCCTGGGTTAAGTTCATTTAACGCTTTTAAGACTTCTCTCTTATATTCTCCCATATCGAAGTCTTCTCTACCAGCTTTGGTACCTCTATATCTTTCAGCCGCTAACATAACAGCTCTATCTTGAAGCCCTTGCTCCATCTTCTTAATTCCATCTCCAGCTTTGGTATGGCTAATCGCCCGCTGGAGACTTCTTCCTTCTTTACTTGAATCACTGCGCATACGCAAGTTTTTACTGCGGGTATCCTGCTCTTCTTCTTTTTCTTTTGTAAGTTTTTCCTTTTTTCTTTTAAGTTTTTCTATTTTTTTATCATCCTCGCTGACTGCAGCTGCACCACCAGAAGGATCCATTAATGATTTTAAAGTTTGAATATCTAACTGCACGGCAATTCCATTCCTAATTATATCATCTATCGAATCAGCCATACGCAAAGTATTTGCGGTTATTTTTTCCTCTTCACTTAATAAATCAAATAAATTACCTCCCCTACCTTGTTCAAATTTTTCTTTTTGATCTTTCATAAACGTTCTTATTGTAGCAAAAGCTGCTTTAGCCTGTTTTGCTATTT
>MDTG01196374.1_pt1 | contig 14004 bp, 11 predicted proteins | sample 811421 | NCBI WGS metagenome assembly MDTG01 (sample SAMN05326645, study PRJNA326480) | marine metagenome | isolation source: seawater | place: Pacific Ocean: South East | collected 2011 | reverse complement strand
TTGAGGTTCTTCAATCTTTAAACTTTGAAAAATATAAGCCTACCTATATTTGTGTGGAGATTTGGGGTGATACTAAAGAAAGTAACTTTAAATTGGAAAATAGTAAAATATACAAATTATTAATTGAAAAAGATTATAGGCTTGTATTTAATAAAATGGAAAACTACATTTTTTTTAAAAATTATAGTATAAATTAATTGTATGAATATAAAAATTATTGATAATTTTTTAAATCAAAAAGATTTTGATGATCTTTGTTCTTTAAATCTAGAAAATGTTAAAAAAGATAAAGTTAAAGTCTATCATAATAGTATCTTTAGAAACGGTGATCTTAAAAATGAATGCATTGATAAAGAAATTTTAAAGAGATTATCAAAAAATTATAATCATAAAGCATTAGAACTCTTACAGGAGTTAAACCCTAAAAAAGTAGATTTATATGAGTACGCAGAATTTAATATTATAGAAACCGGTGCAGATTATAAATTTCCTATTCATGACGATACACCAAATAAACTTTTAAGTGGGGTAATTTACCTTAAGCCAGATAAAAATTCAGGAACAATTTTTTATGATAATAAAAAAGGAGATGGCAAGAGAGAAATAGGTTGGAAGCCTAATAGAGCTGTTTTTTTTTCAAGATCAGAGAAACAAACTTGGCACTCTTATGAAGGTGATGGGATTTCTAATAGATTTGCTTTAGTTTTTAATTTAATGACTAATGATATAAAAGGAGTTTGCAAAGCAGAAAATAAAATATATTTTTTCACAAAATTAAGATTTTCAATAAATCCGTATCTTCATAAATATTTCAATATTACAATTTAAAAAATATATTTATCTCCAAGATAAAGCACTAAACCTATTGCAATCCCAGAAAGTATCCAAAAAAAAGAGTCTCTCATATTATAAAAATTTATTTAAATTAGGTTCAAAATAATTAGGACCCTTCATCACTTTTCCGTTTTCGTTATAAATGGGTTTACCGTTATTATCTAACTTGCTCATATTTGAACCTTGTACCTCTTTGAAACATTTGTCTAAATCTATTCCGAAAGCGTGACCTGCGCCATATGTGACATACAATATGTCTGTCAATGCGTCAGCGACCTCTTTTAAGTCCTTAGTTTCTATTGCCACATTAAGTTCCCTTAACTCTTCCAAAATCAAATCATATCTCAGTTTAACTATTTTTTCTGAAGGGAATTCAGCCTGACTTTTCACCTCTTGGCCGAAAGTTTCCATAAATTTTTTAACATCCTCAAAGTTGCTCATTAATTCTCCATTTGTGATTTAATTGTTTATAAATTACAATATATTATATCAAAGAATCAAAAATGAAATATAGAATTGAATTCGATAGTATTGGAAAAATTAAAGTTCCTGGTGATAAGTATTGGGGCGCATCAACTGAAAGATCTAACAAATATTTTAACATTGGCGATTTTCTTGTAAGACCAATAGTAATACAATCTATAGCAGTAATCAAAAAAGCGGCAGCGTTAGTCAACTCAAAAAATAAAGATTTGGATAAAATAATATGTAAATATATTGTTAAAGCCTCGAACGAGGTTATTAGCGGTAAGCTAAATAGCCATTTTCCTTTAAAAGTTTGGCAAACTGGGTCGGGTACTCAAACTAATATGAACGTAAATGAAGTCATAGCAAATAGAGCTATTCAGTTAATGGGAGGGAAAATGGGTACGAAAAAACCAATTCACCCTAATGATCATGTAAATAAATCGCAATCCACCAATGATGTTTTTCCAACTGCAATGCATATTTCAATAGCATTGAAAGCAAAACAAAAACTTTTACCATCATTAAAGTTACTTGAAAAAGAGCTAAAAAAAAAATCAAATCAGTTTAAAAAAATTGTAAAAGTTGGTCGTACACATTTGCAAGACGCTACACCGATTACTTTGGGCCAAGAATTTTCTGGTTATCATTTTCAATTAAAAAAATGTATTGAGAGAATTGAAGGAGCCTTAAAAGAAATCTATTACCTTGCTCAGGGAGGTACAGCAGTTGGAACGGGTTTGAATACTAGAAAAAATTTTGATAAAAAAATTATTAAAGAAATAAGCAAAATAACTAAATTACCTTTTAAAGTAGCACCTAACAAATTTGCTGCTTTAGCCGCCCATGACTCTATTGTAAACTTTTCCGGCACAATGAATACTACCGCAGTCTGCCTAATGAAAATTGCTAATGATATAAGATTTTTAGGATCAGGCCCAAGAGCGGGATATGGAGAAATTATTTTACCATCAAATGAACCCGGATCTTCAATTATGCCAGGAAAAGTTAATCCTACTCAATCAGAAGCAGTTACAATGGTTTGTGTAAAAGTAATTGGAAATCATAATGGAATTACTATGGCTGGCTCACATGGACATTTTGAGCTTAATGTTTTTAAACCACTCATCATACATAATATTTTACAGTCTATTGAAATTATGTCTGATTCATCAAAAACTTTTGCAAATTATTGTATTAAAGGTATTAGAGCAAACAAGCCAAGAATAAAAAGTCTTTTAGACAATTCATTAATGATGGTAACTGCTCTTGCCCCAAAAATTGGATATGATAACGCAGCGAAAATTGCTAAAACCGCGCATAAAAATGGGACTACTCTTAAACATGAAATTTTGAAATCTGGTATAATTTCAGAAAAGGAATATATTAAGGTTATGAATCCTATGTTAATGACCAAACCTAAGTGAGTGATAAAATTCCTTGAAAGAAGAATTATTAGATAATCTAAACTCTGAACAAAAAAAAGCAGTCATTCATACAGAGGGTCCAAACTTAATAGTAGCTGGCGCTGGATCAGGTAAAACAAGGGTTCTAACGACAAAACTTGCTTACATAATCGATCAAAAAAAAGCATGGTCCAATCAAATTCTTTGCGTAACATTTACAAACAAAGCTGCAAAAGAAATGCAAAATAGAGTTCTAAAATTTTTAAAAGGAGAAACTGGAGCAGTGCCTTGGCTTGGCACCTTCCACTCAATCAGTGTTAAATTTTTAAGAAGACACGCAGAAGCTTTAGGGTTCAAAAGTAATTTCACCATTCTTGATACTGATGACCAAAAAAAATTGATTAGAAGAATTTGTGAGTCAGAGAATGTTGACTCGAAAAAAAATTCACCTCAGTTTATTCTTTCAGTTATTGATAGGTGGAAAAATAAAGGTCTTTTTCCAGAAGAAATTTCTGAAAAAAAATTAGGATTACTTGAAAAACAAATTTTAAAAATTTACAAAATTTATCAAAAAATGACAAAAGATCTAAACGCTTTAGATTTTGGGGATTTAATTTTATATGTGGTTAAGCTTTTCGAAAAAAATCAAGATATCAGAGATTTGTATAGAAAGAACTTTAAATATATTTTAGTAGATGAGTATCAAGATACTAATTTTATACAGAATAAGTGGTTAAATTTACTTGTAAATGAAAAACAAAATATTTGTTGTGTAGGAGATGACGATCAATCAATTTATAGTTGGCGAGGGGCGGAAATAAAAAATTTTTTAACTTTCGATAAAATTTATAATAGTTGCAAAGTTTTTAAACTTGAGCAGAACTACCGATCTACAAAAAACATTCTTGACGCTGCATCAATTTTAATTACAAACAATAATGGTAGAGTTGGAAAAAAATTATGGTCTTCAGAAAAAAATGGAGAGCTAGTCAAGCTTAATTGTTATAATACTGGAAGAGATGAAGCTCAAGGAATTGGCGACATAATTGAGAAAAATTTAAAAAAAAATTATTCATTAAATAATATATCGATACTCATGAGAGCGATTTATCAAACTCGTGAGTTCGAGGAAAGATTTTTAAAAATAGGAATTGGTTACAGAGTTCTAGGTGGTATAAAATTTTATGAACGGGCCGAAGTAAAAGATGCTATTTCTTATTTACGGGTTATCAACCAGAAATTTGATGATCTCGCGTTAGAAAGAGTATTGGGTGTTCCAAAAAAAGGTATAGGTGACACAACCATAAATCAATTATATGATTATGGTGCAAAAAATAATCTGTGCTTGGAAGATGCAATTTTAAAATTGATCGAAATAGAAAAATTAAAACCAAGAGTAAAAAATGTAATTAATGCTTTTATAAAATTAATTCATAAATGGAGGTTTGAGTCAAAAAAAATGAAACATTATGATTTACTTAAGCTTGTTCTTGATGAGTCAGGGTATTCTTCATCCTTAAAAAATAAAAAAGATCTAGAAAATGAAAATAGGTTAGAAAACTTAAAAGAACTTCTTAGAGCTATGCAAGATTATGAAAATTTAGAAAGTTTCTTGGAACACGTAGCACTTGCAACATCCGTTGACCAAGATTGGGATGGTGAAAAGGTTAATTTAATGACAATGCATGCAGCTAAAGGTTTAGAGTTTGATGTTGTTTTTCTTCCAGGTTGGGAGGAAGGATTATTTCCTCATCAAAAATCATTACAGGAAAAAGGAGATTTTGCGCTTGAGGAGGAGAGAAGACTTGCTTATGTGGGTTTAACAAGAGCCAAAAAAGAGGCTTTTATATCTTTTGCATTAAGGAGAGCATATCAAGGAGACTGGATGGATGCAATCCCCTCAAGATTTGTAAATGAGCTTCCAAATGAGAGTATAGAAAAAAATGAGATCACTGAAGAAAGAAATGATGAGTTTGATTTTAATCAAGATAATTTTGAGACTGGGGAAGAGTATAGAAGTCCAGGGTGGGATAGGCTAAAAAAAAACAGACTTCTTAAATGGAAAAAATAAAAAAAATAAGAAAATTTTTGTTTAAACTAAATCTAGATGGTTACATTATTCCAAAGAATGATGAATATTTTAATGAATATATTAAAAGCAACAATGACAATCTAAAATATATTACAAATTTTAATGGCTCTTTTGGATTTGCTATTATCATGAAAAGAAAAAATTTTTTATTTGTGGATGGTAGATATACTTTACAAGCTGAAAAACAAAGTAAAAAATTTTTTAAGATTATAACTATTCCACAAACTATGCCAGTTGACGTCCTTAGAAAAAAAAATCTGAAAATTGGCTATGATCCTAAGTTACATACCCACGATGGACTTCTAAAACTTTTTAAGAAAACCAAATGTAATTTAGTAAAAATCAAAAATAATTTAGTTGACCAAATTTGGATAAAAAGAAAAAAAAATAGAAATAATAAATTTTTTATTTTAAGTAATAAAGTTGTTGGAAAAAGTAAAGATAGAAAAATACAGTCCGTTATAAATATTTTAAAAAAAAGAAATGTGGATTTTCATTTTATATCCAACTCAGAAAATGTTGCGTGGTTGCTTAACATAAGGGGACACGACTCTCCTTACGCGCCAATTCCCAATTGCAGAGTACTTTTAAAAAAAACTGGAGAAATAATACTTTTTTGTAAACAAAATAAAATTAGTAAAAATTTTCTGAGAAAATTAAAAAAAACCAAGTTTGTGGATGAAAGTAATATAACACCATATTTTCGAAAAATTTTAAATAAAAAAATTTTAATTGATCCCAATTCATGTTCAATATTTTATAGAGATGTTTTAAAAAATAAAAATTTCTTAATTGAAAAACTTGATCCAATTTATTCTTTGAAATCTATCAAAAATAAAATTGAAATTAAAAATTCAGAAAATATTCACTTAGCTGATGGAGTAGCATTAACAAAATTCTTGATATGGTTAAAAAAAAATTACCAAAAAAAAGAAATAACCGAATTACAAGCACAGCAGAAATTACTGAAATTTAGAATGAAAAATAAATCTTTTTTGAATCCAAGTTTCCCAACCATATCAGGTACCGGTCCTAACGGGGCAATAATTCATTATAAGGCTAATTCAGAAACGAATAGAAAACTTAGACTAGGTGACATATATTTAGTGGACTCGGGAGGTCAATATAATTATGGAACAACTGACGTTACAAGAACAGTTTCTTTAGATAACAAAAATCTTAGAATAAAAAATATTTTTACGACAGTTTTAAAAGGACACATTGCAGTTTCAATCTTTAAATTCAAAAAGAATACATCTGGTTCCGATATTGATAAAGCTGCAAGAGAGCCCTTAAAGAAAATTAAATTAGATTATCCTCATGGAACAGGTCACGGAGTTGGATATTATTTAAATGTTCATGAGGGTCCTCAAGCTTTATCCAGAAATAACTTTGTTACGCTTAAAGAGGGTATGATTTTATCAAATGAGCCAGGCTACTATGAAAAAAATAAATTTGGTATTAGAATTGAAAATCTTGTTACAATTAAAAGAAAAATTAATAAATTATCTTTTGAAAATTTAACGTTGGTTCCAATTGAAAAAGATTTAATTAATGAGAATCTTCTCAATAATAAAGAAAAAGATTGGCTAAACAGATACCACAATCTAGTTTTCAAAAAACTTAAAAACTTTATGAATAAAGAGGAAAAAAAATCACTAAAATTTGCATGTTTAAAGATTTAAAAGCTTATACCATTCATCTTCAAGCATAATTTTTACTTTTAACTCTTTTGCTTTATCTATTTTTCTTTTTGTTGGTTTATTGTCTCCTACTACAAGAATATCTAATTTTTTTGAAACTGCGCCCAAAACTTTTCCACCATTTTCCTCGGATATAGATTTTGCCTCTGATCTACTAATTTTTTTAAAACTACCAGTGAACATTATATTTTTATTACTCAAAATACCTACTTTATTTTTAGTTTCATAATTTAAAACTTTAAGCTCTTTGAGAAGTGAGTTAACTACTTTAACATTTTTTTCATTTGAAAAAAAATTATCAATTGAATTAATTTGAATTTCTCCAATACCATCTAAATCCAACAGGTTTTTAAGAATTTCAATCTTATCTTTTAAAAACAAATTTGAAAATTTTTTTATATTAGTGAAAAAACCCGCTAAGACTTTTGCATTTCCTTGTCCTATATGTCTTATACCTATAGAAAAAATAAATCTATCCAATGTAATATTTTTTGACTTTTCAATTGCTATTTTTAAATTATTTACAGACTGAGAACCCCAACCCTCAAGTTCCAAAATTTTTTTATAATCAAGATTAAAGATATCTGAAGGATTTTTTATATAGCCTAAATCACAAAATTTATCTATAACCTTTTTTCCCAACCCATCGATATTTAAAGCTTCCTTTGAGACAAAGTGTTTCAATTTTTCTCTTGCAATAAAATCACAATCGTATCCCTTGGTACACCTTCTAATTGCGTCTTCCTTATTTGTGTTTGGATTTATCTCTTTGATAGTTTTTCCACCACATAAACATTTTTCTGGAAAATTGAATCTTTTACTATTTTTTTTTCTTTTTGATATATCAACTGACAAAACTTGAGGGATTACATCGCCAGCTCTTTGAATTTTTACAACATCTCCTATTCTTATATCTTTTCTTATAATCTCATCCTCATTATGCAACGTTGCATTTGAAACAACCACACCTCCAACAGTGACTGGCTCAACTTTTGCAACCGGTGTAATAGCTCCAGTTCTGCCCACTTGAATTAGTATGTTTTTAATCTTTGTAGTAGCTTTTTCTGAAGAAAATTTGTAAGCAGTTGCCCACCTAGGAGAATTAGATGTTGACCCAAGCCGAGATTGGAGTTTTAAATCATTTACTTTATAAACTAACCCATCAATATCAAAATCCAAGCTAGATCTTATTTCCTCTATTTTTTTGTGATTTTCTTCAATCTCATCGATACTATTCACAACAGAATTTAGTGTATTAACTGAAAAACCCCACCCTTTTAATTTTTTAATAAAATCTGATTGGGTTGAAAAATTATTTGGCTCAATTTTACCAAACCCATAAGCATAAAATCTTAAAGGTATCTTAGATGTTTGTTTGGGGTTTTTTTGTCTAAGGGATCCGCCTGCTGCATTTCTTGGATTCGCGAAATTATTTTCAAGCTTTTTAAAATCATTCTTTCCAATATATACTTCTCCCCTTATTTCAAGAGTGTCTGGTAATTTTTTGTCTATGATACTTTTTGGTATTTCTTTGATAGTTTTTAAATTTTCAAGAATATCCTCTCCAACGGTGCCATCACCACGAGAAAGACCTCTTATTAATTTACCATCTTTATAGGTTAGTGATGCTGAAATACCATCAATTTTTAATTCTGACGAAAATTCAATATTTTGATTTTTTAAGTTAAGAAAATTTTTAATTTTTTTTTGAAAATCTAACATATCATTTTTTGAAAAAGCATTCGAAAGCGATAACATTGGTTTTGAATGTCTTATTTTTTTAAATTTATTAACCGGAGTAGAGCCGATTAAACTATCAATAGTTCCGATCTCTTTTAAAAAATTATACTTTTTTTCAAGATTGATTAAATTTTGCTTAGCTTTGTCATATTCTTGATCTGTTACTATGGGTTTATCTTCATTAAAATAATGAAAGTTATATTTTTTTATTAAATCTAATTTTTTTTTAAAATCTTTAATTATTGATCTATCTTTTTTTAGCATTTTAACTTAGAATTTTTTCTAAAACTTTTTTAATTAGTCCATCATCTTTTTTAGGTTTATCTAGTTGAATTTTATAATTTTTATTAAGAATAGAGTAGCTCTTTTTATACCACTCACTTGAATTATAGTTGTAACCCAAAATTTTTGCAGTCTTTTTTGCTTCTTCGACTAAGCCGATTTTATAATAAATTTCAACTAGTCGATGAAGTGCTTCCTCTACAAAAATTGTCTCATCGTATTTTTCTACCACAGTTTTTAATCTGTTAATTGCAGCAATCCATTTTTGAGTTTGCATATAATAACGGGCCACGTAAATTTCTTTAGCAGCCAATTGATTATTAACAAGATTTAATTTGAATTTTAAATCTATTGCATACTCTGTATCAGGATACTGCTTTAGATAACTAATAATTTTGTTTTTTGTCTCTAATACTGGCTTTAAATCTTTTTTTTCATCTGAAATCTGTTCAAATGATATAATGGCGGATAGATAATGAGCATAAGGAACATTTGAGTCAGCTGGATATCTTTTAAGAAATCTATTAATCTTATCTAAGCTTTCATCATAAAAATTAATTCTATAAAGACAATAACCAGACAAAATTGCTGCCTTTGAAGAAAACTTTACATCTATAAGATTTAATTCAGCCTCAGAAAATAATTTTGAAGCATAGAAAAATTCACCCTTGTTCATTTCTATAACCGCTTCTTTATAAATATCTTTACCTTTGTTTTGATTCAAATCAACTTCTTTAATTTCATCTTTTGAACAAGAAAAAACTAAAAAAATTATACTAAACGACAATATGATTTTTCTAAACATTAATTATAATTTCTTATAACAGAAATTATTAATTGGGTAAATTTGAATAAGATTAAGCGTTTACGGCTAACTTTTGAATAGAATATTGTATTTTGTCTTTTTTATCTTTAATCTCAACAGTGTCGAAAATTAAAAAATTTGAATCATCTTTCAATAACTTTTGTAAAAAATTTATACTCAATTGGTGTCCACCTTGAACACAACTAATATTTCCTATCATTCTAAAACCAGTGAGAAAAAAGTCTCCAGCTAAATCTAAAATTTTGTGATTTACAAATTCTTTCTCATTTCTTAATCCTTCTTTGTTTAAAATTTTGTCTTTATCAACTACCACAGCATTATCTAATGAGCCCCCTTTAGCAAGGCCAGCTTTTTTAATTTTCTCTACATCTTCGAGTAAGCAGAAGGTCCTCGAGTTGCAAACATCTTCGAGTTCGTCATTTAAGAAGTTAATTGAATTTTCTTGATTTCCAATTAATTTATTTTCATATTGAAGTTTAAAAAATGTTGTAAAACTAAAATTACTTGGTTGGGCTTTGAGTGTTTTATTTTTGTCTATATATGAAACATTTTTAATGATTTTTAAAAACTTTCTCTTTTTAAATTGATTTTGTAAACCTGCTTTTTTAATCTCTGAAATAAAACATTTCGCTGACCCATCCATTATAGGTACTTCCTGATTATCTATTTCAACTAAAGCATTATCTACTCCCGCAATATAAAAGGCAGCCATCAAGTGTTCTATTGTTGAAACTTTAATTCCATTATCATTCTTAATTGTTGTGCACAAAACAGCAGAATGAACGTTTTCAATTTTAGCTCTAATAAGATTATCTTTATCTAAATCTACTCTTTTAAAAATGATACCTGTATTTTCTTCAGCAGGCATTATTTTTACATTTGCAATAATACCCGTGTGTAATCCAATTCCACTAAATTGAATTGATTTGTTTAAGGTTTTTTGAAATAAATCCATTGAAGATTTATACACGACAAAAATTAACGAACTAAAACAACTATTATTACGAAAAAAAACAATAATACCTAATCAAATAGTCTAGAAAAAATGCTTGAAATAAAGGACTTTTTTTTTTGAATTAGAGGTAAAGCCTCTTTTGACCATCCATTAAAAATTAGATCAGCAGAAATTAAAGTTATTTTTAAAAGTTCATCTTGGGTTTTATGCTTAATGTTAGGTTGATTTTTAAAATTGATGATAGTTTTAAACATTTTATAAAAGTTTTTAAAAAATATTTTATCTTCAAAATAAATTACTAAATTTGGTTCATGATGAATGTATGTTTTTAAGTTAATATTTTTGGTAATTAAAATGTTTACAATTTCCTCTACTCTTGCTGATATTATATCTTTTAAGTGTGATAAACTTATTTTTTTGAAAGTATTAGGGCCAAAATACTTTTTATCTAATATTTTGTTTTCTTTGTTATTTAAATTGTCAAAGTTTATTTCACTTAAAATTTTTTCAACACTATCTAATTTTAAAGAACAAACTTTGATTATATCATTTAAAATAATTTGAGTACCGAAATTAAAATTTTCGAAGTAAGTTAAAGAAGATTTATCAAATATATTTATTGTGCTACTTTTTTTTTTAATTTCTAATTTTATAATGATATCTTTTGTAGGATTCTCTCTCGATAAGTTAATACATTTTGGTAAATCTTTTAATATAATTCTTTTTATTTCTAAATTTGATTTACCAAGAACATAATTTAGATTTTTAATAATTTCCTCTCTTATTAAAAAAAAAGTTAGTTGATGGTTATAAACTTCTCCAGATAATCCTATTGGTAAATTATCTTTTTCTTTTTTGTCTAAATAGTACTTCGAATTAAATAAATGTAAAATTTTTCTATTCTTTTCATTATCTAATACGTAATCCTTTAAATCATTTATAATGTGAGATATATCCTCTTTTGAAATTTGAGCACCACTCATCTTTTTGGTTCCCATTATATTTGTAAACTCAATTTTATTAGAACATAAAATTATAAAAACTGATTTAAAAATAGTATCTACTTCACTCTCAATTACTTTTAAGTTTTCTTTTATAGAATCAATCAACTCTTCATTTTTATTTTCACTATCGAAATTAAAATTATTGTTTACCTCTGCTTCTTTAGTCTTAATAACCTTAGGATATAAATTTTCATCAAAAATAATTACGATAAACTTTAAATATCTATTACCGATTTCTAAAAACAAATGTTTTTCTTTCATAATCAATTCAAAATAATTTGATCTTTTATTCTATAATCGAAAATGGAATAATTTTTAAATTTGGAATATTTTGAAATTTTCATATAATTAATCAAACTTTGTGTATAATCTTTTACAGGTAATTTAATAATATTTCCATTCTTAATTTCAATGTCCCATCTACCAATATCGAAATAATAAAAATTCTTGATTTCAGTAATTGAAAAATTAATTTTTTTCAAAACCCTATAAAATATAATAAATTTATTTTTACCTCCAAAAACTGTTGGTAATGACTTTTGATCTTTTCTAAAACGGATGTCTATTAAATTTCCATCATCAGAAATAAGATATTTTTTTTTATTTTCTACTAAAACTGCCAAAATTTCTTTTTCCTTAATGTGTATTTTTAAAGTGTTTGGATATACCTTTTTAGCAGTTGCACTTTGAATTATTTTAAAATTTCTCAAAATTTTATTTAATTTTTTCTCATCAAATAAAAATAAATCAGTATTATAGATTTCTGAAAGCTCAATTAAAATTAATTCTTCGTTTAGTAATCTTGTATTTTCTATCGTTATCTTTTCAATAGGAAATAGCACAATTTCATGGCCTTTATCAAAAGGTGTGTAAGTGCTAAATAATAGAAAAAAAAATAATAGAAAAAACCTCAAATATTTTTTTTTCATTTATTTAAACTAGCATCTTTAATTAGTTCAAGAACAAGAGCGCGAAAAGAAATATCTTTAAACGCAGCAATTTCAGGCACTAAAGATAAGCTAGTCATTCCGGGTTGAGTATTAATTTCTAAAATATAAAACTTTCCATTTTCATATTTAAAGTCTGATCGTGTAACACCTCTACACTGAAAAACAGAATGAGCTTTTTCTGAAATTTTTAAAACTTCATTATATTTTTTTAATGGAATCTTAGCTGGCATAACATGTTCGGTTTTGGCTGATTTCTGATACTTTGCTTGATAATCATAAAATTTACGTTTTGGTTTTAACTCAATTGCACCTAAAGCTTTGCCATTTATCACTGCTACCTGTATTTCTTGACCACCAATAAATTTTTCAACTATTAATGACTCATATCTTTTAAATAGTACTTTTAATCTCTTTTTTAATAATTTTAAATTTTTAATAATTTCAACATCAATACTTGATCCCTCACTAATTGGTTTTACAACGACAGGGAATGAAATTTTTTTTTTTTTAAATAATTCTTTTATTTTTTTATCCGATAAATCTTTTTTATGTAAAACTAAATATTTTGGAGACAGAATTTTATTTTTAAAAAATATATTTTTGGAAACAACTTTATCCATTGCATTCATTGATGATATTACTCCTGAATGGGTATATGGTATTCTCAAGTATTCAAAATAGCTTTGGGCCAATCCATCTTCACCCTCTGTACCATGCAAAGCATTGAATATAATATCTACACCCTTACGATTAATTAAATTAAAGTTTTGTTTTTGCGGATCAAATTTTTTTACTTTAAAACCAAGTTTTTTAAGTGATTTGATACAAGCATTGCCACTTGATAAACTTATTTCTCGCTCTCTAGAATTCCCTCCCATAATAACTAAAATTCTAGATTTAAGATTTACCATTTTATCTCACACCAACAATTTTAATTTCTAATTCCAAATTTATTCCAGTTTTTTTAAATACTTCTTTTTGAACTTTCATAATAAGTTTTTCAATATCTGATGATTTTTCTGTGCCTTCATTGATCAAGAAATTAGAATGTTTAGTAGAAACCTTGGCTTTACCTACCGATAGAGAGTCACAGTTTGACTTTTTAATTAAATTCCATGCCTTTTCTTTAGGGGGATTTTTAAAAGTGCTACCACAAGTTTTTACTTTACTTGGCTGTGATATTTTTTTTTTATTTATCATTTCTTCTCTTTTTTTAAAAATAATTTCTTTTTTTTCCTTTTCTCCTTTTAAGATTGCTGAAATAATTACACAGTCTTTTTGTAAACTTGTTCCTCTATAATAAAATTTAATATCATCTTTTTTTATTATTTTAGTATTACCATCAAAATCTATAATTTTAATTGATTTTATCAAATTTGAAATTTCATTATTATAACATCCTGAATTCATAACAATAGCTCCTCCTAATGATCCGGGTATGCAAGAGAGGAATTCGAATCCTTTTATACAATTTTCGTAAGCAAAATCAGAAATTTTTTTATCTAATGTTGCTCCGCCAACCTCTAATGAGTTTTCATCAATTAATTTTATGTAAGAAAATTTTGAACTCAATTTAATTGTAAGATCGGGTATGCCGCCGTCTCTTATAAGAGTATTAGATCCAGCACCTAAAATGTTTAGTGATCTAAAATGATTTCTTTCTTTTTTTAAAAAATTTATTAGTTCTTCTTCCGTTTTTGGTCTGAACAATACTTCAGCAGGTCCTCCAAGATTGAACCAACTAAAT
>MDTG01136226.1_pt1 | contig 14007 bp, 16 predicted proteins | sample 811421 | NCBI WGS metagenome assembly MDTG01 (sample SAMN05326645, study PRJNA326480) | marine metagenome | isolation source: seawater | place: Pacific Ocean: South East | collected 2011 | reverse complement strand
TGTATATTTAACTGGTATTGTTCGTGACAAGTTAGGTAGAAAGATGTCGAAGCAATTAGGTAATTCCCCTGATCCAATTGAACTGATTGAAGAATTTGGAGCTGACGCTGTTAGAGTAGGAATAATGATGTCTTCGCCAGCTGGAAATGATCTATTATTTGATAAGAATTTATGTCAACAAGGAAAAAATTTTGCAAATAAAATTTGGAATTCATATAGATTGATTAACAGTCTTAAATCAACTGAAAAAACCAATATTGACAATATAATTGATGAAGGAATGGATTGGTATGAAGATAATTTCAACTATAATTTAAATTTAATTAATGAGGATTTTAAAAACTATAAAATTTCTGATGCATTGATGAAAGTGTATAGATTAATTTGGGATGGTTTTTGTTCAAATTTATTAGAAATAATAAAACCTGAAACTGGAAACTATATTTCAATAAACAATAAACTCAGACTTATTAAAATTTTTGAAAAGAATTTAAAAATTCTTCATCCTTTTATGCCTTTTTTGACCGAGGAATTGTGGAGTTATATAACCGGTAATAATGATTTAGTTATAAATAGTTCATGGCCTAGTATCAAAAAATATAATCATGAAAGGCTAGAAAAATTTTCAAATTCTTTCAAATTAGTATCTGAAATAAGAAGATTTAGGAAGAATGAAAAAATAAAATTTAAAGAAAAAATCACTTTGTACTATAACTCCTCAAATCTAAACAAATTTTCCAAGGACATAATTGAAAAATTAGGTTATGTTGATATTATCAAAGAACCTAATAGTAGTCATATAAAAAATAGTATAAGTTTTATTGTTAACAAAACAGATTTCTTCGTCATTCCGCATCAAAAAAAAGATTTTAAAAGTGAAATTAAATACTTAGAGAAGGAATTATATTATTATGAAAATTTTCTTTCGAAAATTATTAAAAAATTAAGTAATAAAAATTTTGTAAACAAAGCTCCGAAAAAAGTAATAGAAATTGAGAAGAATCGAAAAATTGACATTTCTGAGAAAATAAAATTACTTAAATCTAATTTAAAAAAATTAAGTAAATAAAAATTATGAATTCAATATTATGGAATGGATTCCACCTTTCACTTTTTGATGCATTTTAACTTTAATTTTAGAATTTAAGGGTAAAAAAAGATCAACTCTTGATCCAAATTTAATGAAGCCTGAATCTTCACCTTGAATCACATTGTTGTTTTCTTGTGCATAATTTACAATTCTTCTGGCAACGGTTCCAGCTATTTGTCGATATAAAATTGGGCCAAGTTTTTTATTTTTAACAACAATAGTAGTTCTTTCGTTTTTTTCCGAAGATTTGGGATGCCATGCAACAAGATATTTTCCAGGATGATATTTACTGTATAAAATTTTACCACTAATTGGATATCTGGTAACATGTATATTAAATGGAGACATGAATATTGAAACTAAAATTCTGTTATCTTTAAAATATTCTTTTTCAAAAACTTTTTTTATTGATACAATCTTACCATCAACTGGTGAAAGGATTTCATTTTCATTTTTTATTATTTTTCTTCTTGGATTTCTAAAAAATTGAAGGACCAAACAAAAAACAACTAATGAAAAAATTTGTATAATTTTAGACAAGTAATCATTTATTATAAAATATTCAGAGAAAATAGATATAACAAATGTTATAAAAAATGAATATATAATTATTTTGTGACCTTCTTTGTGAAACATAGTTAATTAATAATTAAATAAAAAAAGGGTGCAGAAAAAATCATACTATCCATTCTGTCGAAGATTCCGCCATGACCTGGAATAATTTTGCCACTATTTTTCACATTGGCACTTCTTTTGAAAAAAGACTGAGTTAAATCTCCAAGAATTCCAGTTATACAAATACAAATGGTTGCGATTATTACAAAGAAAATGTCGTACTGAAAATAGAATATGTTAGCTAAATATGACATAATTAATGAAATGAATATGCCAAAAAATAAACCCTCCCATGTTTTTTTTGGAGAAATTTTTTGGTTTAGAAATGTCTTACCAAAGAATTTTCCAAAAATGTAAGCAAATGTATCATTAGACCATATAATTAATAAAAAAAAAAGAATTTTCTTTTCAAAAAAAATAGAATCATTAAATGGAATTTTTAAAATGAAAAATGACGATAAAGTTAAATATGAAACTAATAAAAAATGTTTTTTAAATACATTTAAATCTAATTTATTTAATAAAATCAAAATAGCTAAAATGATATTAGATATTATTGATATTATTAAAATTAAATTAAATATCCAGTTGTTTATTAGATTAAAATACATTAGAATTATTAATGTAAATAATAATAAAACCGAAAAAATATTACGTATTTTATTAAATTTTTGATATTCAGTAATAGTTAATAAGCATAAAAAAAACATTACAACCAAATAGCTTAATGATGAAATAAATACAGAACTAATAATTAATACTGAATATACTATTGATGATAAAAGTCTAGTTTTAAATTCTTTCATTAATATTATTCTTGAACTAGAAGATACAAGTTTTTTGATGTTCTGCCATAAGAAAGAAAGTCAATTTCCGATTTAGTATCAAAAGCATTTATAGTTGTTATGTTTGTTGGCTTTGTTTCATATTTTGAATTTAACATGGACATAGATTCGCTTACATCAGAGGAAAATTGAGAGTTTTTTGCAAAAACTATTAAATTTTCAGAAATCTCATTAAGTTTTTTAGAGCTAATTTGATTACTTGACACTAAAATTGATCCCTTATTTGCAATTAAAAACTCACATGTAATTATTTCAGCATCGATAATACTTTTTTCATCCAATCCCCTCAAACCAAAATAATCAATCAAATACTTATTTTTACAATTTATTGCATTTAATGACCAGTTGTTTTCAATTAGTATTTCGTCAAAGTATTGTAAAACTTCATTTTTATTTTCACAATACAAAAATTTACCACCTTTTTTTGTAAAATTTTTTGCAAAAATAATTTCAACAGGCTCAGTTTCTTTAGGTAAAAAAGGACTTTCTTCAACATCATTACTTTTTTTACTTTTTCCAAAAAGATGGTTAAAAAATTTCACCAGATAATATTTAAATTATTTTTTTTTTGCCGTAACGGGTATTTTCTCTGGAGTTATAAAAGGTCTTTCGCCAAGAATAGTTATTAAATCATCTTTAAAAATAACTTCCTTTTCTAACAATCTTTTTGCGAGAGCCTTTAACTTAGTTTTATGTTTTTTTAAAATTTGGCATGCTCTATTGTACTGTTTTTCAATAATGGAGGATATCTCTTTGTCAATCTTTTTTGCAGTTTCCTCGGAGTAAGGCTTTGAGAAGTTGTATTCAGACTGTCCAGTTGAATCATAATAGGTAATATTTCCAATTTCATCATTAAGACCATAGACAGTAACCATGGCTTTTGCTTGACGAGTAACTTTTTCTAAATCACTAAGAGCTCCGGTTGAAATTTTATTGAATATTATTTTTTCAGCAGCTCTTCCTCCTAGTGTTGCACACATTTCATCTAACATTTGTTCAGTTCTAACTATCATCCTTTCCTCTGGTAAGTACCAAGCTGCACCAAGAGATTGGCCTCTGGGTACAATAGTGACTTTAACTAGAGGAGCAGCGAACTCTAAAAGCCAACTTACGATTGCGTGCCCAGCTTCGTGAAAAGCAATTGTATTTTTTTCTTCAGCAGTTATGATTTTATTCTTTTTTTCTAAACCTCCAACAATTCTATCTACTGCATCTAAAAAATCTTGTTTTCCAACAGATTTTTTATTTTTTCTAGCTGCAATAAGAGCAGATTCGTTGCAAACATTGGCTATATCAGCTCCAGAAAACCCAGGAGTTTGTTTAGCTAAAAAATCCACATTTAAATTTTTAGTAATCCTCAAAGGTTTTAAATGAACTTTAAAGATTTCTTCTCTCTCTCTTATATCTGGTAAGTCAACAATTATTTGTCTATCAAATCTTCCAGCTCTCATCAATGCTTTATCCAAAACATCTGCCCTATTGGTCGCAGCGAGAACTATTACATTTGTGTTTGTACCAAAACCATCCATTTCTGTTAAAAGTTGATTTAAAGTATTTTCTCTTTCGTCATTGGATCCAGTAAAATTACTTTTACCTCTTGCTCTACCAATAGCATCAATTTCGTCAATAAAAATTATTGCAGGAGATTTTTCTTTGGCTTGTTTAAAAAGGTCTCTAACTCTAGACGCACCAACTCCAACAAACATTTCAACAAAATCAGATCCTGATAGAGAAAAAAATGGGACTTTAGCTTCACCTGCTACTGCCTTGGCAAGAAGTGTCTTTCCTGTACCGGGTTGTCCAACAAGTAATGCACCTTTCGGAATCTTACCACCAAGGATAGTGTATTTTTTTGGATTTTTCAAAAAATCCACAATTTCTTGAACTTCTTCTTTGGCTCCTTCTAATCCAGCTACATCTTTAAAAGTAATTTTTATGTCTGAATTTTCATCAAACAATTTTGCTTTTGATTTCCCGATGCTAAATATTTGACTTCCTGGACCACCGCCAACGCCACCTGACATTCTTCTCATTATAAAAATCCAAATAGCAATTATTACTATAATAGGTAAGAATCCCAACAAGACGTCCATCCACTTGTTTTCAACAGTTTTAAATTCATAGGTGAAGGGTATTTCATTCAATTCAGCTTTCTCAAGCTTTCTCTGAAATAGTTCAAGATCACCTACTTCGAATTCATAATGAGGCCCACGAATATTTTGTTGCCCCATAAAATTTTTAGACTTTAAATTTTTGTGTTGCGGTTTATCTAAAGCTAATTCATTTAGAGTTACCTTAGCTAAATTTTTATTAATTACGGATACCTCTTTAATGTCACCTTCATTTAAAAATTTCTCGAATTCAGAAATATTTGTTTTTTTGACGCTTCCTGATGAGCCATCAGTATACATACTTGCTAACAGTAAAACACTTATTATGATTCCATATATCCAATATGAATTAAATTTCGGTTGACTTTTATTTTCTTTTTTTGCCATTTTATTTTAATTAGAAGAAATTTTAATAGATTTTGCATCTCCCCAAAGAGATTCAAGATTATAAAAATCTCTTATGTGATTTTGAAATACATGAACCACAACATCAATGTAATCCATTAAAACCCACTCAGCGTTGTTATGTCCCTCAGTTTGATATGGTTTTTGATTGATAGACCTACTAACAAACTTTTTTATTGAATTTACAATTGATTGAACATGAATATTAGAAGTTCCGGTGCACAAAATAAAATAGTCACAGACTGAATTTTCAATCTCTCTTAAATCCATAATATTAATTTTAAGTCCCTTTACTTCCTCAATGCCACTAACAATATTCTTAATCAATATTTTGGACTCTAATTCTTTTTTTAACATTAACTTAAAATTATAACAAATTTATTACTTTAATAAAAAATAATCTACAAAAAATGAGTTATTTTAAAGTAATCAAATTTGATGCCATTGACTCTACAAATAAGTATTTAAAGAAACTCTACTTAAAAAAATCTATTCAAGACAAATTACTAATTGTTACAAACAACCAATTTAATGGAAAAGGTCAAAAAAACAACAAATGGATCTCAGAACCTTTTAAAAATTTAACATTTAGCTTTTATAAAATTTTAGAGGACAGAAAAATTCAAAATCCATTTATAATTAACTGTATCATATCTTTAACTATTTTTAAAGCATTAGAACAATTTGGTGTTACCAATCTGAGAGTTAAATGGCCAAATGACATTTTGTCTGATTCAAAAAAAATTTCGGGAATTTTAATAGAAAATTTCTACAGAAAAAGTTTTTTATATTCTTCAATAGTTGGTATTGGAATAAATATTAACCAAACCAATTTTGGCTCACTTGATAATGTTTCTTCAGTTTTATTATCGACTGGAAAGTCAAATAATATTAATGATTTTTTTTCATTTTTAAAAACTTTAATTAAAAACGATATTCAAAAAAAAACTTATTTGCCACCTGAAAAAGTTTTGAGTGATTATGAATCTAAACTTTATAAAAAAAATATAGATTCAAAATTTAAGATTGGAGATGAAATTGTAAGTGGTTCAATAGTCGGTATTTGTAAAACTGGAAAATTAATTGTTACTACTAGTAAGTATGGTGAGAAAAAATATAATTACAAAGAAATAATTTTAATTAATTAATTATATTTTTTTTCCAATTATTTATTTTCACTATATCTTCTTGACTTAAATAGTTGTTTTTAAGAGAATATCCAATTAAATGTTCAAAATCAGTAAGATATTTAGAGGATATACTAACGTTATCAAAATTTTTTTTAGAAATATCAAAATTGTAGTTAAATATTGAAACTACACCAATTACTTTAGATTTATAATTTTGAAGACATTTAACAACGTTAACACAGCTATTTCCTGTGCTAATTAGGTCTTCAACGACTAAAACCCTATTTTTTTTATCTAAATACCCTTCAATCTGGTTTTTTCTTCCATGATCTTTTGGTTTCGATCTAACATATACAAAAGGTAAATTTAGTTTTTGAGAAATCATTGAGCCAATTCCAATTCCACCAGTTGCTACACCAGCGATTGTAAAATTATTTTCATAATTTTTCATTATTAATTCACACAGTTTATCAACAATGTAGTCTCTTTGAGCTGGATACGAGAGTATAACTCTATTATCGCAATATATTGGAGATTTTATTCCGCTTGACCAATTGAATAGAGTTTTGGTATTAAATTTTATTGCATTAATTTGTAATAAAATTTTTGCAGTTTCAAAAGCAATTTTTTTTGTATAAATCATCTTCAAATGTATAAAGTATTTTTTAATAAGAAACCAATTTTTTTGATTAATAAATTAGTTATGCCTAAAAAGGACATGCCAATTATTTTTATCAAATTTGTTTCAAAAGAAAAAATTATAAAGGCTATTAAATCAAAAAAAGTTAAAGCTCTATATATATACCACTCAAAAGACGTAAAGTTGTGGAATTATTTGTTTAAAATGTTTCCTCTAGTTCAAGCAGCAGGTGGATTAGTTGAAAATAAAAATAATCAGTTTTTATTTATCTACAGAAATCATAAATGGGATCTACCCAAAGGAAAAATTGAAAAAAAAGAAAAAATTTCAAATGCTGCAATAAGAGAGGTAATGGAAGAGACTGGAATTAAAAAATTAGAGATCACATCTACTTTACCAATGACTTACCATTTTTTTAATAGTAACGGTATTTTCAAATTAAAAAAAACTTTTTGGTATAAAATGAATTCTGATTATAAAGGGGAATTAATTCCTCAAAAAAATGAAGGAATTGAATTAGCTGTTTGGAAAAATAAATCGGATTTAAAAGATATTTTTAAAAATGCTTATGAAAGTATTAAAATACTTTTTGAATCAATTTTTTAGAATCACTGATTTTGGAACAAAATGTTTGTAATTACCTTTATTTTTTATAACTTCTCTAACAATACTGCTACTGACAAAAGATACATCTGATGATGTAAGTAAAAAAACTGTTTCAATATTTGATAAAGTTCTATTTGTGTGAGTTATTGATTTTTCAAATTCAAAATCATCTGGATTTCTTAAACCCCTTAAAATAAGTTTAATATTATTTTTTTTACAAAAATCTACAGTAAGTCCATCATATGATTTTACTTCAATTTTTTTTTCGTTTTTAAAAGTATCATTTATGAAGCTAATTCTATCTTCTAATTCAAACATATACTTTTTGTTTGAATTAATACCAACAGCTACAACTATTTTTTTAAATAAAGGTAGAGCTCTTTTAATTATATCAACGTGACCATTGGTTATTGGATCAAATGAGCCCGGAAAAATAACTTCATTCATCTTATAAAAATATATTTTTTATTTCAAATGCTTTTGAATTATTGAATTAAAGTAATGGATTAAAGAAATTTCAGCAATTTTCAATTGTTTGGGAATGATACTTTCCTGAGTCATTCCAGGAATATTATTAATGTCAAGTAAATATGCTATGTTGTTTCTTACTATAAATTCACACCTAACAATACCCTTTAAATTAAATCTTTTGTAAATTTTTAAAATTTCTGACTCAAGTTGATTCTGTAAATTTTTTGAGATTTTAGCTGGAGTTATTTCTTCTGATTTGCCACTATACTTAGCTTCATAGTCAAAAAAAGTATTTTTTGTTTTTATCTCAGTTATTGGTAAAATTTTTATTTTATTTTCCCATTCAATTACTCCAACTGAAAATTCTCTACCCTCTATATATTCTTCAATTAAAATAATATTATCCTCTTTAAATGCAGTATTTACCGCATTTTCAAGATCTTTTATCTTAGTTACTTTACTTATTCCTAAACTGCTTCCTCCTGAGTTTGGTTTTACAAAACAAGGAAATTTAACTTTATCAAATATTGATTTTAAATCATTAATATTTTTCAGTTTTATATTTTCTGGAGTATGAATTCCTATTCTTTTTGCTTTTTTATTACAATCAAACTTATTTTGCGTTAATTTTGCTATGTTTGGGGACAAACTATTGTGGACGACATTAAGTTTATTTAAATATCTCGCAAACTCACCGTCTTCTCCAGGTGAACCATGAATCATATTTATAACCAGATCAAATTTTGTTAATTTAGAATTTATAACAAATGAGAACTCTTTTTTATTGATAGAATAGCTGATATCTTCTTTATCATAAGCAACCCATTTTTTTTGAGAAATTTGAACTTTAAATAGATTTTTATAATTTTTTCTTAAAACATTAAAAATATTGTTACAACTAAGTTTTGAAATATAATTTTCAGATGAGTATCCCCCATAAATTATCCCTATAATTTTATTATACATTTTTCTTTTATTGATATAAAGGTAATTAACAGAATTTTAAAAAACATAGTACCTTTTATTATATTTGCATATATGTTTAATTTAATTAAATTTTTCTTTAGCATTCAGTTTCTAAAGCATATTTTTCTGGGTATTCTATTCTGCTTTACTTTTTTTGTAATAATTTTTTTTACTCTACAATTCATAACAAATCACAATGATAAAATTACGGTACCTAATTTAGAGTCATTAAATTTGAGTCAAGTTTCAAATGAGTTAAGTGAATTAAAATTAAGATTTGAGGTTTTAGATTCTTCAAAATATAATCCAAATTATGGTCCACTAACTGTTATAGAACATTCCCCTAAATTTAATCAAATTGTAAAAAGAAACAGAAAAATTTATTTGACTATAAATCCCTCAAAATACAGACAGTTAAGAGTTCCAAATGTAATTCAAATAACTAAGCGAAATGCTGAGACAAGACTTAATGCTGTTGGTTTCAAGATAGGTGAAATTTTATATGTTGATAATTTGGGAAAAGATATGGTTATCAAAATTAAACATCAAGGAAGTGAAATTAAACCAGGAATACTTTTACCAAAGAATTCAGTCCTTGATTTAGTTCTAGGTAATGGAAAAAAAATGTAAATGTCAAAAAATACAATTGATACTAATTTACATGAACATTTCTCTTTTAAAATAGATAATGGTCAAGACCCATTGAGGATTGATAAATTTTTGATGAGTAGAATTGAAAATGTTACAAGAAACAAAATCCAACAATCAATTAAGGATGGAAATATTTTTGTTAATGATGTTAAAGTAAAATCTAATTATAAAATAAAACCAAAAGACTTAGTTAGAGTTTTAATGGATTACCCACCATACGAAAACACTCTACTTCCTGAAGAAATCCCTTTGGAAATTATATATGAGGACGAAAGTGTAATTGTGTTAAATAAAAAAGCTGGAATGGTAGTTCATCCTGGTCATGGAAATTACTCAGGTACCTTAGCTAATGCACTTATATATCATTTTAAAAATTTACCAAAAAATTCTAATAATAGACCTGGACTCGTTCATAGAATTGACAAAGATACTAGTGGACTGTTAGTTGTAGCAAAAAATCAAAAATCCATGACTAATTTATCTAAACAATTTTTTCTAAAAAAGTCAAAAAGAATATATCACACACTAGTATGGGGAGACGTTAAGTCAAATTCAGGAACTATAGAAGGGAATCTAGTCAGAAATCCAAAAAATAGACTTCAAATGATTGTTGATAATGATGCAAATAATGGAAAACATGCAATTACGAATTATGAGATAATGGAGAAATTTAGATATGTAACATATTTAAAATGTAAGTTAGAAACAGGTAGAACGCACCAACTAAGAGTTCATTTAAAATATATTGGACACACAATTTTTAATGACGAAAGATATAGTGGTAATATAATTCTTAAAGGAACAACTTTTTCTAAATATAGACAATTTGTAGATAATTGTTTTAAGATTTGTAATAGGCAAGCTTTACACGCTAAAATTTTAGGTTTTTTTCATCCTGAAACAAACAAATGGTTGGAGTTTGATTCAGAAATTCCAGATGATATGTCAAAGGTTATAGACAAGTGGAGAAAATATTCTAGAAACTAATAATTTTTTTATATTTATAACATGAAAATTGTCATATCTCCAGCTAAGTCTATTAATTTAGAAAAAAAGATTCCAACAGAAAAAAGTTCACTTCCTTTTTTTTTAGATGATGCGGTAATTATTAATTCAAATCTTAAAAAAAAAACACCACTAGACTTATCAAGTTTAATGAATATATCTACTAAATTATCAGATTTAAATTGGAGAAGAAACCAAGATTTCAAAATTCCTTTTAATCAAAATAATGCTAGGCCTGCTATTTATGCTTTTGACGGAGACGTCTATTCAGGTATTGATTCATATTCATTGAACCAAAATAAAATTGACATCCTTCAAGAAAGATTATTTATCATTTCTGGTTTGTATGGTCTTCTTAAACCCTTAGATCTAATTCAACCTTATAGACTAGAGATGGGAACAAAGTTTGAAATTAATAGCTACAAAAATTTATATGAATTTTGGACAGAAAAAATAACTAAAAAAATTATTAGTGATTGTAAACCTAATCAATTACTAATTAATTTAGCAAGTAATGAATATTTTTCATCTATTAATTTAAGTAAAATTAAGTCGGAAATCATAACTCCAAAGTTTTTAGATTTTAAAAATGGTAAATTAAAAATGATATCTTTTTATGCAAAAAAAGCAAGAGGTTTGATGGTCAGATTTTTGATTGACAACAACATAACTGAACTCGAAGGAATTTTAAAATTTAATTTACAGGGTTATAGTTACAGTGAAAGTGAAACAAATAATTTAAATCAACCTGTCTTTGTTAGATAGTCAATTATCTGATAGATTTAATAAAACTAGAAATTTTTTTTGTGCCATGTTCTTTTATAAAACTTATAAAAGCAGAACCGATAATTGCTCCGTCTGAATAGTCAGTTGCGAGTTTAAAGGTTTTAGAGTTACTAATACCAAAACCAACTATAGTTGGATTTTTTAAATTCATTTTTTTTATCCTTAAAAAATATTCTTTTTGACTATTATCAATTATATTTTTAGCGCCAGTTATACTTGAGTCACTTACCATATAAATAAAACCTTTAGATATTTCGTCAATTTTTAAAATTCTATCAATTGAAGTTTGTGGTGTAATCAGAAAAATATTATATAAGTCCTGTGATTCGAAAATATTTTTATAACTAGAGTTATATATATCGATGGGAAGATCTGGAATTATCAATCCGTCAATCCCAGAAATTTTAGAGTCAATACAAAATTTTTCTACACCGTATTGAAGAATAGGATTAAAATAACCCATTATTATTAATGGGATGGAAATTTTACTTCGAATATTTTTAATTTGCTTAAAAAGTAAACTAGTATTCATTCCATTTTTTAAAGCTGTAGTAGAGCTTTCTTGAATAGTTGGTCCATCTGCCAGAGGGTCACTAAAAGGTAAACCAATTTCAATTATATCAACTCCTGAATTTTGAAGATTTTCAATAATTTTAGAAGTGTCGTCTAAATTAGGAAAACCAGCTGTGAAATATATTGAGAGTATTTTCTTTTTTTTCTTAAATACTTGATCTATTCTATTTATCACAGTTTAAAATATTTAATAAATGTGTCAAGATCTTTATCGCCTCTTCCTGAAAGATTAAAAACAACGATATCTTTAGGTTTAAATTTTTTATATTCAAAGATTGCAAAAGCGTGAGCAGTTTCAATAGCTGGGATTATTCCTTCTAGTTGAGACAATTCTAAACCAGCTGTCATAGCTTCATCGTCGGTTATAGATATAAATTCTGCTCTTTTTGATTTAAATAAATGTGCATGCATAGGACCTACACCAGGATAGTCTAGTCCTGCAGAAATTGAATACGGTTCTGTTATTTGACCATCATCGGTTTGCATTAAAAGGGTTTTACTTCCATGAATTATTCCTTCTTTACCTAGCTGAGAGGTTGCAGCACTTCTTCCAGATTTAATACCAAATCCTGCAGCTTCAACTGCAATAATTTTAACTTTTTTGTTATTTAAATATTCATAGTAAATCCCAGCTGCATTACTACCCCCACCTACACAAGCAATAACATAGTCAGGATTTTTAGTTTGTTCAAATTTAAATAGTTGCTCTTTAACTTCTTTAGATATAACTGATTGAAATCGTGCAACCATGTCTGGATATGGGTGCGGACCAACTACTGAGCCAATTATATAATGAGTATCAAATGGATTATTTATCCAATCCCTAATTGCCTCGTTAGTTGCATCTTTTAATGTTTTGCTTCCTGACTTAGCAGGTTTTACTTCAGCTCCTAACATTTTCATTCTAGCAACATTTGGTGATTGTCTAACAATATCAACTTCACCCATGTAAATCACACATTTTAATCCCATTAAAGCACACACAGTTGCTGTTGCTACTCCGTGTTGGCCAGCACCAGTTTCGGCAATTATTCTAGTTTTACCAAGTTCTTTGGCTAGTAAAATTTGACCAATTGTATTATTTATCTTATGAGCACCTGTGTGGCATAGATCTTCTCTTTTCAAATAAATTTTAGTTTTGTATTTTTCAGATAATCTTTTGGCAAAATAAAGTGGTGTCGGTCTACCTACATAATCATGCAATAATTTGGTGAATTCAGAATGAAATTTTTTATCAGAGGTAATTTTTACATAATTTTTTTTTAATTCATCGATATTTTGATGTAACATTTCTGGTATGAAAGCTCCTCCGAAATTTCCATAAAATCCGTTTTTATCTACATTATAATTCATTATCTAAGATTTTTATCAATTTTTTTAAATCATCAATGTTCTTATATCCAGTTTCAGATTCAAATTTACTATTTACATCAACACAATGAACAGGTAATTTACATTCTTTTAGAAAATTTATATCTGAAATATTATCTAGACTAATTCCTCCACTAATGAAAAATGGTTTTTTATAATTATAATTTTTTAAAATTTCCCAGTTGAATGAAAATCCATTTCCACCTGGTAATTCACCTTTACTATCAAAAAGAAAATAATCGCAACAATCAAGGTATAGCTCTGTCTTATTGAAATCAAAATATTTATCAACGTTAAAAGCCTTAATAATTTTAACATTTAATTTTTTTTTTAAGTTTACACAAAGTTCTTGAGTTTCATTTCCGTGAAGTTGAATTGCATTTAAATTATGATTCTCAACTATTGAGATTATATTATCTAGTGATGAATCAACAAAAACACCGGTTTTAATGATTTCATTCGGAATACTTGGAGTATCAGTAACATATCTGCTAGAATTTTTCCAAAATATAAAACCAATATAGTGTGGTTTTAAATTTAAAACTTCTTTGATATTGGAGTCATATTTCATTCCACAAATTTTAAGTTTCATTATTTATATTTTTTATAAAACGACTAATTGATTCTTTTTTGTGATCTATCATAAATTTTTCTCCAATTAAAAAACCACTGTATCCATAGTTTTTTAGGTCTTTAATAACATTAATGTCAGAAATCCCACTCTCTGAAATTTTTTTAAAAC
>MDTG01042049.1_pt1 | contig 14007 bp, 7 predicted proteins | sample 811421 | NCBI WGS metagenome assembly MDTG01 (sample SAMN05326645, study PRJNA326480) | marine metagenome | isolation source: seawater | place: Pacific Ocean: South East | collected 2011 | reverse complement strand
CGCCGGCGACGAACAGGCCGTAGTGCTTGTAGAAGTCGGTCGTCATGAGCCCGTCGAAGAACTCCTCGATCCGGGCCCGGTCGCCGGTGGCGGTGACGACGGCGACCTCCTTGAGGAAGAGCGCCAGGCCGAAGTGGAGCAGGCCGACGCCCTCGCGCATGGCGCGGTCGCGGGTGATCTCCTTCCACTTCAGGGTGCCGTCGGCGCGGCGGTACTTCTCGAAGGGATCGACCTCGCCGCGCGCGGTCCGCTCCAGGTTGTCGCGGCGACCGGTCGGGGTGCCGTAGCGGAGCAGGTTGCGCAGGCGGTTGAAGAAGTTGTCGATCCGGCCCGAGCCGAGCGGCCGCTCGAACACGTCGAGGGTCGTGCGGACCTCGGCCTCGGTCACGTTGCCGGCCGCGCCCAGGCGCGACTTCTCGACGATCCGCACGGCCTCCATGTCGGCCACGCGCTCGGCGCGGATCCCCGAGGCGTGGGCCGCCTCGTGGCCCATGATCAGGCCCAGGACGCGCATGCGGAACGCGGCCCGCTCGCCCGGGGGCAGCTTCTCGGCGCGGGCGTAGATCTCGTTGAAGAGGCCCGTCGAGAGACGAACCTTGCCCTCGCTGACGCCGGCCGAGATCGCGTTGGTCTCGAGGATCTCGAGCTTGAGGTTGCGCATCTTCTCGACGCCCGACTCGGCGAGGCGGAGCGCCTCGTTGTTGCCGGCCGCGCGGGACTCGTTGATCTTCTCGGCCAGGCGGGCGCCGGTGCCCTCACGAATCGCCTCGAAGATCCCGCTCACGGTCTCGTAGCTGAGCTTGCTCGCCTGGAAGGGGCCGGTGCCAGCGCGGGTCCGCGAGAAGTTCTCGCTGTTGGTGGTCGTGGCCTCGTTGGCGACGGAGTACATCTCGGGGTTGGCGCGGGGCAGGAGCGAGCGCAGCAGCGCCTCGCTCAGCTGACCCTCCCGGGCCCACTTCTTGGTCTTGTAGCGGACCTGGCGGGTGATCTCGTTGTAGTCGAGGCCCTCAGCGGTCCTGGCCCGCTCGCGCGCCTCGATCAAGCGCTTGGCCTCGGCCTCGTTCATGCCGAGCTTGCGCAGCTCCTCGAGCGTCGTGTTGCCGAGGTCGACGCCCTTGGCCAGGGTGTTGACCTTCTTGGCGACGGCCTCGCTCAGGCCCGCCTCGCGCAGCTGCTCGACCGTGCTCAGGCTGTTGCCGTTGCCGCGGGCCTCGATCAGCTTGTCCGCGTTGGCGGCGGTGATCCCGAGCCGCTTCATGAGGTCGGCCTTGCTCGCGTTGCGGAGGTCCAAGCCCTCGGCCCGCAGCGCGCTGGCCAGCGCCTCGGCGCTCATTCCAGTCCGCTCCGCCAGGGCCTCGAGGGTCGTGGTGCGGGGGTCGAGCTGAGTGGAGGACTCCATGACCCGCTTGGCCTCGGCCTCGCTCAGGCCGGCCCGCTTGAGGCCCTCGAGGTCGAGCTTGTGGGCGTCACGCAACCAGAGCACGCGCTCCGCGGTGGCCTCGTTGAGGCCGAAGCGCTTCTGGAGATCCTGGAGCTGGGCGGTCTCGAGCTTGATGTCGCTCGTGTGGAGCTTGATCTTCTCGGCCTGCGCCTCGGTCAGCACGCCAGCCTCGCGCAGCTGAGTCGCCGCGCGGTTGGCGTCGTAGCTGGCCCACTGATAGCTGCCGTTGCGGCCGATGGTGTTGCCCGCGTCGCGATACTCGATGATCTTGCGCGCCGCCGCCTCGCTGAGGCCCGTGCGCTTGCGGATGTTCTCGACCGTGGCCTGGTTGCTCATGAGGTCGAGCGCGCCGGTGCGGTCGATCAGCTCGAGGACCTTGGCCTCCGGGACGCCGGCGCGCTCGAGCGCGTCGACGACGTCCATGGTGTTGCGGTAGGTCGTCAGGTTCGCGGCGGCCTCGGCGTTCAGGCCGAGGCGGTCACGCATGCCCTGGGTCTCGAGGGCCGCGTTGTTGAGGTCCACCGCGGTCAGGCGGCTGAGGCGACCCGCCTCGGCGCCGCGCGAGAGGGCGCGGACGAGGTCCTCGGGCGTGTTCAGCTGTCCACCGGCGGCGCGGTACTCGACCACCGCGCGGGCCTCGGCCTCGCTCAGGCCGAGGTGGCGCTGCAGGCTGGCCTCGTTGGCGGTCGAGAGCTCGAGGCCGTAGTTGCCGCTCATGACCCCGTTGGCCGTGCGGACGATGCTGCGGAGCATCTCCTCGCGAGCGAACTTCATGTCGCGGCGGGCCGACTCCGAGATCGAGGCCTCGCGGTCCCAGGGGAGCAGCGCCGTGGCGACGTTGGTCGAGTAGGTGCGCGCGTTGCCCTTCGACTTGCTGATGTAGTCGTGCTGGAGGCCGTCGACGACGCGACGCATCTCGGGGGTCATGGTCCGCCCCTCGACCTCCTTGAGGTAGCGCTCGACGTGGTCGACGAAGCGCAGCGACTCGGGGGCGTTGCCCTGGCCGTTCATGGCCAGCGGGTTTTCGGTGTGCTTCCAGGGGCCGAAGTTGCCCGTCTTGAGCGCGTGGGTGTAGATCTTGGCCAGGCGCTCGATGTTGTCGACGTCCTTGGTGAAGCCGCGGATCTCGAGGTCGATGAACTCCTGACCGTGGGGGACGGTCACGCGCACCGTGGCGCGGCCGGTCGACTTGATCTGGGAGAGGGTCTCGAGCTCGCTGGTCTTCATGCGGGCGTTCGACCAGGACTTCATCGAGGTCATGGTGCCCAGGCGGCGCGCGCGCTCGAGCCAAACCCAGTTGCTGCTGCGCTCGATGAAGTCGGCGAACTGGCTGCCGCGGGTGCGGAGCATCTCCCAGTCGGCGCCGTTGTCGCGCATGTGCAGGTGGAAGCCCTTACCGCTCTTGCCGGTCAGCTCCTTGACCTGACGCATGTAGGCGGTGATCTCGCTGATCGACTCGACGGGCTTGCTGCGGATCTCCCAGTTGCCGGTGCCCTCGACCTTCCAGTTGGGGTCGAGGAAGGGGAAGCGCTGCAGGTCGAGCTCGAAGTGCTGCTTCACCGCGTGGCGGTCGGCGCCGACCTTCTGGCGGTAATACTCCGCCTTCTGGGAGTCGGTCATCGTGTCCCAGCGGGAGTTGACCTCGGCGTCCTTGGGGCGCGCGATTCGCGAGAAGCCCTCGCCCGAGCCCTCGAGCTCGAAGCCGTAGCTGAAGGCCTGACCGTTGTGGGTCACGCGGCCGGTCGGCAGCGCCTCGAGGGCGCCGCGGAACTCGGCCTCCGACGCCAGGTGACGCGGGCGGGCGACGTTGCTCTCGATCAGGGTCTCGAAGCGGTTGGGGTCGAGGCCGAGGCGCTCGATCATCTCACGCGCCTTGGCGCGCGCCTCGTTGGGGTCCTGCGGGGTGTTGTAGAGCGAGGGATCCTCGCCGGCGGGCTGCGCGGCGCGCTTCTGGTAGCGGACCGTCTCGCCGTTCTCGGCCATGGTCTTGGCGCGCTCGATCATGGCGCGGTAGAGCTCGGCCTGCAGGCGGTGCGCCTCGGGGTTGCTCAGCGCGTTCAGGTCGAACATGCGGAACTCGACGACGCCCGAGTTGCCGTTGTGCAGCTCGTTGACGTTGAGCGCCTTGGCCAGGTTCATGGACCGGTACTTCCACAGCTTGGTGTAGGAGTCCGGGTTCATGGGGTCGACTTCGTGGAGCGTCGCCTCGCGGCCGTTGCGCGAGCGGAACATCTCGCTCAGGCGCTCCTTGGTCCGCTCCTCGGGGCGGAGGCGATCGATCTCTTCGAGCAGCTCGGGGTGGTCGACCGCGATCGAGCGAGCGAAGCGGTTGGCGTGACCGCCGCCGCGCACCGGGTTGAACAGCCGGCGCAGCATGGGCTCCATGTTCTCGTGCATCACGATCAGGTTGGCGAGCGCGCGGGCGTCGCCGTTGGGGCGCACCAGGTCGCGCGCGTCGATCGTGAGGTGGACGCCGGACTTGAGGCCCTCGCGCACCAGCCCGCTGTTGCGGACGTTGTTGAGGACCCGCTCGACCTCCTTGGGGTCGGCGAGGGGCGGAGTCACCAGCTCATAGCCGTCGAGGCCCGTCGAGCTCACATACTCGGGCTCGATCATCCACTTGCGGCCCTTGGCGTCGGTCCACTCCGCGCGGAAGAGCGGCCGCTCGCCGGTGGGGTAGCGCTCGAGGTTGCTCGTCGGCTTGGTGAAGTCCACCCGCCGGATCGTGCTCGGGTCGCCGCCCTGGGCGCGCACGACCTCCCGCATCAGCTTCTCGTAGTTCTCCCACGGCATCTCGCGGAAGTCGACGATTCGGTTGCCGCGGCCGGCGAACTCGAACTCCATGCCGAAGAGCCGACCCTCGTTGCTCGGCGGCGGCGCGTCGCCGGGGCCGGGCTGGGCCAGGGCGGTGCCGCCCGCGGCCAGCGCGAGCATCAGGGCCAGCGAGATTCGGCCGGCCGAGGTGCGGGTGATCAGCGAACGCATATGAGCGCCTCCCCAGAAAGCAGTCCCCGCGTCTTCCATCGCCAGGGACATCGAGCGTCAAGCCTCCGTTTATACAAAGTAAGGACCACCACTTCCAAGAGTCCAAGAGATTGCGCCTCAAGGGCTTGGAAGTGCACCTGCAGCAACCAAGGGCGAGGGTTCACCCCAAACGCGTCTCAGGGCGAAACCGTCTCGCGACGCAGCGCGTCGCTCCTGGGACGCTAGGTCACAAGTGGAGCGAGAGTAAGGAGGCTCGGGCTGCTGCTGGGTGGCTAGAACAAGCGAGGGGCCAACGCGTCTGCGGAGCGCGAGGACGAGTCGGTTGAACGGGGAAAACTGGAAGCAGGGAAAACCGGAAGTCGGCAGGGAGCTCCGATTGCGACGCTCGCAGGGCGAGCTGTCGCTCGAGGCCATCACTCCCAGACACCACGCCTTGCCCCGCCAACGCCGCTCGGGTGCGCCAACCCGACTTCCGGTTTTCGAGGCTTCTAGTTTTCCCCGTTCAAACGGAGCGCCAGGGAGCTTGTCGCCTGCGGCAGCTTCCCTACATGAACTCGATCGCGCCGCCGGGCAGGAAATAGAGGATCAGCATCGACCCCCCCTTCACCGTCGGCACGTGCACGGAGTCCGGCCCGTAGACGACCCAGCCCTCCGGGTTCCCGTCGAAGCGGGGGTCGTCGTTCTCCTTGAAGCAGAGGTCGATCTCGCCCTTGGGGTGGCGGTGGCGCGGCCCGGGCGAGTCCATCCACACCGCGTCGACGCTGAACCCGTCGAGGTCTTTGGCCACGCGCCCGAAGCGGATCCCGCCGTTCTCCTTGGGCGTCAGCCAGCCGGCCTCCGCGCCAGCGAAGGCGGCCTCGCGGACCTGAGCCACGAGCTCGCCCGAGAAGGGCAGGCGCTCCTCCACGGCGCTGCGGGCCGCGGCGGGGTCGCTGAGGTCGATTCCGCTCAGCTGCTCGACGAGGGGCGCGAGCAGGGCGGCCATTTGGTCGCGGTCTTTCGGGAGGGTCATTTGGCGAGCAACTTCTGCAGCTGGCCCTCGAAGCTGCGCAGCGACCAGCCGACCGAGCGCAGGGCCTTCTCGGGTCCTTCGGTGTTGATCGCGAGCGCCACCTTGAAGGCCTTGTGCACTCCGAGGCGCTCTGCGAGGACGTGGAAGCTCGCCGCGCTCTGGACGTAGAACACGCCGATCTCGCCCGAGTCGTCGGTCGAGGGCAGGCGGATTCGCCCCAGCAGCTGTTCGCTCGGGACGAAGCGCTCGCGGACCTGGCGGGCGTAGGCCAGCCGCTGGAGGCGGACGTTCTCGGGCTCGGCGTAGAGGGCTGAGCCCTCCGCGGCCCAGGAGGGCAGCAGCGCGTTGTCCAGCGCGTCCCAGGTGAGGATGTGCGCGATCTCGTGGCGGGCGACGGCGTCGAAGTTCGGGGAGGGATAGAAGTAGACCGAGCGCACGACCTCTTCCTCGTCGATGCCGCTCTGGAGGCGCGAGGCGTGACCGGCGGACCAGTGGCGTGCGCCAGCCGAGCGGCGGTACTCCTCTTCGCTGGGGTAGATGAAGACCGGGATCCGCTCCTTCTCGTCCAGCTTGCCCTGGAGGCCGAGGCGGCGCACCACCGCGGCGTGGTAGCCCTCGAAGAGCGTCCCCAGGCGTGGATCGGGCGGCAGGCGGTGCAGGATCGCGAAGTTGCGGGTCCGCACCCAGCGCCAGCCCTCGCCCACGCCGGGGCTGTGCTCGCCGATCTCGACCCCGACCGAGGCCAGCCGCGCCAGCTCCCGGTAGGTCGCTATGTCCCCTCGGCTGCCCAGGTCGCGGCCGATCGCGCTCTGGTAGCTGCGGAGCGCCTCTTGGCGGCGATTCGACAGGTCGAGGGCGCGCCCGTAGAGGTAGTGCGCGGGGGCGCGCAGCTCCTTGGCCAGGGCGCCCTGGGCCTCGACGGGCCCGCTGGCCGCCGCCACGGCGAGCTTGGCCTTGCGCTTGCGCACCGCCTGACGAGCCAGGCGCAGGCGCGAGACGTGCTCCGCGCGGGTCAGCTGCGCGAGGTCGATGTCGCCGCCCTCGAGCTTGGCCGCGTGCAGGCGCGCGCGGCGGTAGTCGGAGGCGGCCAGCAGGTAGTCGCGCTTCTCGTAGTGCTCGTTGGCGCGCCGGATCAGGCGGCCCGCCAGCTCCCGGCGGGCCGCGGGGTGACGCTCGGCGTCGGCCTCGAGCTCGCGGAAGAGGGCCTCGGGCTCGGGGATCGTGAAGGGATCCTCGCCGGGCTTGCCCTCCTCGCCGGCCTGGCGACCGGGCTCGACCTCGGGCTTGGCCTGCTCCTCGGCGTCGAGCTTGGTCAGGAGCTCCTTGGCATCGGCCTGCAGGGCCGCGTCCTTGCCCTCGAGCACCCGCTCCAGCAGGGCTCGGGCCCGGGCGGCCTTGCCGAGGCGAATGGCCGACTTGGCCTGGTGGAGGAGGGTCGCCTCGCGGGACTCCCGCACGACCTCGGCGATGTCCTTGCGGGGAAAGGAGATCGTCCCGCCTCGCGAGCGCACCACGACCGAGGTCGTGTCCTCCCGCACGATCTTGCCGCGGATCTCGCTCCCGTTCTTGAGCTTGACCACGTCCGCTCTGGCCAGGGTGCTCCCGGCCAGGAAGCCGCAAGCCAGGGAGAGGGGTAGCAATAGCCGCAAGGCGAGGGACATCCGCTGCTCGTCGTCGGGGGTCGACTCGACTCCCCTAGTCTGCCGCGTCGAGCGGGTCTCTGCCAGGCGTGTTGGCAGAGAGCGACCGGGCGGGCGTGGTTTGCCCTGCTGCGCTAAAGTCCCGACGAGGCGAGAGACGTGACGGGCGAGAGACGGGACGAGCGACGAGGGGGCCGCGCCGCGGGCGGGCACACCTCTTCTACGTCCAACGACCTCCCCCAGCAGCGGACCTCGCCCCGCTCGCCCTCTGATCGGCTGGGGGAGCCCCTCGGCGCGACCGACGACAGCGCCTTCGTCACGGTCGCCAAGGACAGCGACGCGCACCCGCGCCCCCCCGTCGGCGGGCGCACGACCGGCAAGCACGGGGCCGTCGCGCCGCGAGTCGGCGGGAATCCGACCACGGGCAAGCTCCCAGCGGTCCGGCCCCCCGTCGGCGGCCGGCCCACGGGCAAATACGCCGCCGCGGGGCAGGGCCGTCCCTCCACGCGCCGGGAGCGGGTCGTCGAGGCCACGAGCGACGCCGGACCGATCGAGCTCCCGAGCGACGAGGAGTCGTTGGGCAAGCTCCCCCGCCCGGGCGACACCTTCGACGGCTACACCGTCGTGAGCCTGATTGGCCAGGGCAACATGGGCCGGATCTACCGGGCCCGCGACCGCATGGGTCGGGACGTGGCGATCAAGGTGATCCTGACCGAGGTCGCGAGCGAGGAGGGCCTGGCCCGCTTCGAGCGCGAGGGCCAGGCCATGGCCTCGATCCCGCGCCACAAGTACGTGATCGGCGTCCACAGCGCGGGGCGCTACGAGGGTCGCCCCTTCCTGGTCCTGGACTACGTCAAGGGCTCGGCCCTCGAGGACGTGCTCAAGGACGGCCCCTTGCCGGTCGTTCAGGCCGTGCTGGTCGCGGAGAAGCTCTCGCGCGCCCTGGACCACGTGCACCAGTCCGGCGTGCTCCACCGCGACCTCAAGCCGGCCAACGTCCTGATCCGCCACGTCGACGGCGAGCCGATCCTGACCGACTTCGGCCTGGCGGGCCTGCGCGGGGCCGACACCCTGACCAAGACCGGCGACGTGATCGGGACCCCGCTCTACATGGCCCCCGAGCAGGTGCTCGGGCTGCACAAGGAGGTCGACGGCCGGGCCGACGTGTGGTCGGTGGGCGTGCTGCTCTACGAGATGATCACGGGCACGGTCCCCTTCCCGGGCACGACCATGCTCGACGTGCTCGACGGGATCACCGGCAAGGAGCCGCAGCCGGTCCACGAGCTGAACGACAACGCGGACCCCAGCCTGAGCGCGCTCTTGGCCCGGGCCATGGCCAAGGACAAGCGGGAGCGGATCCCGAGCCCCGGCGCCTTGGCGGCCGCGCTGCGCGCCTGGCGCAAGGCCTTCGAGGGCGGCCAGGCGCCCCCGCCCCTGCCGCCCTCGCCGCTGGCCAAGCGGCGGCGAATCCTGCTCGGGCTGGCGCTGGTGCTGGCGATCTTCGCCGGCGTGGTGCTCACGGTCGCGATCTCGCGCTGGCGCGCCTCGCAGCAGCAGGCGGGCGACCCCAAGGCGACCCCGAGCGTCGGGCCGAGCGCGAGCGGCGATCGCGAGGCCGCGCTGGCGCTCGTCGAGCGCGCGAGCGCCGCGCTGGGGACGCAGTCGGTCGACTTCAAGTCGCTCGAGGCGTGTATCGCCGACCCCGAGCTCGCCGCGAGCGGCCCGCAGCTCGAGAAGAAGCTGCGGGGGCTGCAGGACCTGATCCTGCTCAAGGCCAACAGCGAGCTCTCGACCACCGCGCCGAGCCTGCCCAAGATCGCGCGGCTGATCACGGCCGCGGGCAAGGTCCAGGCCCTCGTGCCCGGGGCTCGCTGGCGGCAGACCTTCCCCAGTCGGCTGATCAAGTATCTCCCCTCGCGGGGCGAGATCCTCAGCGACACCGACGTGCTCGAGACGATCCAGGCCCTGGTCAAGGCGGACCTGCGACCCGAGCCCAACGTGCTCCTGAACCTGGTGGACCACTTCACGACCACCGGCGTGGTCGAGAAGAGCGACCACTACAAGGAGTACTACCGCTTGCTCGTGGCCTGCACGAAGCTCGGGCTGCCCTTCGTGAGCGAGCACCACCTCTCGCTGCCGGGGCAGCACGTCCCCAACCACCGCCCGCAGGCCTCAGCCAGCGAGGCCTACCTGTGGCTGCGGATCAAGCTCTCACAGCGGCGCCTCCCCGACGTCCGTGAGCAGATCATGGAGCTCGTCCGCGCCGACACGCTGCCCGCGGCCAACCTGCTGGACGCCTGCTGGGAGGCGCGCGAGGAGCTGCTCGAGCGCGAGTCGATCGACGCCTCGCTGACGCGCGTCTCGCGCGCCCTCGTCGACGAACCCCACGTCCCCTACGGTTGGCTGACCAAGTGTTGGCTGCTGCACCGCAAGGCCCTCGCCGAGGCTGAGGCCGGGCGCGAGCAGGCGATGCGGACCGCGCTCGAGGACGCGTGGCGCGCGGCCAGCCGGGCGGTGGACCTGATGGAGCAGCCCGGGGCCGAGTCCTGGCAGGCGTTGCGCCAGCGTTCGCTCTCCCTGGCGCTCACGGCGCGCCTGGCCCACATGCCGACGGCGCCCGTGGCCAAGCTGCGCGCCGGGATCCAGTCCTCGGCCCAGGCCGTGGACGCGACCGATCGCGCCAAGGGCCTGCGCAACCGGCTGGACGAGCTGCTGCGGCAGAGCAAGAAGTGAGCGAGGCCGCCGCGGCAGGCTCCCCGGACCCCGAGGAGGGTCCCGGCGAGTCCTCAGGGCCAGACCTCGACCCCCGCCTGGTGCTGGTGGGGACGCTCGTGTTCGCGCTGGTCGGGGCCTACTTCCTCGGCGACCTGCTCGGCAAGCAGCGCGCCGAGCGGCAGGCCCAGCAGGATCCCCTGGCGAAGGTCGAGCAGAAGCTCGCCAAGCTGCGCGAGGAGACGACCGGCCTCGCGCCCCCCTTGCTCGGCGGCGGGGCCTTGCCCGACGGAGAGCGCCTGGGCGAGCTCTCGGCGCGTCTCGACGCCTTGATCGAGGAGGGCACCCAGCTGGGCGTGCCCCTCGACGTGTTCGAGGTCCGCGAGGCGATCGGCCGGGCGCGCTTCGAGTGGGCCGTGCGCAGGGGGGAGTACGAGCTGGTCGAGCAGCAGCTGGGCCGCGTCGGCACCGACGGCCAGGAGCCGATCCTGCGCGCGCGCCTGCTCCTCGCGCAGCAGCGCAAGCCCGACGAGAGCTGGCTGCAGGCTTGGGTCACGGCCAAGAGCGACGAGGTGGCCGAGGCGGCGCGGGTGCTCCTGGCCTGGCAGGTGGCCAACACGGACCTCCGGCGCGCGCGCGATCTGCTCAGCGAGCGCGTGCGCCCCGAGCTGCGCAAGCCGGCCGAGGCGCGGATCCTCCTGATCGAGGCGGCCCGCCGGCTCGAGCCGCATCGGGTGGCGAGCCTGCTGAAGGACGCCGGTCCCCAGGGGGCCTACGCCCCCAAGGCGCGCCGCCAGGCGCTGCGCGACGGGCTCGAGCTCTGTATCGAGCCCACCGTGCCGCCCAGCCAGGTGATGCGCGTGATCAAGGTGGTCGGCCTGCTGCGCGGGCCGACGGGCTCCGAGGGCCCCGAGTTCGCGCGGGCCGCGCTGGGGGTGGCCCGCCTGCTCGAGACGCGCCTCGACGAGGACCAGGACGAGCAAGGGCAGGCCCGCCGCCGCCAGACCTTGGGCGAGCTGGTCGAGGCCCTCGGCCAGAGCGGCCTGCGCGCGGGACCCTGCCGTGAGGGCGGGCAACTCCTCGACGGCGTGCTGACGCGCGAGGGGCTGCCTCCGCCCGCGCGGGCCGAGCTGGCGCTGGCCCTGGCGCGGCTCGACGTGCGCTTCCTGCGGCCGCACCTGCGGGCCCTGCCGCTCGAGGCCTTGGCCAAGGCCGACCCGGGCGAGGCGGGCCGGCTCCTGCTGGCGCGTGTGCGCTGCGCCCAGGGCAAGCTCTCCCCGACCGAGCTGGCGAAGCTCGCCGCCCAGGAGGCCAGCTCCGAGGTCGGTCCCGCCATGCGGGCGGGGCTGATCCTCGAGGCGCTCGAGGCGACCCCACCCGCCGAGCGGGCGGCCCAGGTCCAGCGCGCGCTCGAGCTCGACGCGACCGGGCAGGCCTTGCTCGCCTCCTGGCGCCTGAAGGGCGAGCTGCCTGAGGACGCCACGGCCCAGCTCAGCCAGCGCGCGCGTGAGCTGGCCCGCCACCGGCCCTTCGTGCGCGAGGAGGCGGCGCGCCTGCTCGACGAGCTGGCGCTGCTCTACGAGCGGGCGGGGGACAAGGAAGCCGCCGCCGCGACCCGGGCCCGGCGCGCCATGGACTTCCCCAGCAAGTAGGGGGAGCGCCTATCCCGCGACGTTGGCCTGCAGCCAGGCGTTGATGTCGCCCGACTCGTACATCGCCTTGCCGTCGATGAAGAGGCAGGGGACCTGCCGCTTGCCGCCTCGCTCGATCAACTCGGCGTTGGCGCCTGGCTCGCGCATCGTGTCGCGGAGGGTGATCCCCTCCACGCCCAGCTCCTGGATCTTGCGGAGCACGCGCACGCAGAAGGGGCAGGAGTCGAACTTGAACAGCTCGAGCTCCACTTCGGATCCGTCGTTGAGCTTGACCATGCCCAAGAGGGTAGCGATCGGGCGAGCGCGGGCCAGGGGTAGGGAACCGAGTGTCGCCAGCGAGGGTCGAGGGGTGCGGAGATCGGGTTAGCCTTGCGGGCCATGCGCCCCCTCCCTTCGCTCGCGCTCGTCGCCGCGGCCCTGCTCCTGCAGGGCTGCTATCTCTTGAGCCAGACCAAGGGGCAGCTGGCGATCCTGTGGGGGCGGGAGTCGATCCAGGAGCGCCTCGACGACGAGCACGCCCTCGACCCCGATCGGCGGCGGAAGCTCGAGCTGGTCCTCGCCGCGCGCGCCTTCGCGATCAAGGAGCTGGGCCTCGCCGAGAGCGAGAGCTACACGACCTACTACGACACGGGCGGCGAGCCCGTGGCCTACAACGTGAGCGCGGCGCCCAAGGACTCGCTCGAGCCGATCACCTGGAGCTTCCCGATCGTCGGCACGATCCCCTACCTGGGCTTCTTCGAGAAGCGCCCCGCGATCGAGGAGCTGCGCCGCCTGGCGGGGCTGGGCTACGACGCGCTCCTGCTGCCGGTGCCGGCCTACAGCACCCTGGGTTGGTTCGACGACCCGGTGTTCACCTCGCTCCTGGGCGACGACGAGGCGCGGATCGTCGAGACCGTGATCCACGAGCTGACCCACGCCACGGTGTGGATCCCGGGCGACGTGAACCTCAACGAGAACCTGGCGACCTTCGTGGGCGAGGTCGGCGCGCGCGAGTTCTTCCGCGCCCGCGGCGGAGAGGCCGACCCCGGCTTGCTCCAGGCCGCGCGGAACCGCGAGGACAGCGAGATCTTCAACGCGGCCATGAACGAGCTGCGCCAGGAGCTGGCCCGGATCTACGCCGCCAGCGGCCCCCGCGCGCGCAAGCTCGAGCTGAAGGCCGCCGCGGTGGCGGCCTTCCGCGAGCGCTACCGCCGCGAGCTGCGCCCCCGGCTGAGCGACGACGGCTACGACTGGATCCTCGACCAGCGGATCCAGCTCAACAACGCGCTGATCCTCCAGTTCCGCCGCTACCACGGCGACCAGCCCCTGCTCGAGGGCCTGTTCCGCCGCTGCGGCGAGCGCCTGCCGGCCTTCGTAGAGGCGCTCCAGGAGATCGCCGAGGCCGACGACCCACGCGCGGCCCTGGAGGCCGCCTCGGCCCCCCAGCCCAAGGGCCAGCCGAGTCAAGAGACCCGCTAACTGGCCCGCCGGGTCGAGGCCCCATTTCAGAGGCCTTTCGCCCGCGCCCCTCGTGGTCCCTGAGTGAGGCGAAGCGCGACCCTGCGCGAGGTCCCGACGCGTCCTGCGACTGGCACGGCGCCTGCTGTTGCCGGTCGGCAGGAGGTGCTCGTGGGCTGGCTGAACTCGATCTCGGTCGCGCTGATCGCGCTGGGCCTGGTGGCGGGCTGGAGGTGGTATCAGGCGCCAGAGCCCGCGCCGAAGACGCCACCGATCGTCCAGGTCGAGGAGCCGGAGACGGAGCCGGAGACGGAGCCGGAGCCGGAGACGGAGACGGAGCCGGGACCGGAGACGGGACTGGGGCCGGAGACGGAGCCGGGACCGGAGACGGGACCGGGGCCGGAGACGGAGCCATTACCGGAGCCGGGACCGGAGCCGGGACCGGAGGCGGAGACGGAGCCGGGACCGGAGCCGGGATCGGAGACGGGATCGGAGTCGGAGGCGGGATCGGAGACGGGACCGGACACGAGACCGGGACCGGGACCAGAGCCGGGGCCAGGAGCGCCAAGGAGGCTCCGGCGTCTGCGAAACGCGGAGGTGACGCCTGCGCTGAGTCGCGAGGCGGTGCGGATCTTGCGCGCGCACCACAAGGATCCCTACGGGACCGAGATCCCCTTCGAGATCGCTGGGAAGTCCTACGTAGCGAGGATCGAGCGGCACTACCATCCGCCTGGAGGCGCGCTGAAGCCTTGGGGTCATCACCCCGGCGTATCGCTCCTGGCCCCGATCGACGAGCCCCCCCGAGTCGGGATCACAGGAAGCCTGACTCAGTAGGAACCAACCGAGCGAACACGACGAAGGCGAGCCCTTGGATCACCAAGAGCTCGCCTTGCATGTCGTCCTGCTGTCGTCGTGCTTCGAATTGCGAGCGTTAGCGAGCACAGAGGGAGCTCTCGCCCACACCTCAGAGCGAAACGCGCTCGGTTCGACTTCGTCGCTACGCGCAGATCCGGGGCCCGTCGCCAAGCGAGGCTGCTTCCGCACCCCGAGCAAACCCCGGGCAGCCAACCAACCCCGGCGACGAAGGCGAAACGCAAGCGGCTTCGCGGGCCCAAGATGGGGGGTCTG
>MDTG01165196.1_pt1 | contig 14008 bp, 10 predicted proteins | sample 811421 | NCBI WGS metagenome assembly MDTG01 (sample SAMN05326645, study PRJNA326480) | marine metagenome | isolation source: seawater | place: Pacific Ocean: South East | collected 2011 | reverse complement strand
CACCGTCCCAGACCGACCCGCCCGAAAGCCCCCCCGGGAAGATCCGATGTCCGAGTCACGATCCGACGCACTGGTGCTCTTCGGCGCCTCCGGTGACCTCGCCCGGAAGATGACCTTCGTCTCCCTCTACCGCCTCGCGACGCGGGGGCTGCTCGACATGCCGATCGTCGGCGTCGCGTTCAGCGACTGGACCGACGAGACGTTCCGCAGCAACGCCCGCGCCGACATCGAGGCGTCCGGCCAGCAGGTCGACGACGCGGTCTGGTCGACGATGGCGACACGGATGACCTTCGTCCAGGGCGACTACACGAGGCCCGAGACGTACGCGGCGGTGAAGCAGGCCCTCGGTGACGCGGTCCGCCCCCTCTTCTACCTCGAGATTCCGCCGAGCCTGTTCGAGACCACCGTCCGCGGTCTGCACGACGCGGGACTCCTCGGCGATCCGGGCGTCCGGGTCGTGGTCGAGAAGCCCTTCGGGCACGACTACGAATCGGCCGTCGCCCTCTACGACGCCCTGTCCTCGATGCTGACGGACGACCAGCTCTATCGCATCGATCACTACCTCGGGAAGAACGCGGTCCAGAACATCATGGTCTGGCGCTTCGCGAACCGGCTCTTCGAACCGATCTGGGATCGCGATCACATCGAGTGCGTCCAGATCACGATGGCCGAATCGTTCGACGTGGCCGATCGAGGCTCGTTCTACGATCGCGTCGGGGCGCTCAAGGACGTGGTCCAGAACCACCTCATGCAGGTCGTGGGGCTCCTGGCGATGGAGCCCCCGAGTTCGGTCGATCCTGCCCACATCCACGCGGCACAGCTGAACGTCTTCGATTCCATGCGGCCGATCGGCGTCCGGGACGTCGTCCGCGGCCAGTACTCGGGCTATCGCGACGTCGACGGGGTCGCCGGGGACTCGACCACGGAGACGTTCGTCGCGCTCCGGGTCCAAATCGACTCCTGGCGATGGGCCGGAGTCCCGATCGTGATCCGCGCCGGCAAGGCGCTCGCCCGGACCGGAACCGAGGCCGTGGTCGTCCTGAAGCCGCCGCCGCTCGACCTCTTCGGAAAGGATCGACCCGGCCGCGAACCTTCCGAACCGAACTGGATCAGGATCCGACTCGGTCACAACGACGGCGTCCAGACCAGGTTGCAGGCCCTCGATCCGTCCCAATCCGGGACGATGGAATCCACCGACGTGGTCATGGACGTCGACTTCAAGACGGCCCTCGACGCCGAAAAGCTCCCGTACGAGCAACTGCTCGGTGACGCGATCGACGGCAACGCCACCCGGTTCGCCACCCAGCCCATCATCGAGGGGACCTGGACCGCGCTGGCCCCGATCCTCGCCGATCCCGGCGAGGTGCATCCCTACGACCCGGGAACCATGGGGCCGGCCGAGGCCGATCGACTCGTCGAGGGGATCCATCCCTGGATCGACCCGGTCTCCCCGGCGAGTGAACGACCGGCCTGACTCACCGTTCCGGGAGGCTCATTCGACCTCGAGCCGTGCGAGATGGATGGACGCACGCCCCTCGTGCGACGAGTAGTAGGAGACGAGGATCTCGTCGTCGCGCCGCACGAATCCCGGATAGCTCGTATCGCCCCCGGACGGAAGCACCGCGACGTCCGTCCATCCGCCGTCCTCGCCCTCGTCCCAGATCCCGAGCACGGTCCGGGCCCCGTCCCCGCCGCGTCGCCGCCCGCCCACCAGCCAGCGGCCACCGCCCATGGAGATGAAGTCCGGTCCACCGAGCGATTCCGGCAACGGCGTGAACGTCCACTCGTCGAACGGCGGCGCCGCGACGCCGAACCATGCCCGGCCGTCGCCGCCCTCCCGCCGGATCAGCGCTCGCATGGATCCGTCCGCGGCGAAGCGGATGGTCGCTTCGTTGGGGGAACCGTCCACCGGAAGTCTCGCCCGGCGTTCGTAGTGCACCCCGTCGCGGGTCGCGACCAGGTGGATCCCGGAATCGTCCGGCGATGCGCGATAGACGACGCCGTATCCGACGCCTTCGTGCCAGGTCGTCCGCCAGAGCCAGTCGTGTCCGGTGCGGATCCGATGGTCGATCGACACCGGGCGGACCGGTCCCGACGGACGTCCGCGACGATCGAGGAAGGCGACGCGGGATCGGCAGCTTCGAAGCGCGGACCCCTCGTAGACCGATCCACCGAATCCCACCATGATCCGGCCGTCCGGCGCGATCGAAAGCTTCGGATCCCGGAGATCCACGCCGGCCTCCTCGAAGAGCGCGACGGAACGCCAGTCCCCCGATCCGCCGGGTTCGAGTCCGATGAGGCGGATCCGCCCGTTCGATCCCCCCACGTGGGAATCGCCCTCGCGAAACGCGCAGAAGAGACGTCCATCGACCTCGAGCAGGTCGGTGAACGCGTTGTGGGGTCCCTCCGACCAGATCCGTTCCACCGATCCGGGTTCCAGGATCGTCGAGCCCGACGCCTCCGGGGAATCCATCGACGGCGACGATGACGACGGACGGAAGCGGAATGCGAAGAGGTCGGCATCCTTCATGTCGAAGCGGATCCGGACCGGCCGGCCCGCGAGCTCCCCGACCTCCGCGCCACCGCGCCAGGCGACGGTCCGCTGCAATTCGTTCCCGATCTGCTCGATCGCTTCTTCGGGTCCGTATCCGGGTATCGGCGTTCCCTCCTCGTCGAGCAGGGTCACCCGGATCCCGCCCGCCGCGGAGGTCGCGAAGTTCAACTCCAGCCGGTTCCCGTCGAACAGCAGGGGCCGGGTCGTCCAGCTGCCGCCGTCGGCGTCGGCCCGCATGGACGCGATGCCGTCCACCCGCATCGAGTACCGCCGGAGCTCCGCGGTCGGTTGGGCGTAGTTCTGGTTGACGTACAGGGACATCTCGCCGGGACCGGTCGGCACCACGTTGAGCGCGGGATAGTTGGATCGCGACACCCAGTTCTCCAGGCCGATCCCGGGGCGGATGAACGCTTCGCGCAGGGAGCGGTCGTAGCGATCGCCGCCCCGCGACACGAGCAGGACCGCGTCGGAGCAGTCCCGGTAGTACTGAGGATCGACTCCGAGGGCGAGGGCGTCGGCGTCGTCCACCACCTGCCGTCCCGGCATGAACCTGGCCGCGACGCCGATGTAGATGCCGGGTGATCGGTAGTAGGGATGGGTCTGGTTGGTGTAGAGATGCTCCATCGGGCCGTCGTCGAACCGCATCGGGACCGATTCGGACCAGTCGATGAAGTCCGGGGAGGTCGCACGGCTGACCGTGCGGAATCCGCGGTAGCCCTCGCCGGTCCACGTCCGGAAGTAGCAGCAGTAGCACTGCTCGGCATCCGACCAGAAGGCGACGTTCTGGGAGTCGAACATGCCGTCCACGATGACCGGTGCGTCCCGCAACTTCGACCAGTGGATCCCGTCCGGCGACGCGTAGGCGACGAGTCCCGACCGTTCGCTGCCGCCGAGGGCCTTGAAGCGACGTTCCGGATCGACCCCCGGCCGGGTGTCGAGGAACGGACTGAAGTTGTGGGTCACCGGCGCCGCCTCGGCGAGCACCACGTTGTTCTCGTCGGAACCGTCGACTTCGAAGAGTCCGAGGATCGGCCTCGACCATCGACGCCCGTCGGACGAGACCGCGACGCAGGTGGTCTCCCTCGACGTCCCGTCGGCGCCCGCCTCCGGAAGCCCCCGGTAGTACAGGAGGAACCGATCCGCGTCCCGGATCACCGTCGCGTAGCCGGAGAACGGCCCCTCCCAGGGCCGGTCGAACCGGAACACCACGCCCTCGTCGCGAGGGCGCCCGAGTTCGAGACGCACCTCCGACGACGATTCGACGAGATGCTCGTCGAGCATGGGTTGGAGGTCGGTGCCGATCTCGACGGGATCCCCGGGCCCGATGAGGGACGGACCGGGGAGGATCATCGAGGCGAGTACGGGGAGGGCGGTGAGGCTCATGCCTCGAGGTTCCGGGCAGGACGCCCGCGCGTCAAGGTGCGATCGCGCGGATTCCGGGACGGATCCGGTCCTTGCGCCCGTCGAGCCTCAACCGGTGCTCTGCATGGCCGCTGCGAGGGCGTTGACGCCGAGCAGGACGACGTTCTTCATCTCGGTCTCGTCCTCGAACGCTCCCTCGCGGACCCGGCGCAGGAGCTCGACCTGCAGCGCATTGATCAGGTCCGTCTCGGGGTTGCGCTCCCGGATCGACTCCCGGATCACGGGATTGTTGTCGAGGAGACCGACCTGGCCCGTGATTCCGAGGACGGCCCGTTCGGCGCGGTCGAATTCCGCGACGATCCTCCGGTGCAGCGGGTCCTCCCGGCCGAGGTACCACCCGCCCACCATGAGCCTGGCCCGGGCCATCTCCTGCTGTGCATTGTCGATGAACGCCCGGAAATGCCCACCGGCGCGATAGGCGGTGCGACAGGCCTCGAGATTCGACGGGTCGCCGAGCACCACCCGTTCGAACGCCGTGCCGATGCCGTACCAGCCCGGGACGTTGCACCGCATCTGGGTCCACGCGAACACCCAGGGAATGGCGCGGAGATTCTCGAAGTGCAGGCCGCCACCGGTCCGCGAGACGGGTCGGGACGCGATCGGGAGCTCGCCGATGAACCGGACCGGCGATCGCCCCTCGAACACCGGCCAGAAGTCCGGCGCGTCGATCAGTTCGCGATAGGTCTTCCGCGACGCCTCCGCGAGCTCGTCCATCAGGTCGTCGGCGGCGTCCACCGCGTCGATCGACGCCTCGTCGGCGGTGCCGGCGCATCCGGAGGACGCGAGGAGCATCGCATTCGCGATCTGCTCGAGATGCCGGTTCGCCAGCGCCGGCATCGCGTAGCGGAAGGAGATGACCTCCCCCTGCTCGGTGAACCTGATCCGACCGTTGCGACTCGCCACCGGACTGGAGAGGATCGCGCGATGCGCCCGGCCGCCCCCTCGCGCGACGGTGCCGCCCCGGCCGTGGAAGAACCGGAACTCGACCCCCGCGTCCTCGCAGGTCCGGGCGAGTTCGTCCTGGGCCACCTGCAGACGCCAGTTCGCGGCCCAGTAGCCGCCGTCCTTGTTGCTGTCGGAGTAGCCGAGCATGATCTCCTGGAACCGGCCGCGGGACTCGAGATGCTCGCGGTACATCGGATCGGAGAACATCCCCTCGAGCACGGTCTTCGCATGGGCGAGATCGTCGACGGTCTCGAAGAGCGGCGCGACGTCGAGGGGACAGGCGACCCCGGTCTCGTCCCGACTCCACAGACCGGCCTCGCGGAACAGCACCAGCACTTCGTAGAGATCGCTCGCTGCGTGGGCCATGCTCACGATGTAGCTGCCGATCGCGTCGGGTTCCCGGTCGATGGTGCGCTTCACGACGGCCAGAGTGTCGAGAAGCTCCCGGGTCTCCGGGGACATGGTCGCGTCGCGGGCGAGCAGCGGACGACTGGTCTCGAGTTCGGCCCGGAGCATCGCGACCTTCCCGGCCTCGTCGAGCGACGCGTAGTCGTCCTCCACGCCGCCGAGCCGGAGCAGGTCCGCGACCGCCGCCTCGTGGACTCGGCTGTGCTGGCGGAGATCGAGTCCGGCGAGGTGGAATCCGAAGGTCCGGACCTGGACGATCGCGTCCGCGAGCGCGCCCCCGTCCGCGACCTCCGCGAGCCCCGCCTCGTGCAGCGCCCGGTGGAGGATCTCGAGATCGGCGAGGAGGTCGCGGGCCGCGTAGCCTCCCGCGGCCTCCGTCGTCTCCGGACGCAGCCGGCATTCGATCTGCCGGATCCGCCTTCGGAACGGCTCGTGCCGGAGGTAGGCCGCATCCGCGTCGGTCTCGCCGAAACGTCCGGCATCCCGATCGATCGTCGCCAGCAGTTCGGCGGCGATCGGGACCCGTCGGTCGGAGAGACTCAGGTCGCGATGGAGAATCTCGAGATTCCCGAGGTGGCCCTCGATGGCGGCCGCCCGCAGGGCTTCGAGCGTCGATTCGGTGACCGCCGCGGTCACGTTGGGATTGCCGTCGCGGTCCCCGCCGATCCAGGACCGGTACCTGAGGAACGTGGGAAGCCCCGACGGCCTGGTCCCGTAGTGCCGTTCGATCGCGTCGAGCAGGTCCCGATGCACCACCGGCACCGCCTCCCGGATGACGCCCGCGAGGTGGTGGACGCCGGTCCGGACCTCGTCGACCACCTCCGGTCGACTGCTGCGGATCTCGTCCGTGCCGAGGGTGACCGCGAGGGCGCGACGCACGCCGGCCGCGGCCCGCGCGCACTCGGTCTCGCCCGCGTCCGGAGCGTCGACCACCCGCAGCAGCTCCGCGATCCTCGCCTGCTTCTGGATGATGGTCCGCCGCCTCGATTCGGTCGGGTGGGCGGTGAGCGTCGGCTGGATGTCGAGGCGATCGATCGTGCCGAGCGTCGCTTCGAGATCGAACCCCGCGGCATGGAGGATCCCGACCGCCTCCGCGATCGATTCGGGACGGGGTGTCTCGCGCGTCGCGACCCGCTCCCGCCGCCGGTTCACGCGGACGATGTGGACCTGTTCCGCCTTGTTCCGGAGATGGAACGCGGTTCCGAGGCGCTTGAGCATCGCCCGGATGGAGGGGAGTTCGAACTCGGCCAGTTCCGCATCGGCCTCGCCGCTCGCCCGCATCCGCTCCACGATCCGGCGAAGGCGGTCGACGTCCGCGAGCGCGGTGCCGTCCTGGATCTCGTCGAGACGGGCCCGGAGCCAGGAGATGTCCCGCTGCAGTGGCGGAACTTGATCGGTGCCCGGCGTGGTCGATGCGGATTCGGTGCTCATCCCGTCATCCTATCGGGCGCTGGAGGTCACCCAGTCCGATCGCCCACCGGCGAATCCGGCACGGAGCCGGCGGGGCTGGGATCAACCACCCTGCGGGCGATGCATCTTCGGACCCGATGCCGCCTTTCGCGGCCCTCCCTTGCCCGCGTCGGTCCCGAACTGACGATCGCTCGCCCGACGCTCGAGGCGCTCCGCCCGCTCTTCGGGACCCTCGGCCCGACGGGTGGCCTCCTTCGCCAGCGTGATCTTCTTCTTCTTGAGGGCGCGAGCCTTCTTCTGCTTCTCCAACTGCTTTCGAGTGGCCATTCGGCGCTCCTGGTCGGGGTGGATGGAATCGAAGGGACCTGATCCGGGTTCAGGCGGGGACGTCGAAGAGCAGGACGACGTAGGCGATGAACAGGAGCAGGTGGATCGTGCCCTGCAGAACGGTACTCCGTCCGCTCCCGAAATTCACCATCGCCGAGAGAATCGTGGTCACAAGAAGCACCATTTCGACGTTGTCGAGGCCCAGTTCGACCGTCTTTCCGGTCACCAGTCCGATGACCAGCACCGCCGGGATGGTCAGACCGATCGTGGCGACCGCCGACCCGAGCGTGATGTTGAAGGTTCGCTGGAGGCGGTTCGCCAGGGCGGCACGGACCGCCGCCATCGCCTCCGGGGAGAGCACCAGGATCGCCACCAGGAACCCCCCCAGCGCCGCAGGAGCCCCCAGCGCGGCGGTGCCGTGGTCCACCACCCGTGCCATCTTCTTGGACAACAGCACGATCGGAAGCATGCTCATGACGAGCAGGATCGCGTGGTAGCCGGTCCCGATCACCTCGGCGTCGTGATGGTGGTCCTCCGCCGACCGGCCCGCTTCGGCCCCGGTGGTGGAGGGTTCCTGGAAGTGGTGCCGCTGCTGCGCGGACTGGAGCCCGAGGAAGACGCCGTAGAGCACCAGCGACATCACGATGAGGAAGACCGCGAGGAGCGGCGACGCGGACGCGTCGGCCGTCGATTCGGTGAATCGAGGGATCACGAGTCCCATCGCGGCGAGGGGGATCAGCACCCCGAGATACGCCGATGCGCCCTTCAGGTTGAAGACCTGTTCCCGGTGGCGGAGTCCGCCGAGCAGCAGGGTGAGGCCGAACATCCCGTTGAGCACGATCATCAGGACCGCGAACATCGTGTCGCGGGCGAGGGCGGGCGTCTCCTCGCCGGTGATCATCACCGCGGAGATCATCACGACCTCGATGCTGATCACCGCCACGGTCAGGATCAGCGTGCCGAAGGGCTCGCCGAGACGGACCGCCAGGCCGTCGGCGTGACGCACCACGGCGAAGGACGACCAGAGCATCACCGCGAACAGCCAGGCGAACATGAACGAGGCCCACGCGGGATTCGAGAGGTCCCCGAGCCATCCCCCGCCGAACACCGTGAAGACGGCCGCCGTGGACACGCCGGCCAGCAGCGAGGTCTCTCGCCTCGCGAGGATGTCGGGCCGCCATGGGCTGGCATCGGGTCGCATGGATCATCCGTCTCGGGACAGTGGCGGACGCGGCGGCGGATACCGCGTCAGATCGCGGACGGCCGGCGCGATCATATCGAATGTCCGGCCGGATCCGGGCTCGGCTCCGGTCCGCCGCGACGGGCGATGCTCGAAACGAACGCGGTATCCTCCGCCCATGCGCACGCTTCGACACCGATTGGTCGATGTCCACGCCCGGGAGATCATCGCCGCCGAAGTCCGGATCGACGAAGGCCGGATCCGATCCGTCGAACGTCTCGGCGATTCGGCGGATCTCGATCCCGGCGTGCTGCTCCCGGGATTCGTCGACGCCCACGTGCACGTGGAGAGCAGCATGCTCCCACCCGCCGAATTCGCGCGGGTGGCGGTCCGTCACGGCACCGTCGCGACGGTCAGCGACCCGCACGAGATCGCGAACGTGCTCGGCGAGGCGGGGATCGACTTCATGCTCGAGGACGCGGCACGCGCCTGCATGCCGATCCGCTTCGGCGTGCCGAGCTGCGTCCCCGCGACCGGTTTCGAGACCGCGGGCGCGGTGCTGGATTCGACCACCGTCGAACGCCTGCTCGCGGACGGACGCTTCGGCTATCTCTCGGAGATGATGAACTGGCCCGGCGTCCTCGAGGGGGATCCCGAGATCATGGCCATGATCCGCGCCGCGGCCCGACTCGGACTCCCCGTGGACGGACATGCCCCGGGCCTCCGCGGCGACGACGCCGTCCGATACGCGAACGCGGGAATCTCCACCGACCACGAGTGCTTCTCGCTCGAGGAGGCGAGGGACAAGGCGAGGGCCGGGATGAGGATCCTCATCCGTGAAGGCAGCGCGGCCCGCAACCTCGATGCGGTCTGGCCGATCCTCCGCGAGTTCCCGCATCTCGCGATGTTCTCCACCGACGACGCCCATCCGGACGACCTCCTGAAGGGCCATCTCGACCGCCTCGTCGCCCGTTGCGTCGCTCGCGGCGTCGACCTCTTCGACGTGCTGCGGGCCGCCTGCGTGCATCCGGTCGAGCACTACGGGCTCGACGTCGGTCTGCTCCGCGAAGGCGATCGCGCCGACTTCGTGCTCGTCGACGACCTCGTCGACTTCCGCGTTCGAAGGACCTGGATCGGCGGCGACGTCGTCGCCGACGACGGGATCTGCACCGTGCCGGGGACCCCGGTCGACACGCCGAACGTCTTTCGCGCAGCGCGATTCGCGCCGACCGACTTCGAGATCCCTTCCGATTCGACGGAGGCCCGGGTGCGGGTCATCGAGGCCGAGGACGGCGAACTCGTCACCGGGTCGTCGACCGCCTCCCTCGTCGCGCGGGGAGGGAGGCTCGAGCCCGACCTCGAACGAGACGTGCTTCTCGTCACCGTCTGCAATCGCTACCGACCCGCCCCCCCCGCGGTCGGATTCATCCGCGGATTCGGGCTCCAACGCGGCGCGATCGCGAGCAGCGTCGCCCATGATTCGCACCAGGTCATCGCCGTCGGCACGAGCCCGATCGAGGTCTCCGCGGCGGTCAACGCGATCTTCGAGCTCCGCGGCGGGCTGGTCGCGGTCGAGGGCGATCGCACCGTGACGCTGCCCCTTCCGATCGCCGGCCTGATGAGCGATCGCCCCGCCGAGGAGGTGGCCGCGGACTACGAAGCCGTGAGCAAGACCGCACGGGACCTCGGTTCGGGGCTGCGAGCCCCCTTCATGACCCTCTCCTTCATGACGCTGCTGGTCATTCCGAGCCTGAAGCTCGGGGATCGAGGACTTTTCGACGGTGACGCGTTCGCGTTCACCTCGCTCGAGATCCGGCCGCCGGAGCGACTCCCATGATCTACGACATCGTCGGATCCCTGATCTACGTCGCGATCGCCGCGCTTCTCGCCGCCGTCGTGCTGCAGTTCGCGTCGAAGATCGTCTGCAAGCAGGCCGTCGAATACGGGGACGCGTGGAAGACCTCCGTCTTCGCGTTGATCGGCGCGCGGGTCGTCGACGCGGGGACGGCGGCGGCGGACCTCGGCCACCTCTGGCCGGTCGAACTCCTCGCGCAGTTCGCGATCTGGACGATCGTCATTTCCGCGACGATCGGAATCGACTTCCTGCGATCGCTCGCGATCGCGGCGTTGATGCTCGGCCTCACCTGGGGCATCCTGCTGGCGGCGGCCTTCCTCGGCCTGGTGGTCGCCGCGATCGCCGCGTGAACCCCGGATCGACGCCCGCGATATGCTCAGGCGATGCTCGGCGAACGGCTCGCGAATCGAATGCGACATCTCTCGAAGTGGGGCCGGAGACAGGGCGTGTCCTGCTTCCGTCTCTACGAACGCGACGTGCCCGAGTACCCGGCCATCATCGACTGGTACGCCGACGAGGAGGCCTCGGACCCGGCCCGGGAGGGCGACGCGATCGCGTGGCTCTTCGGACGGAAGCGGGACGACACGCCGGAGAGGGAGATCGAGCATCGACGGGACGCCGAGGCCGAGATCCTCGCCGGACTCGACATCCCGCGAGAACGCCTGCACGTGAAGCATCGTGGTCGACAGTCGTCCGGATCGGGGGACCGCGAGCAGTACGAACGCGTGGACACCAGGTCGAACACGAAGGTCGTCCGCGAGCACGGCCTCCGCTTCGAGGTGAATCTCTCGGACTACCTGGACGTCGGACTGTTCCTCGACCACCGTCCGACCCGGAAGTCCGTTCGGGAGCGTGCCGGCGGACGGCGGGTGCTGAACCTGTTCGCGTACACCGGGGCCTTCAGCGTCCACGCCCGCGCGGGCGGTGCGGCGTCCACCACCACGGTCGACATGTCGCGGACCTACCTCGAGTGGTACGAGCGGAACCTGGCCCTCAACGGCCACGCGATCGACGACGACCATCGAATCGTCCAGGCGGACTGCCTGCAGTGGCTCGCCGCAGGGCCCCGCGGCGAGGATGATCGCTACGACACGATCATCTGCGATCCCCCCACCTTCTCGAACTCGAAGCGAATGAAGGCCGGATCGTTCTCGATCGACCGGGACCACCCGGCGCTGATCCGGGACCTCGCCCGGTTCGTCGCCCCCAAGGGCGAGATCTTCTTCTCCACGAACTCCCGGAGCTTCGAGATGGCGACCGACGCCATCCCGGGGAACTTCGGCTGTCGCGAGATCACCAATCGATCGATCCCGGAGGACTTCCGGAACCGGCGGATACACCGCTGCTGGCGCCTCGCCGAAGGCTGGGAACGGCGTCGATGATCGAAGGGAGCCCGCGACACCGGTGCCGTGAAGAACGAACCGCGCCGCGAATCGTCGAGCCCTCCGACGCTGGACACCGCATCCCGGACGTGTAGCCTCTCCTCCTCCGGGTCGCGGTCCGCACCCGGATCCGAATGCCTGGAGCCTCCCGAGATGCCATCCGCGGACACCGCGATCGACGCACCCGACGACCGCACGGCTCCCCTGCGGGACCGGTGCTGCACCGGGTGCGGCCATCTGCTTCGCGGCGTGCGGAACCGGGCGTGCCCGGAATGCGGCCGCGCCTTCGACCCCGAGGATCCCGACACCACCGGCGAGATCCGGAACCTCGGTCTCCGGCGCGGCCTGATCGGGACCTGCCGGTTCCTGCACCACGCCTTCATCGCCCTCGCCGCGGGCATCGTGCTCTACGCCGGCCTCGGGGGACACTGGATCCTGATCGCCATGATCGTCGTGGGCAGCCTGCCCGTGATGCTCCTGCAATTCGGGCTCCTCGCCCTGCCGATCCAACCGATCTCCGCACGGCGGCGCCTGGCCGGATTTCTGGCGCCCCTCCTCCTCCTGAGCATCCCGTTCACCGACTGGCCGATCCGACTCAACTTCATGCTGCATCGAAGCGGGTTGCAGGCGATCGCGGATCGCGTGACGTCCGGCGAGACGTTTGAAGGCGCGTTGCGAGTCGGTGCGTTCCGATTCCGGCAGGTTCGGACCGCCTATCGGACCGACCACGTCGGATTCCAGATCAACGGCGGCGATCACGGCGGCATGTATTTCGTCGCGACGCCGGCCGGGTTCGTCGCCCCCGCGTCCCGCGACCGGGCGATTCGCAACGTCCCCAGGGTATGGGACAACACCAACTGGACCGTCGATCTCGGCGGAGGCTGGTACCTCGTCGATCAGGATTGACGCCGGATCACGCGGACTCCGCCGGACGTCCGAAAATCCCTCGGCCTTCCAGGTCCCACGGCGGAAACCGGTTTCTCCGCCCCAAAAACGGGGGCACGGCGATTTTTTTGCGCTCAAGATCGGCTTTCAAGGTGGTTCCAGCGTGCCGCGGGAGTATCTTGGAACGCGGAGGCGCACGTTTGGGAGCGTGCAGCGAGCGGAAAAGGGACGTCGAACGAGGTGTTCGACGTGGCTTTCCGTCGTTCCGTTCCCACAGTCTCCTTTCCCAGAAGACGTGCTGGATGACGCGAAGCCGATTCGTACCCCATGGTGCGGCGACGTTGTCGCACCGTCTTTACCGTTCCGCGGACGGTTTCAAGGAGAAGTAAGAGATGAAGAATCTGACTCTTGCCAGCACCGCAGTTCTCTGCCTCGCTGGCGCTGCCGTCGGAGATCTGTATCAGATCGACGACAACTCGGCAGGTACCAACGTTGGCGTGCCCGGTGGCCCGATCACCTGGGCGAACGCGTTCGAGACGACCGACACCACCCTCGAGAACATCGCCTTCGGATTCGGTTTCAACACCGACGGCATCTCGATCGTGGGCCAGGAAGTCCTCTGGGAGGTCTTCGGCGCCCAGGGCAACAACCCGTCGTTCCTCACTTCGCTCGCCGGCGGTGCCCACAGCATCGAGAACGAGAACTACTGGGAGAACGGCAACCTCGACGTGATCACCGTCGACGTCGACCTCACCGGCTACGCCTGGTTCTTCATCACCGCCAGCTACACCGACACGATCGGCAACACGTTCATGGCCGCGCAGGCGACGAACGTGACCCTGCAGTCGTGGGCGGCCGTCGCCGGCAACCCCGCCGATATCGGCGGCGGTAGTCTCATCGACGACTTCGGTCTGCCCGGCACCTGGGTGATTCGCGGCAACGTGCCGGCTCCCGGTGCGATCTGCCTCCTCGGTCTCGCCGGCCTCGCCGGTCGACGCCGTCGCGGCTGATCCGACCGACCCTCGCCTCCGAGGGTGAGAGATGATCGATGCACCGAGGGGACCCGTCACGGGTCCCCTCGGTCTCGTTTTGCGGAGGCGAGGACGTGGCGGGGTTCGAGCACGCCCCTCCGCGACCGCCCGTCCCCGGGACCCGCCGACCGGGAGTCCCACCATCATGCTGCTCGATCCCGGGACGTCTCCCTGCGTCTGGATCGACGTGGATCCGGAGATCGGAGGACGGGGCGGATGGAAGCACCGCTCGATCGGATCGCGGTTCGGGATCACGGACGGTCCAGCGGCGTCAACGGCATCGAATCATGAACCTGCAAACGGTCGGTGCGACCGGTGTCCGGACGCGAGCTGGGGCACGATCGCCCGAACGCACCGTGACGACCCCGATCGGAACGCTCGAAGCGCGCACGTGAACATCGCTCGTGAAGCAGGCGTCGCGTGCTCGGACGGATCAGTCCCTTCGTCGCGAAGATCGACGCCGGACGACGACGCTCGAAGCCAGCATGGCGATGACGCCGGGGGCGGGAACCAGCACGACCTCGATGGCGGTGCTGCCGTAACCGGAGATCCGGAAGGCCCCGCCGTCGATGAGGATGCCGTCGTCGACGATGTCGCGGAGCACGTCGT
>MDTG01114444.1_pt1 | contig 14008 bp, 12 predicted proteins | sample 811421 | NCBI WGS metagenome assembly MDTG01 (sample SAMN05326645, study PRJNA326480) | marine metagenome | isolation source: seawater | place: Pacific Ocean: South East | collected 2011 | reverse complement strand
TTCTTCAGAGTCTTGGGTCGATGCTCTTGATGACTTGCTCTCGGATTCGAGGCGGCGTTCACGGCTGGCCGCAGGTGCTCAGGACGTGCGTTGTCGTTTTGCTCCCGAATCCCTGAAGCGTGATTTTGTTGATGCGATCGGGTCTCTTTTCCCCGAGGGAGGACGATTGGATGGCTGAGATCGCCAGTCGGCTGCTGGTCTTCGCACCTACCCGAAGAGCCGCTTCGGAGACTTTCATTCGTGCCAACCTTGCGGGTCTGCCCTTTGTGGTTAGCTCCTATTTCGGTGATGAAGTGTCACTGCAACAACCAGGGCAGTTGGCTTATGGAGTTGCTGTGCTGTTCAGCAAGGCGTTCACGCGTTTGGGCTGGCTTCGCCTAGCTGAGTGGCCTGCTGCACTGGTAGCTCTGTGCTTGATCAGACGGACCCGGCCCGACGTTGTCTTGGCTGAGTTTGGTTTTCATGCTGTACGCGTAATGGAGGCGGCATCTCTGTCTGGGGTGCCATTCGTTGTGCATTTCCGAGGATCCGATCTTTCTGCAAACAGACGCATCGGTGTGCTGCGAAATCGGTATCGGCGACTGGTTTCGATTGCTTCGGGTTTGGTCTGTAAATCCCAGCCGATGGCACAAATCCTCGAGGAGCTTGGAGCCTCTTCTTCAAACATTCTGATCAGTGCCTCCGGAGCCAATCCAGCAGTTTTCCGTGCTGGTAACCCCGCTGTGGCTGCACCGGTCTTCCTTGCTGTTGGCAGGTTTGTTGGTAAAAAAGGTCCACTGCAGACGATTGCTGCATTCGCCAGACAGCCTCTTGGAGAGTTGTGGATGGTGGGTGATGGTCCTTTGAAGGCTGATGCTTGCAATCTCGTTCAGGAGCTTGCATTGCAATCTCGCGTTCATTTTTTTGGCGTCAAAGCTCAGAATGAAGTAGCTGAGTTAATGCGTCAGGCGAGAGTGTTTGTACAGCACTCACAAACCGCTGCTGATGGCGATAGTGAAGGCAATCCTGTCTCAATCATGGAAGCTCAGCTCTGTGGGCTTCCAGTTGTCTCAACTCGCCATGCTGGGATCCCGGATGTGGTGATTGATGGATGCACTGGGTTCCTTGTGGATGAAGGTGATGTCACCGCGATGGCGACTGCGATGGAGCGATTGATGGCCGATCCCAGCATGGCTGCTCAGTTTGGATTTGCAGGACGCAGGCGAGTGTTGTCCCATTTCACGCTTGAACATCATTTGCTTGATCTGACAGAGTTTCTTCATCGACAGATCGACACACACCATTGAGAAGCGTTAGTACACTGGCCGTTGATAGTGCAGTGAATTCTTGAGCAGTTCCAGATTAGAACTAACAATTTTGCCTTGGTTTTAGCCGCCGATGCAAAGATCTCAATGGTGATCTTTTTCTGATATCGAGAAGATTCAAGGACTTCTCTGTAGCCACACTGTTGATGGCAGTGCGACGCTATGAAGACAAAGATTCTCTAAGGATCTTCAGTCAATCGTGAGCGACTTAAGTGACTTGACGACAACATCAATGGCCTTGACTTGTTCAAGAAAAGGTTCCAGCTGATCCAGCGGAAGGGCGCTGGGCCCATCGCAGCGTGCCTGAGAAGGATCAGGATGGGATTCCAGAAAAAGCCCGGCCAGTCCCACGGCCATGCCTGCGCGGGCCAGATCCGCCACCTGAGTGCGACGACCTCCGGATGCAGCTCCACCGGGGTCACGGCACTGCAAGGCATGGGTGACATCAAAAATCAGTGGCAGCTCATCGCAGCAGCGTTTCATCACTCCAAAGCCCAGCATGTCGACAACCAGGTTGTCGTAACCGAAGTTGCTGCCTCGTTCGCAGATCAGCAGTTGATCATTGCCGCATTCCTTGAATTTCTCCACCACGTTGCCCATCTGCGACGGGCTCAGAAACTGAGGCTTTTTGATATTGATCACAGACCCTGTGCGAGCCATTGCCTCCACCAGGTCCGTTTGGCGTGCAAGGAAGGCTGGCAGTTGGATGATGTCGCATACATCTGCCGCTGGTGCCGCCTGCTCTGGACTGTGGACATCAGTGATCACAGGAATGCCGTGGGTTTCCTTGACGGCCTTCAGAATTGCCAGACCCTCTTTCAGCCCCGGACCCCGATAGGAGTGAATGGAGGATCGGTTGGCTTTGTCGAAGGAGGCTTTGAAAACCAGAGGTATCTCGAGTTGATCGCAGATCCGGCTGTACTGTCCGGCAACCTCCAGAGCAAACTCTTTCGACTCCAACACATTGATTCCGCCGATGAGAACGAATGGTCTGTCGTTGGCGAATGTGATTGATCCGAGAGCAATCTTCCGCGCTGCCATTGTCGATGTGTTGCGATGCAAAGCTTAGGTCTCACAGTCGAGTTGGCTTTAATCTGCGCCTTAACGACAGTCAATAACTGGTGGTAATGAACCCGATCCCCATTTTTATCGGTTACGACCCGCGTGAGCGGGCTGCCACCAACGTGCTCATCGACAGCCTTTATCAGCACAGTTCGATGCCCCTGGCGATCACGCCTCTCGTTACGCCTCAATTGGAGGCTCAGGGTTTGTATCGACGTGACCGGGATCCCAAGCAGAGCACGGCGTTCTCCTTCACCCGGTTTCTCGTTCCTCACTTGACGGGCTATCAGGGCTGGGCGTTGTTCATGGACTGCGACATGCTGTGCCGCGCCGATATCAAGGCACTTTGGGATCAGCGGGATGACCGCTATGGCGCCATGTGTGTGCAGCATGAACACGTCCCGGGGGAGACTGTGAAGTTTCTCGGTGAGGTGCAGAGCTCTTATCCCAAAAAAAACTGGAGCTCATTGATGCTGCTGAACTGCAGCCGTTGCACCAAACTCACCGTGGACTATGTGAACACCGCCACGGGCTTGGAGCTGCATCGTTTTCATTGGCTGGAGGGCGATCATGAGATTGGCGCCATCGAAGGCGGCTGGAATCACCTAGTGGATGTGCAAGTTCCCCCCGACTCTCATGCCGAGTCGCCGATGTTGCACTGGACCCTTGGCGGCCCTTGGTTCCGCGAACAGCGCACCATGGGCGGAGCGCTAGCAGCCGAGTGGTTTTCAGCACGTGATGACGCGATGAAGCTTTGGGACTGATGGCAATCCAGCGTTCTGTAGTGGCGGTGCCTGCTCGATTGGCCTCATCGCGTTTGCCCGACAAGGTTCTGGCTGATATCGGTGGTCAGCCAATGATTCAGCGTGTGCTGGAGCAATGCGCGAAGGCCGTCGGTCCTGCTGCAGTGGTGCTGTGCACCGATAGCTCACGCTTGCAGCAGTTGGCTGAAGGTTTGGGTTTTGATGTGTTGATGACTCCAGAAACTTGTAGCTCAGGGAGTGAACGGATCGCATCCGTCGCCGATCAGTTGGTGGCGCGGGCCTGGAACGAAGAGGCTGCTAGTTGGGACGACTCCACGCGCGCAAAGCGTCTTGTCAGCACGGCGGTGATCAATGTGCAGGGTGATCAGCCGTTTCTGGATCCGCAGGTGGTGACGTCGATGGTGACGGAGTTTGGCCGTCGTGATCCAGTGCCCGCGGTGGTGACGCCCGTGTATCGACTCAATCCCGACACGATTCACAACCCTGCCGTCGTCAAGACGCTGTTGGCACACGATGGTCGTGCGTTGTACTTTTCCCGCTCAGCCATTCCCCATGTGAGAGATGTCGACCCTGCTGATTGGCATCAGCACACGCATTATTGGGGTCACGTTGGCATGTATGGCTTCCGCGGTGACGTGTTAGCGGCTTGGGATCAGCTTCCGGGCTCTCCGCTGGAAGATCTGGAACGCCTCGAGCAGTTGCGCTTGATCGAGGCGGGTTACACGATCGCGACATTCCGAGTTGAAGGCACGTCTTTGTCAGTGGATACGTCAGAGCAGCTTGAGCAGGCTCGGCAAATGGCTCGTGGGTAGAGGCGATGCTCAATGTTTCCGCTGAGGGACTCCCGGGTCTCCCTCCGGATCTGATTTCTGCTCTGGTTTCCCAGTTCAAAGGAACAGGACGTCTTGCGGTGGTCGGGGGTGTTGTCCGAGATGCCTTGCTTTATCACTTGCATCAGGCCCCTTCAAAGGAATTGCATGATCTTGATCTCGTGTTGGAGGGATCGTGCAGGGATTTTGCGTGTGATCTGCAAAAAGCTTTTGGTCTGGAGCGTGTGACTGATCTAGGGCTCCATGAACAGTTCGGCACTGCTGAGTTGGCCATGGATGGGTTGTTGATTGATCTCGCTCAAGCACGCACTGAGACGTATCCCGCTCCTGGCCAAAACCCTGTTGTGCAATTTGGGTCGTTGGAAAGGGATCTGGCTCGACGGGATTTCACCGTGAATGCCATGGCGATGGTGCTGCAATCCGATGGCAGTCAGCTCCTTTTGGACCCTCATGACGGGCAGAAGCATTTGGCGATGAGGCAACTTGCGTTTCTTCATGACGGCAGCGTTGCCGATGATCCCACCCGAGTGTTCCGGGGAGCTCGTTACTGCGCGCGTTTGGGTTTTCGCTTCACCCCTGAGGCTCTCCGTCAGTTGCAGGACACCGTGCGGGTATGGCCTTGGGCTTGGCGATCAGGGGAGCCGGTTGATGCAGTACCCCCCGCGTTAGGAACCCGCTTGAGGATGGAGCTGGAATTGTTGCTGGACCGGGAACCATGGAGCGAGGCGCTCAGCCTGCTGCAGGAATGGTCAGCATTGCCGCTTTTGGATGCTGGTCTTCAGAGCGAAGTGAACCTCAGTCGGCGGTTGCGCTGGGCACACCGACTTGGCATTCCTCTTCTCGCTGCTCTGGTCTCGGCGGCCTCCGACCCACGCGAGTTGGCTTTGCGGTTGCAGATTCCGCATCAACAGCAGCTATGGATGGAGGAGATCATCGCGTTCCGTCGCTGGCAGGCGCTGGAGGTGCAGCCGCGAACTTGGGCTGAATGGGGCGCGCTGGAGTGGACTCGCCGTTTGGAGCAGAACCGTTGGTCTGAACATGCGGTAGCCCTCGCGGTGTGTGAGATGTTGCCCTGCTGGAGGCCGCTGTTGCGGTGGTGGGGCCGTTGGCGGCATGTGTCTTCCCCAATCACCGCTCAGGAATTGATCGCTCAAGGCATGCGTCCCGGTCCAGAGCTCGGACAAACTCTTCGGAGTTTGCGTGAACAGTCTTTGGCTCAGATGCGATGAGCTTGGATGCTTCGTGGTTTTCGCATTGAACTGTCAGGAAAGCTTCAGTCGTTGCGGTCTCGCCATCCATGACGACGCAGGGTTGTCCAGTCACCACGTGCTTTCAAAATTCGTTCCGCTAACTCGCGAACAGCTCCGTGCCCGCCACGGTGATTCAGCACCGCATCAGCCTTCTGACGAATCGGCAGGCAGGCGTCAGAAGGGGTGAGCAGGAGGCCAACCTGGTTTCTGACTGCCAGGTCATTGAGGTCATCGCCGACGAATCCTGTTTGTTCCGGCTTTACTTTCAATTGGTTTTGAAGTGCTGTTAAGGCAGGGGGTTTGTCTTTGATGCCGACGAGGCAATGGTCGATGCCCAGCTGTTCTGCCCTTCTCACAGTGGCGCCCCCTTGCCCACCGCTGAGGAATGCCACTTTGAGTCCAGTGTTCTGGAGCAGGCGCAGGCCGAGGCCGTCGCGTACATCGAATCGCTTCTGCAGCTGCCCATTCGGATCAAGCCATAGCCCTCCATCGGTGAGCACTCCATCAACATCAAGAACGAGCAACTGAAGATCAGCCAGTCGTTTGCGAAGCCTGCTCCAGTTCCATGCGCGCAGCAGTGTTCTCATCTTGATGGGTCTCCCTTAGGCGAGGCCGGCTTGTACGAGATCGTGGAGACGCAAGAGACCTTTGAGTTGGTCGTTCTCATCCACCACGGGTAATACAGAGATTGGTTTGCGTCGGTTGTTCTCCATCCTCTGCAGAGCTTCCACCGCCAGCAGCCCAGCCGAAACGGTGATTGGATCAGGCGTCATCAGATCCGAAGCAGAGAGATCGGGCCATCGCTCTGGGCCGTGATCGCGCAGAGCCCTGCGTAGATCTCCATCAGTAATGAGGCCCATCAGCTGTCCGGGGGCTTGTGGGCTTTCCACCCAGCTGCTTCCAACTGCGCCTTGGGTCAACATGCTGATCACTTCAGGAAGCGGCGTGCTGGGGGCGATCGGCTGCAGGCGTTCTGCGGGAACCATTAGATCAGCCACAGTCATGGTGAGTTGTTTGCCGAGAGATCCAGCGGGGTGGTTGACCGCAAAATCGGCTGGGGAGATGCCTCGGCGCTCCATCCATACAGCTGCCAAGGCATCACCGATGGCCATTGCGACAGCAGTGCTGGCGGTTGGCGCCAGATTCAGAGGGCAAACTTCCCGGGCGACGCAAGCATCCAGCACGACATCGCTGCCGTGGGCGAGAGAGGAATCCGCCTTCCCCACCAGTGCGATCCGGGCAGTCCCACGGCGCTTTAAGTGTGGCAGCACTTCAATGAGCTCTGTCGTCTCGCCGCTGTTGGAGAGCAGCAGGCAGACATCGTCTGGCGCCACAACCCCTAAATCCCCATGGAGGGCATCAAGGGGATTGAGGTAGAGAGCCATCAGGCCAATCGAGGAAAATGTGGCGGCAATCTTCCGCGCGACGATGCCGCTTTTGCCTACGCCGGTGATGACGAGTTTTGCTTTGAGGTCAGCACAGCGCTCTAACAGTGCCAAGGCATCTTCGACTTGGCTGTGATCCAACTGTTCAGCAGCCGCTGCAATGGCGGCAGCTTCTTCCTGCAGACAGCGGGTTAGGGCAGACAACAGCCAATTGCTTCAGCTCTGTGGATTCTGAGCCCTGAAACACTTCATGCTGCTGTTGTTCGTGCCCCTTCCTGGCCTGGGCCAGCGGTGCAAAATAAAAACCTTGCCGAGTTCGGCTCGACAAGGGTCTTAGCCAGCGTGCCGATGCCTATGAATGACATCAAGACCTTGAGGCAGCACTGGCTGATGCCACTGAAGCGCCTCAATCGATTCCGGCTTTGGCTCTGGGAGACGCCACCCGTTTATGAAATTCGTGGACGTTGTTTTCAGCTCAAAGAGCGTCTTTGTGGCTATCCAGAGTTGCATCGGGCGTTTCGAGCACGAACTGGGTATGCCCTGAATCTCCGCTATCCAACTACCTTTCATCACAAGATTACGGTTCTCAAAATCAGTCAATCTCCAAAGATCTTTGTTCGTGCTGTTGATAAAATCTTTGCTAAAGAACTTGCGCAGGAGTGGTCCCATCAGCTTGGTTTTCGTCTGGAAGTTGCGCGTACTTTGGACGTTACTAAGGATGTGTCGACAATTTGCTGGCAGGATCTGCCACAGCGTTTTTTGATCAAGGCCACTCATCGGTCGGGCGCGAATCTTTTTGTTGATCAAAGTCAAGAAATTGATATTGAAGACTTGCGTCTGCAAACGCGTTCATGGCTGCAATATCCTTATGGTGTCTATAAGCATGAATGGGCGTACTGGCCAGTTCCGCGGCGACTTTTGATTGAAGAATTGATCGAGCCGTTGGATGGAGAGGAGTTGGTTGATTATAAGTTTCACATGAGTCGTGGCCGCTGTTTGATGATTCAGGTCAATCAGGGATTTCACTCTGGTGAGCGAACGATTGCAATTCTTGATTCGTCATGGCAGCTTCAGCCAGTGCGATGGGCTTACCCTCGACCAGAGGTCACACCTCAGCGACCTACCACGTTGGATGAAATGTTGGAGATGGCAGCAGCTTTTTCACGTGATTTCCCTTATCTACGCGTCGATCTTTATAGTGTGAAGCAGGTGATTTCTGGAAAAGTGCTGTCTCGCGTGATGTTTGGGGAATTCACTTTTTTCCCTGGAAGTGGCAGCGAGTCTGTTGATCCCTTTGCTTTCGATCTCTCTGTTGGTCAGGAGATCAGGCTGTGAAAATTCAGGGCTTTAAAAAGCATACTCAGCGCTTGCGATATGAAGCGCGTTTCTGGGCCTGTCGCATGAGTGCGGGTTGGTTCTGTCCTCGATCGGATTTTTATCGATTGTTTGAGGCCAGCCTCAAGCTGCATCTCTATCTCCGAGCGTCCGTATTGGCGAATCTGGCGGCTCGTCGTCGTCCTGGAGATGCCGATGTGCAATCCATGCAATGCACCTTGGCCTTCCGCTCAGGGCAACTCGATCAGGCGTTTTCGTTGCTGGAGCTTCGCTTGCGAGATGGCGACTATCGAGCGGTTGAACGTCTGCTCTTTCGAACGGGTTCACGTCCGCAAGATGTGCACGATCGTCTAGTGGCTTTGGAGCGTTTGTCTACGCTGCCTCACCTGTTGACCAGTCATCGTTGTTACTCGCTCATTGCTCAGAGCTATTTGGTCATCAAGCTCAGTGATATAGAAAAAGCATCCTCACTGCTGTTGTCGATTCGTCCCCTTATCTGCCAGCTTGCGGCAGATAAGGCTGTTTATGGATGCACGGAATCGAATCGGCGTAATCAGGCCAAGCTTTTGATCTCTTTGTGCACTTGTTTTTATCATTTGGCTGTGCTCGCAGATAATGATCCGGCTCTTGTTTGGGTCTGGTCCGAAATGATGGAGGTAGCGTCGAAATTGTGCTATTCGCAACTCAATTCCGATGCTTGCTTGCGCATGTCGAGCAATCTTTCGCGTTGTTTGGCTATTGGTGCTTTGATCCCCATTGCCGAGGTTCCTGATGCTAGGGAACGCACGCAGAGGGAGCTTCGCATGGTTGAGGAGGCTGTCCGCCGTTATTGCCTCAGTCAGTCAGGGAATGGCGTGTCGAAGACTCAAGAGAATCACCTCGGATTGATGGTGAATTTGCAAAAGGCTTTGCAGCAATTATCGAGCTTAGATCGTGTCACCCGTGAAAAAGGAATACGTAGCACCTCTCAGCTACTCAATCATTCTTCTTTCAAGGACTTGAACACACTCTTGGCCAAGCGTCTTCAGCAGTGCCTCCAACCAATGAACGGATGACGGCTTCTTTGCCCGCTGCTTGCGATTTGGTCATCGTTTTACCTCACCTGGGACCAGGTGGTGCCCAGAAAGTGGCTCTGATGGCAGCGGAGCATTTTTTGGCGCAAGGACGTCACGTGACGCTTGTCACTCTGTTGGCGGATAAACCCTGTACCCATTCTTTACCGGAGGGCTTGCGTTGGGTTGATCTGGGGCATGCCGTTGCAGCAACACGGAGTAACCGTGCTGCAATGGCGCGTCTGTGGCGATTCTCATGCACATGGGTTCGTCGATCTCTGGCCTGGATCACCCTTTTGTTTGGATGGAATGTTGTGAAGAGGTTGGTTCCAGGCCAGGCTCCTTCTTTTGTGCAGTGGTTGGTGACTAGCACCTCGGGAGTTCAGGCGAGCTTATTGAGAGATCTCCTTGGTGCAGGAAAGCCTGCCCGTGTGTTGTCTTTGCTCACGCGGACTAACCTGCTTTGCTGCCAGGCAATGTGGGCATTGCCCGGTCATCTTGTGGTGTCCGAACGCAATGACCCACGTCTGCAAAAGCAGGCGTTTCCTTGGCCCAGGCTTCGTTCTTGGTTGTGGCAGAGAGCGGATGTCATTACGGCCAATACGCTTGGAGTTTTAGAGGGTCTTCAGCAATGTCATCCAACGATGGCTGATGACATGCGCCTGTTGCCGAATCCTCTGGTTGTGGATTCTCTTTCTGTTCATCCTTTGGATGGGCCAGAGTTGGACCCCTATTTTTTGGCTGTTTGCCGTTTGGTGCCTCAGAAAGGCATTGATCTTTTGATTGAGGCCTATGCGCAGCTGCCTGCGCCGTTGCGTGAGACTTGGCCACTGCTGGTTGCGGGTGACGGTCCAGAGCGAGGTTCGCTTGAAACGCTCGCTGCTTCACTCGAGCTTCAAGGTCAAGTGCGCTTTTTGGGATTTCAGCACAATCCTCAAACTCTCTATCGCAGGAATGCGGTGTTCGTGCTGTCTTCACGCTTTGAGGGAATGCCAAATTCACTGCTTGAGGCGATGGGAAATGGCTTGCCGGTGATCGTCAGTGATGCATCGCCTGGTCCTTTGGAAGTGGTGATCCATGATCAAAGCGGTTTGGTTGTTCCTACCGAGAAAGTGACATTATTGTCGGAAGCAATGCGATCTATGGCCCAGGATTCTGCCCTTCGTCGTCGCTTAGGCGATGCTGCTATCGAGGTTATGCATGCTTATTCATGGGACGAGCTCGATTCTGTTTGGACGCAAATTTTGTGTTTTGAAGCTTAAAAATTGTTTGCTTTAGTTATGCTTTGCCGCAATATGTTTCTCCGCAAATTGATATCTGCATTGGTTTGGACTCCTATGTTTTCACTTTAAAAGCTATCAGCATTTATCGACTAAAGATTAAGTCTTCTTTGAAGCGTCTAGTGTAAGCATTTGACTGCCTCTGCTTTCATTTTTTAATGTATATTCTGCCATTTTTGAGGTTTTTTGCGTATTCATAGATGGGCACAAAGCCGTCAATATTAATTCCGAATTCTTTGATTCTATGACGTCCTGTGTCAAGGTCTAAGAAAAAATCGCCAATTTGTGGCTCATAGGATTCGCCTTTTCCAACGCCATCAACAATCAAATATTTCTTTGTATCTTCGTTTAAATAGACTAGTCGATCGTACTTTAGTTGTTTTAAGTGGCTGAAACGTCGAAACCATGATTTGGAGAAAATCACATTCACTGGTTTCCCGGATTCGCGTGCGACCCGTAAAATTTCATCAGACTTCTTGTATGTTGCTGCCCATGAGCGTTGTGTCATGGTTATGTCTTTAAGGCGGTGGTAAAAAGTATTGGGAAACATATGTTCGCCATAGACGATGGCGATGCTGAAAAGTGCTCCTGCAACCCCGGCTTTATTGGGGCTAATTCTTTTCTCTAATTGAGGCTTGATACAGGATTGCCAAGCAATGAGTATGTCAATTACGGCGACAAAATGCATTGGTAGTGCCATGTAATTGCTTGACCGATATCCGACAAAATAATAAAGTGCAAATACATAGGAGAGTGCTCCTATATTTGCGCCATCGACAGGGTTTAGTACTGCCTTTTTTCTGATAATTTGAAAAGACCTGATTGATGTATAAACAGAAAGAATTGCGATGCGCAAATCCGCCTCAAAACGTGAAAATTTTAATTCAGCATCGTAGCGATCTCCGCCCACATAGAAGCTCGGAAGATAGCTCAGATATATAAAACACAAGATAAAAAATAGGGCTAAGCTTAAAATTGCTAGCTCTGCTTTGTAGGCTGAAGCCCATTCTTTGAAGGATGATTGCCTAGGCTTAGGCATGTTTTCGAGTAGGCCCAGATTGCCAAGTACAAGCGTTACGGCTGCGGGCGCTAGAAATAAAAGAATGGCAGTGTCTTTGAAGAAAATGCCAATCAACGCGCAGGCAATGGCAACATTGCGGGACCATATTGTTTTCGTCGATCGGTATTTTATGTATGCATAAAGATGGCCAGCAAGTAAAAGAGTTACAATGCGCTCGCTGTAAATAAATTGAAAGTAGCTATAAGCGCTTGGGGCAATAAATATAAACAAAATTGCAAACATGGCGATTGCTTCTTTGCCCTGCTTGCTCTTCATGGTGAGGCCGGCTATTTTGGCACCCAGTATTATTGTGGTCACCATTTGTGCTACATTGAATATCATCCAAATCTTTGGATAAGGCGTCAGCCAACTGAGGACTTGCAGGTCCTGAAAAGCGAGAGGGTAAAAGCGAAAATCATTTCGAGACATGGTTTCTCGAAATAGGTTCATTCGTAGCGAGAAGTTATCGAGTAGAAAGCCTGCCTGGATATCGTCAAACCAGCCGATGATTTCTTTGTAGAACCAGCTGGCTTCGTTCACCATGAAAATGGCACAAGCGGTGAAAATTGCAGTGGCAAAGGGGTGTTGTTTGACTGCTGCCCAAGCTCGATTTTGTGTAACTGAGTGTTCTTGCGTAGAACATCGATCTCTAGCTTCTATTTTTAATGCTTGATTCATCAGCCAGGCCAGTATTGCCGCCAGAGCCACCAAGAAGATGCCATGACTAATGATGTTGTAAGTCAAGGTGTTGGCTAGTCCTTCCTCAGATCGTGGATCAGGCCAGTGTTGGCGATTGGCTGCGATCCATTGCTGCGCTATTAACGCGAGACTTAGCAGTGCGATGAAGAGGCCAGCCCCCCCAATAATCAACGGACGTTTTGATGTAGGCATTTCTATTGACCGGTTGTCTCGGATTCGGTTTGAGTCAGGCTCATGGAAAGTGCAAGGCCTGTGAGGGCCGCTCCCACATAGCTTCCTAGGTAAGCGGGAGTTGTTAAATTGCAGAGTACGACAGTGAATAGGCATCCGATCCCTGCTTCGGGCCAAGAGCAGTGCAGTGCTGATGAGTATTTGGTCGACACGATTCTTTCTGCTCTTTGACTGAGAAGACTGCGTATTAACAGGGTTAGTAGGAGACCTATGGCCAGTAGGCCTAGGAATCCATGTTGTCCGATTAATTGGATTAGCCCACTGTCTGCAGATTGATTGTTGCAGGCTTTGATCATGTCTCTCAGGTTGTATCCAATGCCGTGGATTATTTTTCCATTCCCTGCAAAAATAGAATTTTCAAGCCAGCACTGCCAAAAAGTGAATCTGAGTTTTTCATTGGCCATCCCTCCGTCAATATCGGGTTTAATTGCTGTGACCCAAATTGAAAACGTGATTAAACCGATTGTGGCTGAAGTTACCCATGATTGTACTCGTTTTGCTGTGCGATTTGGTATGTAATCTTTTAAGCAGATTGCAAACGCTGCTAAAGCTGCGATTAACGGTACTCCGGCAGCCATCCTCGAGCCGGTCTGTAGGCAAAGTGCGTAACTACTTGTGCACACGAGGGCATGAATTGCTTTGACGATCGGATTGTGATCTCTTCTTAAGCCGTAAAAGCAAAAGATTGTGATTAATGCCAGAACAGATGCCAATGAATTAATTCTTCCAAATCCCAATTCAAGAATTTCATTATTGGCTGCTGTCAGCCAATTGTCGCTGCTCCCGACTGGGTAGCCCGAAGCGGCGATCCAAAATAATCTTGTATTGATCAGTATTGCTGAGCAGCCAATCCAGCGCAGAAAACGCGTCCAATCATCTATGCAGTTCGCTCCAACGCTTAGACCGGCGGCGATCAAAATATAAAAGGAGGCTCCTGGATGGTCGTCAAGCTGGATGATTGTTCTCGCCTGAACGAAGACAAGGCTTGCGATCAAAATTTGAGACAGATTTTTTTGTCGCCAATCTCTTTGATCGTGATCTCTCCAGATCTGTATGCAGCAGCGAAGACCGATCCAGGCGGTCAGGAGGCCCAGGGTCCATGCGTGGTGATTTTGTTCAAGTCCGAGAACAACACTGACGGCGAATAGAGCATCAAGAGGCCGTGTTTTTTGTGCGAAGCGGCTCAGGCTGCTGCTCTGCATTCCGTCGCTGTTTTGGCGGATACGAATTTAAGATGCCCCCTGATTGGATGTTCGATGAGCTTCCTGGCCGGCCTCAATGACGCCCAGCGCCGGGCGGTCGATCACCATGAAGGTCCTCTGCTTGTTGTGGCAGGTGCCGGAAGTGGCAAGACTCGTGCCCTTACGCATCGGATTGCCCATCTGATCGGTGAGCATGGCGCTGATCCTGCCCAGATCCTGGCAGTGACCTTCACTAACAAGGCTGCCCGTGAGATGAAGGAGCGCCTTGAGCTGTTGTTGGCTCAGCGACTAGCTCAGAGTCAGTACGGGCAGCCTTGGAGCACGTTGCCGCCGGTCGAGCAGCGACAACTGCGATCCCGTATTTATCGAGAGGTCACCAAAGAGCTGTGGATCGGCACCTTCCATGCTCTCTTTGCGCGGATGCTCCGCTACGACATCGACAAGTTCAAGGATGCGGAAGGTCTCACTTGGACCAAGCAGTTCTCCATTTATGACGAGGCTGATGCCCAAAGCCTTGTGAAGGAGATCGTGACTCAGGAGCTGCAGCTGGATCC
>MDTG01173319.1_pt1 | contig 14009 bp, 13 predicted proteins | sample 811421 | NCBI WGS metagenome assembly MDTG01 (sample SAMN05326645, study PRJNA326480) | marine metagenome | isolation source: seawater | place: Pacific Ocean: South East | collected 2011 | reverse complement strand
TCTAACTAATTTACATTGTGCAAAAGGTGGATGCTGAAAATGCAAACCTCTTAAAACACCCTTAATAGATTTAGATTCATTGTCCTGAATAAAATTAATTTTATTAATATATTTTGAAAATGATAACTCACTATAGGATTCAAAAAAATAACCTCTAGAATCTCTATAAACTATTGGCTGAATAATTTCTAATCCTAAAATTTTAGATTTAGTTACTATCATAAGACTCTTTCGTATAAATATTTACCATAACCAGTTTTCCTTAAAGGGTAAATTATTGATTTTAGTTTTGATTTATTAATATATCCCATCTTGTAAGCAATCTCTTCTAAACAAGCAACCTTTAACCCTGAATGCTTTTCAATTGTATGAACAAAATTTGAAGCTTCAAGCAATGAATTATGTGTACCTGTATCTAACCATGTAAAACCTCTTCCCATTATTTGAACATCCAACTTATTTTGTCGAAGATATATATCATTCACTGATGAAATTTCAAGCTCACCTCTTTCAGAAGGCTTAATTTTTTTTGAAACTTTGATAACATCGTTTGGATAAAAATACAATCCTACAACTGCAAAATTACTTTTAGGCTTTAAAGGTTTTTCCTCAATACTCAAAGCATTATTTTTAGAATTAAATTCAACAACACCGAAATTTTGAGGATCAACAACATAATAAGCAAAAACAGTTGATTTTCTATTATTTTTTACATTATTTACTGCATTTTGAAGTAGTTTCGAAAAACCTCTTCCATAAAAGATATTATCACCTAAAACTAAACAAACATCATCTGAACCAATGAAATCTTCACCTAAAATAAATGCTTGAGCCAAACCATCAGGAGAATCTTGCTCTTTATAAGAAAATGACAAACCAATATTAGAACCATCGCCTAATAGTTTCTTATAACTCGGTAAATCGTTAGGGGTTGAAATAATTAAAATCTCTTTAATACCTGAAAGCATCAAAACTGAAATAGGGTAATATATCATTGGTTTATCATATATTGAAAGTAATTGCTTAGAAACACCTTTTGTAATTGGGTATAATCTTGTTCCTGATCCACCAGCTAAAACTATTCCTTTCATTGATCTATAATTTAATTACAGGGACACTATCCCAATCAATTTTACTATCTGCTGTTTTTAAGTCAATAAAGCTAAAATCATTTAACCACTTTTCTAATTTAATTAAAGATCCTCTCAAACCAACATATGATTTGAATTTTCTATGTAAACTTAAATTAGAAATCATTGGTTGATCAGGATCAAAATCTCTTGGATGAAAATAGGTCATTAGATATTTAGAATTTTGAGTCCAATTTTTTATTAAATAATAAGGTAATATTCTAAAATATCCACCACCTGAAAAAATAATTTTAGTATGTAAAAAATTCATAGTATTTATAGGAAATTCTTTAATAAATAGACCATTATAATTAATTAAAGAAGGTAAAGCGGTTTTATAACTAGGTAATCCACCATGAGCTCTTCCTGCAGGAAATACTGAACAATCATGAGTAATTCCGTTTTTAATTAAAATTTCAAAAACCCACTTATTTTTTTCAATAATTGAAAAGCCTGGTGCTCTAAATGAAGAAACTTTTTTACCAGTAATATCTTCAAGAATATTTATTGAATCTTTTATATCTCTATCAACCTCTTTATATGACTGTTCATACATCAGTTGATGTAGATTAGAGTGAGATCCAATTTCATAGCCAAATGAATTAATTTTTTTTACAATGTCAGGATATTTTTTTGCAATCCAACCTACAATAAAGAATGTTGCTTTTAAATTGTTGTCATGTAATAATTTGAAAATCTTATCTATATTTTTATATATTCTAATTTCATAATTATCCCATTGTTTTTCATATTTAGTAGAAGGATTATCAAGAATATGAAACCATTCTTCTATATCAAAAGTCAAAATTTTCATTAAAAAAACTTATTTCCTGAGTTTCTGAATTCAATAACATCTTTTCTAGAGGGAAAACTAAAATAACTTTTCTTTTCATTATTATTTTTAATCAATCTTACTTTATTATTAAAAATTAAAATTAATGCTTCACAAATTGCATCCATACCAATTTTTTTTGATATCTGAATTAATTTTTTCTGATTTTTTTCTGTTATCATAATTTTTTTTTGAACTATAATTGGCCCACTATCAATACCTTCATCAACATAAAAAACAGAAACACCAGTATACTTTTCATTATTTTTTAAAACCCAAAATGTTGGCATTAATCCTCTGTATTTAGGAAGTAAAGATGTATGTAAATTAATACAACCTAGTGGAGCTAAGTTAATTATATCTTTTTTAAATATTTCATTTCCCAAAATTGATAATAATAAATCAGGATTGTATTTCTTTATTTGATTAATAGAATCAAAACTATTAATTGGTTTATGTAAAGTTATCCTTTCTATGTTATTCTCAGATAAAAATGAATATAGATTTTTCTTGAATAATTTATAATAAATAAATCTAATCCCATAATATAAGAAAAACCTTTTACCAAAAATTTTGTATGTTTTAATAGTTTTTTTGAAAAAACTTTCTTTTTTTCCAAATGGAGACACATCACTAACTACACAGCCTATAATTTTTATATGATTTGGAAGAATCTTTAATAAATACTTTAAATTATTTACTAAATAAAATGGCTCATTTTGTGTTATTATTATAATTTTCATTATTTGTAAGTGAATAAAATAAATCTTCGTAACTATTAATAATAGTTTTCCATGAATATTTCTCTTTTAATAAATAAAGGTTATTCACTATAGATTTTCTTGTTTTGATACTATTAATTTTTGAATTAATTATATTAGTAATATCCATTGAAGTTTTAAAATACTTACAATTATTTTTTAAAATACTTCTATTGAATATATTATCATGTGAAATTATAAAAACTTTAGATGCCATTGCTTCTAACAAAGAAGGATTTGTACCACCAACAGAGTGACCATGAAAATAACTAATTGAAAAAAACCTTAATGAATTTAAAATATCAATATTATAAATTGAACCTATAAATTTTATTAAATTATATTTTTTATATTTTTTGGTTAATTTTTTCCCATATGAATTATTATTATTTCCAACTACAACTAATTTTTTATTTGAATTAGAATTAATAAATCCATCAATAATCATTTCTATATTATTTTCAGGTTCAATTCTAGCTATAATCAAATAATATTTTTTTCTATTTAAATTATAAGATAGTAAATGCTTTTCTTTAAAAGAATTACTAATATTTGCTCCATATGGCATAAAAAAAGATTCTTTATTAAAAGTTTCTTTATAATATTTTTGAATTCCAATATTATCAGATATTAAATAATCTGAATATTTAACTGCTAATTTTTCAAAAAACTTAGTAGCTAATTTAACATAATAATTCCATTTAGATCTTTTCCATTCAATACCGTCCATGTTAGTTACAACAATAGAGGGATTATATTTCTTATAATAACAAATAGATATCGCAGAGCTTTGATATCCTGCTTGATATATAATATCAAAATTATACTTTATAGCATCTTTTAATGATAACCAATCATAAATAAAATTAGCAAAGGGTCCCAAATAATATTCAGGGTTAATTATATAAACTATTTTAACACCTTTATAATAAGTTATTTCATTTAATGAATTTTTTGGTGCATAAACATAAACCTCATGACCTTTTTCAACTAAACCAACTGATAAATACTCAACAAATTGTTCGAAACCTCCATATGAGTTTGGAATGCCTCTTGTTCCAATAAAAGCTATTTTCAAATTTTAAAGTTATTCATTGATTTTTTGATGTTCCACTGCCAAAAAAATTATTTTTTATTTTTACTAATGATTTGAAATTTCTTCCAATAAACTTTTTAAGTTTACCATCACCAGATTTGTTAGGAAACCAATCCGTTGTTCTTGGTTCGTGAATTTGTTTTATATGGTTAGTAAAGGCATAGGTAGCGATAGATGTTCTAAATATACCATCAGGAAAATTGGTAGGCTGATATCCATGTAGAGTATAATCTTCACATTGTTGAATTATTAAAGTATTAAAAGGAACATCACACTTTTTTTTAGAACCTGTTCTAAGATCCTCAAGGTCTAAATGGCCACCGTATTCATTTTTCCAATCCTTATTTAAATATAAAAGAAGATTCATTTCCCTCCACCAATTTTTATTTATAGGATGATAATTATAATCTAAATGCATATCTAAAAAAGAATTTTTTCTTCCTTGATGTAATCCACCACCATGATTTTTTGGATCTACAAAAACATCTTTAGATGAAATATATGATAAAAAAGAATTCATCTTTTCAGACATTAAGTCCTTTTGCAATTCATTAAATAGTGGACCTAACTCAGAATAATTCGATTTCTCATATTTATTTTTAGCAAACATATAATCCCTACTCTTATTTTCAAGTATTGGTATTTCATCATACATTTTATACAACTTATCTTCATTACATATATCATTAATAATTAAATGAGGAAAAGGGGTAGCAGATAAATAACTTATACGATATTTATTTTTCTCATCAAATAGCTTATTAAAATCTATCATAAAAATTAATTGATATTCTCTTTAAAATTTTAGAAGGGTCACACATCAAAGATAATATCAAAAAAATAAATCGCAAAAAATTGGTTGTAGCTAAATATCTTCTATAGTATAATTGATGATAATATTCTAATTTCATTCCAAATAAACTTTTTTTAAAGCTAAAATATTCATAACATGTGTTATATCTTTTTTTAATTGTTTGGAATTCTAAATCATTAGAAACACTATTATCATGAATATTAACACATGTAAGAGATTCTTCTATGTTTGCAATATTCATTTTATTTTTTATTATGTAAGCAAATAAATCATAATCCTCCGCAGGAACTAATTTTTGTTTATAATTAAAGTTTTTTATTGCATCATACTTTCCCATTATTGACCCATGAATAACAGGTATTGTACCCTTAATAATTAAGTTTGCAATTTTTTTAGAGGATAATGGATTATTTGAAACTCTTATTTTTTTCCCAGATTTAATATAATCAGTATTTGAACCCACTATGTCAATTTCTGGATTATTTTTTAGATATTTTAATTGAACATCGAATCTATTTTTTTTAACATAATCATCTGGATCAAGTCTAGCAAAATATTCTGATTTAATATGTCTTTTTGCAATATTTAGTGATTTTGCAAAACCCATATTTATTTTATTTACTTTCAGTAATACTTTAAATTTTAAATTATTTTTAATTTTATTAATTAAAAAGACACTATCATCTGATGATGCATCATCAACAATAATTAATTGATTAGGGAGTAATTTCGATTTATTAATACTTTCTAAAAAAGGAAGAATAAATTTAGAATTATTATAATTAGCTGAAATTATATCAAATTTCATTTAATTTAATTTTTACAGAATAAAAAAAAATAACAATTAAGGAAAGAATTTTATTTTTAATCTTAAAAGATTTTAAATTTTTTAAAACATTTAGCCTTCTTCTTTCATTAAGATTATAATCTATATGACTTAAAGAATATTCATTTTCAGAATAGCTTATTAACTTATCATCTAAATTATATATTTTCATATCAAGCAAACTACATCTAATAATAAAATCGTAGTCCTCAACACCATGGTAAGAATTTGATTCATTAAAAGTTAATTTATTTTTTTTTATTTCATCCAAATCGTAAAAAGTTGAGGAAAGGTATAGTCTATTCCTAATGATTAAATTATTTAAAGTAATTGTTCCTTTTTTAAATTTTAAATTTTTATTTATTGGTCTACATCCACAGATACTGTAATTTTTGTTTTTTAAAATTAAAATTTGTTTTTCTATTTTTTTTGGATACCAAAAATCGTCAGCATCCAAAAATGCTATGTAATTACCTGCTGATTTTTTAATACCAACATTTCTACCATGTGCAGGCCCGCCTTTATTAACCTTATTAATAAATAATCTAATATTTGAATATTTTTTTTGATATTTCTTTATAATTAAAACGGTAGAATCAATACTACAATCATCCACTATTATTAATTCATAGCATTTAAATGTCTGATTAAGAACTGAATTTAATGATCTTTCAATAAATTTATCAGAATTATAAGAGGTTATAACTACTGAAACTTTTTCTTTCATTTTTTAATATAAATAAATTCAATATATATGCATAAATCAGTGAGGTACCTATAATATTACCTCCAACTTTAAATATATAATAATGAGATAGAGACAATATAAAAATTAAAACTAAATCCTTTTGAACATTATTTCCTTTAATAAATAATATAATATTAGGTATTAAAATGTATATAATGATTCCAAAAATACCAATATGAAAAATAAGTGTAATTAAATAAACTTCAGAATAAATAAAGTTCTCCATAAAAACTTGACCTCCCAGTAAAAAAATTAACGGGTAATTCATGATTAAGAAAATTGGTATTTCAAATAGATGAATTAATAAAATCTCTAAATCATGAACAATAATCCTTTTAATTAAATTAAATACTATTGAATCTAAATAATAATTTAATATTAGTGTTGAGAAAATAATTATCAAAAATGTTTTAAATATTGAAGCTAAATCGAAAACCTGAATTATTCTTCTGAATAATATTATCAAACCAATAAGGTAAGCTGTTTTCACCCCAGAAATAAGTAGACCTAATAGTATCACTAAAATTAGAAGAAATTTTTTCAATTTATTATTAACGAATTTATTAATCAAAATCAAAGAAAATAAAGGTAAATAAACCTGAGCGTGTACATCAAAATAATAACCTAATGGTCTATTTACTATTAGTGCTTTCAAATCTTCATAATATCCATCATTCATTCCTAAAAACTTACTATATCCAATAAATAAATCATAATTACTAGTTAACATTAATAAATATTGAAACAAGTTAAAAAACGCGACTACAATACCAATTTTAAAAACAAAATTTTCAATAATATTAATTCTTTCTTTTAAAAAAAAAACTGCAATCATTAATGGAGAAAAAATTTGAATATAATAACCAATTAGATCAATAACTGAAGAAGTAATATTTATTGGATTATAAATTGACATTAAAATATTTATTATTAAAAACAAAAGTACGAATAAATGTATTTGAAAAATATGCAATTTATTTTCTCTAGAATAGGTTAAAAAACTTAGGACGGTAATTATGAAAAGTAAAAATATATTAATTGAATGAAAATTGATTTTAAATCCTAATGTGAATAAAAGAAAACAAATTAACGGATTTAGAAAAATTATAAAAATTATAAATTCAATTATTTTATAACTTTTTAGTTTCATTTTTTCTTATTAAAATATTCATAAATAAATTTTATAGATCCTAATAGAACATAAAAATGAGGAAATAAAAAAAAACTTTGAAAGCTGGGTGAAATAGTTTTAATCGAAACCAAACTTATATTTCTATCATTTTTTAAATAGTTAAAAATTATTGAACCTATTCTTATTTTAAATGAAATAGATTTAACATTATAATAACTAGAATTATTATTAAACATTATTCCAATTTCATTAAGTATTTTTAAACCAGAAGTTTTTGATCTTATTGTATTTACATGTGATCTAAAATTATTTAATCTTTTATTAACATATAAAAAATTAAAATTTGAAGACATTCTAATATAAAAGTCCCAATCAGAAACTACAGAAAAACTATTATCAAGACCATTTAAGTCTAAATATGCTTTTTTTAAAAATAATACACCACTTAAATTTGGGACAATACAAGAATAGTTTAAAAAATATAACATTTGAGATCCGGAAATTAATTTGTAATCAGAATTAATATAATTTCTGAATGATTTTTCTCTTATTAAAAAATCATCACCTATTTTTTTTCCTTTACTATTTATAATATTACTTCTACAGAATACGGCACCAATATTTTTAAAATCATTAATCTTTTTAATCATTTTAGAATAAAAGCTTTTTGATATAAAATCATCACATTGAATAAAAGATAAAAATTTTCCATTAGTATATTTTATACCTGAAGTTAGAGAGTTAACATATCCACCAGAATTTTGTGCTCTCAGAATTAATTTAATTTGAGGGTATTCTTTTTTAATTTTTTTTAAAATATCTTGACTGCCATCATTTGAATTATCATCTATTACTATTATTTCTAAATTTGAGTAATCCTGATTTAAGACACTTAAAAGAGATTTTTTTAGATAAGATTTATGATTGTAGCTAGTAAAAATTACACTTATTAATGGATTTCTCACAATAAACTTTTAACAGTATTATAAATCCTTGAAGAATAACTTAAGTCATCCCTAAAGATAATTTTATTTAAACTATTTGAAATTTCATCGTATTTATTTGTCATTGATAAATGCAATAATTCATTAAACCTCTTATCAAAGTTATTAAAATCATAATTTGAAATAACGAACTCATTTGACAAAATTTCTTCCACGTTTTCATATTGACACATAACATCTGGTGATAAGAAAAAATTATCACCATCATTAAAACATATCATTAAAACAGGTTTACCACAGAGAAGCGCTTCTAATGATAAAGTAGTTGCAGGACAAACCAAAGCTTCTATTGAACTTAACAGTTTTGGATAGTATTCTAAATCAGTATTATTCAAATAATCTAAGGTACCTTCAGAAAATCTTGATTTGTAATAATTTTTTAACTCATTATCAATATAAATATGTTTATAACCTAGACCTAAAATATTTTTTTCATTTTCTCTGGGCAACATTTCAGGGTGTGGTCTATATAATATTACATAATCCTCATAATCTTTATTTTTTTCAATTAATTTTTCCAATTTATCGAGAACTATATGGTCATTAAAAGGCAATGATGTTGAGGCATATAATATTATTTTTTTTGAAGATGGAATACTATTAAATTTTTTAATAAAATTTAAATCTTGTTGATTTTGAGTTGATTTATATTTATCAAATCTAGGCACACCTAAAATATCAATTTTGTGTTTTGGAATAAATTGAACCTCATTTGCTTGGCGTAACCCTTGATCTCCCCAAACAACTAATTTATCAGGATGAATAGGAATAACACCCTTACTAACTAAATTATCCCAACTATTAACAATTAATACAGACTTAATATCGTTCCTAATTGAACTTAAATTCAAATCAATAGTAAAGCTGTCTGCTGCAATAGAGGGCGCTAAAATCAAGTCGATTTTTTCATCATTTATAACTTTGTGAAGCTGAGACCATTCAGGGAAAAAATTTTTTACTAAAAATAAAATAGGCTTATAAAATAATGTTAAGAGTTTATAAAAAAACTTAAAAAAAGAATTTCTAGAATAACTTAATTTAATTTTAAATGCTTTAGATTTTTTTGAAAATTTATACATAGTAAAAATTAAAAATTTTCTAAAAAAAAACTTTCTCCATTCAGGCTGTCTAATTACGATAAAATTATCAATTCCATATTTTTTTAATTCATTTGGATCCCAATCATATTTTGGAACTAAATATTTAACATTATATTTTTGATGAATCTTTTTAAAGGCCTTAGTACCTAACCAGTTTCTTAGATATAAACTTAAACTAATAAATATTAAGACATTTTTTTTCATATATCATTAAAGAAATTAATTAATAAAATTCATGATTCTATCGTAGATAGATTTATGATCTAGTTGATGACTCAATTTAACCTCTTCGTTTGTTCCACAATTAGGCTTATCATTTAGTCCAATAGATTTAATTTTTTTATTTTTTAGGATATTATTTATTGCAAGTTCGGAAATTATATAAGAACCAAAACCGTATTGTTTATAATGATTTTCAACTATTACAATAAAATCTGAGGATTTTAATTTTTCTTTATACCAATTTTTATTAAAAGAGTTTAACCAAGGGGTAGTTATTAGTTGAATTTTGAGACCATTTTTTTTAAATTCTTTGATAACATTTATACATGTTTTAGTCATTATTGGTCCGATAGAAATGACAGTAACTTTTTCCCCAGGATTTAAAACAGTACCACATCCTTCTTTCTTATATTCATCATCAGTACATTCAATTAAACTATAAGGAATTGATGTAAGTCTTAAATACGAACTCGTATCAGTTTTATTAATTGAAAAATCTAATAAAAACTCAAGTTGTTCACAATTAATGGGTTCCATTAACTTAATATCATTCATTGAAGCCATCGAAGTAATATCATTTACTGATTGATGAGAACTTCCAGGTCCTGCTGGAAAAATTCCTGATAAGGACCCTACATAAACAACCTTTGATCCTTGTAAACAGTTATTATAAATTTGTTCACTAGGCCTGCTTGTTAAAAAACATGAAAAAGAATGAACAATTGGAATTAATCCACTTAAAGACATAGTTCCAGCCTGTGAAACCATATCTTGTTCAGAAATTCCACATTGAAAATACCTTTCTTTAAAATTATTTTTAAAAGGAATTAATCCTGTATCTAAAACTAAATCAGCATCTAATGCAACTATTTTTTCGTTTTTTTTAGCAAGCTTAAGTAATGATTTTGAATAACCATCAATCATTTTTTCTGTAAGTATATCATTTGTTTTTTTCTTTATTAAGGATTCTTTAGGCTCAGGTAATAACAAGTCAATTGATTCTGAAAGCTCCAAAATTCTTTTTAAAATTTCTCGAGATGCAAGTTCATATTCTTTTGTACTAGGAGCGCCAGAATGATATTTATAATATTCCTGATTATCAGCCATTGATGTATGTTCCATAAATGAAACTCCTTTTCCCTTAATAGTATTAGCAATTAAAACTTTTGGTTTTTCACTGATAGCAGAAGAAAATTTGTCAATTAATGAAAAATCATGACCATCTCCCTCAAAAACTTCACAATTAAATGATTTTAATTTCATTTTTAAATTTCCTAAATCTGAAACATCCCTAACGTAAGTATCTGATTGAATTTTATTATTATCAATAATAATATTCAAATTTCCTTTATTTTTAATATTAACCTTTAGTAGTGATTCCCATATTTGGCCTTCTTGAAGTTCACCATCTCCTAAAATAACATAAACCCTACCTTTTTTATTTAAAAGTTCATTCGACATTAAAAAACCTTTTGCTTTTGATATTCCCATACCCAGTGAACCTGTATTAGTAAATGCACCATTCATTGAAGAAACTGGATGTCCTGGAAGACCATTTAACTTTCTTAAAGAATGTATTTTTTCAAAAGGAATTATACCAAGAGCTAACTGAACCGAATAAAGCCCGGGACTATCATGACCTTTTGAAGAATAAAAAATATCATTATCATCTAAAACATTTAAATATAACCATGACATTATATCAAGACTTGAAAAACTACTTCCAATATGTCCAGAGCCTGCTCTTGCAATCATATACAAAGTATTAAATCTAGACATCTCTGAAAAAATAATTGACTTTTCTGATTTTGGAGTTTTAGATTTTAGAACCATATCAAATGCTTCCTTTTCAAAAAATCTCAAAGGAACTCCTGTCGTTTTACTAACTGCTGCTTCTGAAATACTATATGATACCTGTTCTCCCATAATTCTAATAATTTTCTTTTATATATTTATAAATCTTTTCTGCAATTAAAAAATCAAATTCACTATCTATATCTAAAGATCTTTCTTGCGGAATTTCATGAAAATCTACAATATCTCCAGTTAATGAATTTTTATTAATTATTGTATTTACCCTTGATACAATTATGTTAGATCTAAAATAAGCTGGTTTATAATTTTGTCTTGCAATAGGAGTCACATCTCTACCGCTTTCAGTTAAATACGATACTAATCTTTTTCCATTTTTATCTTCAATTATTTTCAATGCTTTTAAAGGATGTTGTCTTGATTTAGATATAACTACAGATGATTCAGCATTTGGATTATTTAAAAGCTTTTCTACACATAAATCAATATCTTCAGGCTTTTGAAAGGGGACAGTTGGAAATAATCTAACTACAATATCTGGAATATAATTTTCATTTAATTTAAGCCAATTTAAAGCATGTTTAATATATTCTATCTCAGGTGAAAAATCTTTAGAAATTTTATTTGGCCTAATAAAAGGAGCCTCTGCACCGTATTTTATTGCAGTTTCAGCATAATGTTTTGAATCGGTAGATACAATTACACGATTAATTTTTTTAGATGCTATAGCAGTTTTTATTATCAGAGAAATTAAGGGTTTACCTAAAATTTCTTTAATATTTTTATCTTTAACTCCTTTTGAGCCAGATCTTGCCCCAACAATTGCAACAACTTTTTTCATTTTATTTTTCTATTTTTTATTTGATTATAGATATCTTTAAAAGTGTTGGTTTTACATCTGTACTTTTTTCCAGAACTAATTACAGCTCCTAAAATTGCATCTAATTCAGATTCTTTTTTATTTGCAATATCTCTTTGAAGAGAAGTTTCAAGGTTATCAGGCATATTTAAAATTTTTGACAATAATTCTTCTTTACTAATTTTAAAATCGTTTGCTCGAGAAATTAATATAACTTCATCAATTAAATTCAACATTATTTTTCTCCATTTTCTTGATTTCTTTATAAAGCCTAATGGCTTTTGAGTGGCAGCAGTTAAAGCAGATACTATTGATAATCTACTAAGTTTATTCCAAATAACTTTATTTTCAGTACTATATACTTTGGATTCCAATTGAACACTATTTAATAATTTATTTAAAAAATTTACTTTGCTTTTTAAATTAATATTATTTGAAGACAACATTATTTGAAAATTGGATCTAATAATCCTTACCTCATTTCCAACTTTACTAGCATTAATCCCACCTATCATACTTGCTATGACTAATTTATGATTTAACAATTTTTCAATTATGTTTAAGTGTAAAAATCCATTCAAGAAAGGAATAATTAAAGCATTTTTAATGAAATTTAAAGGAATTCTTTTCAAAGCATTTTCAAGATGGTGAAACTTTGTAGCAACAAATAAATAATCAATTTTACAATTTAACTTTGTTTCTATATTAGGTTTAAAACTGAATGAATTTTTATTTTCATTTATAAAATATTGATTCTTTGACTTTTCTTTCCCAATTAAATAAACTTTATAACCATATTTGATAAATTGACTTGATACAAATAGCCCAATTGCTCCAGGCCCTATAATCCCAATAACTGGTTTACGGCTCATATTTTTTTAATATTTTCTCATTAATTTCTGTTCCCCACCCTGGCCCATCTGGTATATTCATATATCCTTTATTAATCTCAGGTAAATTAGTAAAAAGTTCTTCTCTCCATGGAACGTCATCAACATCAATTTCCATGATTTTTAAATTTGGAGTAATTGCAGAAAAATTAGCACTTATGAAAGTAGATAAAATTCCATTAAAATTATGAGGCGTTATATTTAGTAAACTGAAATCAGCATAGTCTGCTATTTTCTTTGATTGCAAAAATCCATTCCATATTACATCAATACTTACAACATCTATAGAACCATTATCAATAAAAGGCTTATAATCATTCTGTCCAAGTAAATTTTCACCTGAACAAATTGGTATTTTAATTTTATCATTAATTTTTTTCAATACATCAGGGTTTTTTGTATCAATTTCTAACCAAGCTATATTATACTTTTCTAAAATTCTTGAAATTTTAATAAATCCCTCGGTCTTAAAGTTGTAATTTAAATCTAATATTATTGATATAGATGGGTCTAAATTATCTCGGAAAGTTTTAATCCACTTTTCAATTTTGATTTCAATTTCATTATTCAATTCCAGATCTGGCCAACCATAAGTCTTTTTTGTTCCAGGCATATATATAATGGAGTCTCTATTCTGAGGAAATCCTATATTGGTTTTTATATACTTAAAATCACTATTATTTATTTCTTTACAAAACTTTTTTAAATCTGAATATGATTTTATAGGTGGTTTTTTAATAATATCATAAGCTCTTAATCTTGATGTTCCGCAATGAGACCAAT
>MDTG01333901.1_pt1 | contig 14010 bp, 11 predicted proteins | sample 811421 | NCBI WGS metagenome assembly MDTG01 (sample SAMN05326645, study PRJNA326480) | marine metagenome | isolation source: seawater | place: Pacific Ocean: South East | collected 2011 | reverse complement strand
ATAATTAAAAAAATTAAAATTGAAATAAAAAAAAAGTAAAAAAATTTTGTTTTATTATCCACATTTACTTGTGCTGTATGATATGAATAAATAAAATATCTTTTTAATAATAGTATTATTGAATTTGGCAATGATTCATATTTGGTTAGTGTAATATCAGTAAGTGCAATTCCATAGTTTTTTTTTACTAATCTTTCTCTCCATTCTAGATCATCAGCGGTTCTTACTCTTTCAATGAAAAGATTTTTTAAAGCAACCTCACTTCTAACTAAAGAACCAGGTGTGGTAATATGTTTTATTTTTCCAAATGTAGCTGCTCGAATTAATTCTTGTATATAGTTTTTTGCAATATATTTCGTACTACCAAATACAACATCCTTGTCACTATTTTTTAATTTATTGAATTGAATTTCTAACCAATTATTTATTGGAATAGTTTTAGAATCAAGGAATGCAATATATTCATATTTTGCTTTTTTTATGCCAATATTTCTTGCTTCACCAGGATACTTATTTAGTTGTTTATCATATAATATATTAATATTGGTATTAGCGTTCTCTAAGTAATTCTCTATTAAATTATCATCACTAGAATCCACAATGATGATTTCCTTAGGTTTTAATGATTGGTTAAGGCAGCTAATAAATACTTTTTTAAATGACTCATAATCATTCTTTACAGGTATTATTATGGAAATAGACATTAATTTCCGTATATTGTTGAATATTTTTTAATTGCTTTATTCATATCAAAATGTTGCTTGGCGACATTTCTACATCTTGCCTCTAATTGATCATCATCTATTAAGTTTTTAATATTGTTTAAAATTATGTTATAGTTTGGATTTATATTATCAATAATGATGCCTACGTTGTTTGATAATATTATTTCATTAACATGATTATTAATACTAGTAGTAATTACAGGTATTCCTAAAGATAAAAATTCACCTAGCTTAGTAGGAAAATATCCATTTAAATAAAAACCATTAATTGGGAAAAAAATACCAAAGTCACTATTTTTGATCTGATCTAAAACTTTATATGGCTCTATGTATTCTATATGGTAATCTAAATTTTCAAAATTGTTACTCTTTATTATCTGTTTAATTTTATCATGTTCACCTTTGTTTATAATTTGAAGTTTAATTTTAAATTTATCATTTATTATATTTAATACTTTTAGATACTTTAAAAAATCGTATCTAGTTCCTATTGATCCTAAATGGGTAAAAATAGGTTCTTTATTTTTAATTTTTTTATTAAAATTGTGTTTTAATATCTTAATTGACGTAGGAATTACATATATTTTATCAGTATCTTTTTTTAATATTTTTTTTTTAATTATTTGTTCGGCATCATTTGTTAAAACAACTATTATATCACTTTTGTTATATATTTTTTTTTCAAAAAACTTAAAAAACAAATATTTAAAAGATTTTGAATCCCATAGTTTCCATTCTACTCTCTCTTCAATCCAAAAACCTCTTATGTCAAAAATAAAATTAAAATTAAAAATAAATTTTAAAAAATAACTTAGCAAACCTGAGATATAACTTCTAGCGTGAATAATATTTATTTTATTGACGTAATATATTTTAATAGTTTTTACAAAAAAATAAATTACAATAAAATATTTTAATTTACCTTTTTTATATTTTACATATTGCCAATTTATATTATTTTCTTTTGTAATATTTAGTATTTTTTGAAAATGATTATAATTATTTAAATCATTTTCTTTTTCAATTGATAGTATCGATATATTTCTACCTTTGGATAATTGGACAAGATAAGACAAAACTTGTGAATAACCTAGAGGCTCAAGTATTCCATCAAAAGATAAAAACAAAACATTTTTCATTTAACTATTAAGTTTATCATACCATAAATTAAATTGAATTATTGACCAAAGTTTATATTGATTATTTACATTGTTCTTAATGTGATCATCTAATGTTTTTTTAATAACCTCAAAATTAAATAAATTATGTTTAGCACATTGTTCCTTTGACAGAATATCATATGACCATCCCTTTAAATCATTTCTGATAAATTGACCAATTGGAATCCCAAAGCCTTTTTTTGATTTATTTATCAAATTATTTGGAAGATATTCACTCAATATATCTTTAAGTATTATTTTTGAATATCCATTATTTAATTTATAAGAAAGAGGTAGGTTAAATGCCAAATTAATTAAATCTTTATTTAAAAAAGGTGCTCTTGACTCAATACTATAAAACATTGTTGATCTATCTACTTTACATAAAATATCATCTGTGAGATATGTTTCAAAATCAGAAAACATCATTTTTTCTTCAAAAGAAAGTGATTTATTTGTAAAGAAATTTTTAATTCTCAAGTCATCATCTTTAGATAAATTCGCTTGAAGTATATTATCTGATGATGTCCATTCATTTGTTAAAGATTTATAATATGAATACTCATTTGTTATATTTTTGAACCTATTGCTTATTTTAATCATCGATTGTTTTGTTATTTTTAAATTAGTGAAATTATTTAAAATTTTTATAAATAAATTAGGTTGGTAATGTATCATAATTTTAAAAAATAAATTTCTTAATTTTGGATTCATGAAGTTAAATAATTTCCAGTATTTATTTGCATATATGTATCTATTATACCCTCCAAATAATTCATCTCCGCCATCACCTGTTAGAACAACTTTCACTTTGTTTTTAGCTAATTGCGATACAAGCAAAGTTGGTAATTGCGATGAATCTGCGAATGGTTCACTAAATGCAGCAGGTGAGTTTTCAATAAATTGTAAAAAATCTAAATTTGAAAAAACATAATTTGTATGGTCTGTAGATAAATAATTAGCAATTTTATTTGCATCATTTGATTCATCATATTCTTTATTTTCAAATCCTATTGTGAATGTTTTGGTTTGTGTCTGTAATTTTTGCATTATCGAAACAATTAAAGAGGAATCTATACCTCCAGAGAGAAATGCGCCTAGTGGAACATCAGAAATAAGCTGACTTTTAATTGAAGATTTTAAATTATCTTTTACTAAATCGTATATTTCTTTGTAATTATGATTTTTATACTTATTTTTATTTAAATTTACAGACCACCATCTCGAAAATTCTATACCATTATCAACAATTAAGTTTTCAAAATTTTTAAATAGTTTAAATTTAAACTTATTTAGGTTAATTTTCATCAGGGAACTTGACGGTAATTTGAAAACATTTTCAAATATACTTAATGGAGAAGGTATATAGTTTAGTTCTAAATATTTTTTTAATGCAATATTTGAAATAGACTTATCAAAATAAGTAAAAGATTTGATACATTTTAAATCTGAACTGATCATAATATGTTTTTTATCAAAATTTATATATAAGGGTTTTTCACCCGCTGCATCTCTAGCAACAACTACTTCATTTCTTTTTTTATCATAAATGATGAATGCAAACATTCCATGAGTCATATTCAGAACATCTTCATAGTCATAAAATTCAAACATATTTAATAGTGTCTCAGTATCTGAAGTTGATTTCCATTTTATAATAAATTTTTGGTCTAAATATTTCCTTAATTCTTGGTGATTATATATTTCTCCATTAAATGATATTGTGAATCTTCCTGTAAATGATGTCATTGGTTGATTTGCATTATTTGATAAATCTTGAATTGATAGTCTTGTATGTCCAATTTTTAATTGCATATCATTAGTGTCAAAATTAATGACTGAATTAGCATCAGGTCCTCTATTAATGTTTAACCTATTTAAGTTTGAAAATTCTTCAATTGAAAATGGATTGTTATAATTGTGAATTAATCCTAGTATACCGCACATAATAATTTATTAATAAACTATATATAAAGAAATGAACTCAAAAATCGATTATTTTAAAAATAATTTTTTTAAACAAGAAGATAATCTTTATATTTTAGATAAAGATGATGGTTATGCTGAAAATTTTGGCAAACAATGGAAAGATTATCGAGATGTTCAAATTGATAGCTTAAATAATTTTAGTATTTCTAAAGATTATTTAATAAAAATGTTTTTTGGAGATTTAAATCTTATTAAAAATAAAACTATTTTAGAAATTGGTGGAGGAGCAGGAAGATTTACAGAATATTTTACAAAATATTCTAAATTATGTGTTTCTGTAGATATGTCATCTTCTGTTTATCATAATGTAGCAAAAAATAATAAAAATTTAATAATTATCAAATCTGACTTTAATAAATTAATACCCAATAAAAAATTTGATATTGTATTTTGTAGAGGTGTACTACAACATACTAAACAACCACTAGATTCAATTTTAAAAATTCATGAATTTGTTTGCAAAGAAGGATATGTTTTTTTTGATATTTATAAAATGCCAAAAATTGGTTTAGCGCATCCTAAATATATATTTTGGAGACCAATAATTAAATTATTTTTTAACTATGATAAATTTGAAAAGTTACTTAAAAGAAATATTAAGATTTTATTAAAAATAAAGAGAATATTCAAATTTTTTTTATTTAATTCTAAATTTGCGTCAGATATTTTTATTCCTGTTTGGGATTATAAAAACCAATATCCTCTAAATGATAAACAAATAGAAAAATGGGCGATTATGGATACACTTGATGGTATTTTCGCTAAATATGATTATCCACAAATTAATAAAAAGATAGTAAAATTTTTAAAATCAAGAAATATTACAATTATTAAAAATAATAAAAAAGTTAATATTTTTAAAACAAAAATTAAATAATATAATTTAAAAAAATTTTTATTTAATTCAATTATACTTTGAGCTGATCAAATTAAGGAAAATATTATATTTCTAAATATAACTAAATTTCTTTTATCAAAAAATCTTGAAGGCCTTAAAAATAATGAATTAAATAAATAAATTACCGCTTCTTTTCTTTTATCTTTATCTGAAGACAAAATCAATGATTTAAATGAATAGATTTCTGATCTTACATTTTTATAGTAAATATTTTTTTGGACTAAGTATCTTTTACTTAATATTATTTTTTCCAAAGTATCAATTCTTTTAATCATTTTTTTTAAATTTTGCTTTATTGTACTTCTATCTATATGATTATTTATAATTGATGATATAACTTTATTCCCCAAAAATTTTTCTTTAGAAGCTATTCTCAACCATAATTCCCAATCTTCACTACCCGATAAGTCTCGGTTTTCACAAAATTTATTTTGTAAAAAAAAGTCTTTCCTTATAAAAACAGAATTGCACGAAAGTATATTTTTTTTAAAAATTTTATTATTAAGAATACCATTTAAAACAATATTTTTATTTAATTTTTTTTTTGAATCACTTAATATATATGAATTTGCAAAAACATTAGGATAATTATTTTTTTTAGCAAAATCTATAAAAGAATTTACATGATTTTGTAAAACGATATCATCACTATCAAAGAAATTTAAATACTTCCCTCTAGCTTTATGTGCCCCATAATTTCTAGCATATCCTCTTTCAGAATTTTTTATTCTAAAATATTTTATTTTAGTATCTAAAAACCCATTATATGTATTATTAAAATTTTCAGTACTTCCATCATCTACTAAAATTATTTCAAAATTATTATTTTGGATTGAATCGAAGGATTTTAAAGTATTATTTAATAAATCAATTCTATTGAAAAATGGAATGATAATTGATAGTTCAATAGCACTTTTATTTTTGGTATTATTCATTTTTTTTCATTATTTATAAATATATTTTTGTATTCTATAATAAAAATATCTTCTGTAGATACATCCATTTCTTCTACAATAACTTTATAATTAATTACATCTACTACTTTATTCAATGTCAAACTTTTATTATTAATAATTGGATTTTCATTTATGATTATCAAATTTGTTTTAATTTTATTTTTATTTAAAAAACCTTTTAGCCCCCAAACCTCCCATACTTGAGCCCCAAAATATGTATTAAACATATTATAATCATTATCTACAAGTGAATACTCTATGTTTTCAGATAATGATTTGGTATTAAAAATTAAATACTGCGAATTATGAATTTTTTCTTCATTTCGCAATATAGTATTTAAAATTTTAGACTGAATTTTAGAAGCTTGAACTTGAGACCACGAGTTTCCTTCTGAAATAAATAATAGAAGAATAACAAAAATAGAAAAAATTAAATTTTGATATTTTCTTATACTAAAAAAAATATAATAGATAAATACACTGATACTTATGGTAGCAAGCAATAAGTTTCTACCACCTGATTGTCCATTTAAAATCATTGGAATCAGTGAAAATAAAAAAAGTAAAATAAAAAAAATAAAATTTTCATATTTTATAAATATTTGTTTATTTTTCTTTAAAAAAATAAAAATAAAAATACCAAAACTTAAGTTAGCAATTACAAAAAAAATTATATAAATAAAATTTAGTTTTTGAAATTGTAATATTCCATAGATGATATTTTTAATCGCATATCTTCCGAAATAATGTTGGAATATATCATATATTCCGTGAAATGGATTGTATATTAAAGAATGGCTTTCATCTGCCATAGCATATCCAAATATGTTTGTTATTCTTAAAGTTAAATAAAAAAACATTATTAATAAAAAAGGTGAAAAAATTATTAGTTTATTATAAAAATAATCAAATAATCTAAAATTGAATGTTAATTTTTTATTTTTATAACTATGGAAAAAAATTATTAATGGTAGGAAAAAACCTATCTCGTACCAAAAAATAGAAATTGTATAAGTTATTAAAGATAAGATTAAGTAATTATTTTTTTTATTATTTATATAATTAACTAATAAAAATAATGATATTAGATATAAAGTAGATACTATTACTATATGTATCATTATAGCATTATGGTATATTTCAAGCTTATTAAATAATAGTATATTTATTATTATAATTAAAAAAGAAGTTTGCTTATTAAAAAAAAAATTAATAAAATAAAAACAAATCGTAGAAAAAATTATATTAGCAATAATCAGGAAGCTAAAAGCAATACTAATATTATCATTAATTAAAAGATTCTGAATTTCGTACCAAAGAAATTGAAGTGGTCTATCTGGATAATATATAAAGTTTTTAATCCATAAATTATGATGCTTATAAAATGCGTAATCATCTGGAGCCAAGGAGGCCCTTTCAAATGGAATAAAATGTGCAATAATTGTAATTATAATAATTACAAAAAAATAATTTATACTCTTTAATAACATTAATTATAAATTATTTTCTTTAACAATATATAAAGGCCTATCTCTAACCTGATCAAAAATTTTACTAATATATAATCCAATCAATCCAAGAAATATTAGCTGTATCCCTCCTATAAATGTAATAAATACAATTAAGTCTGTATATCCAATGGGCATTTTGTCTGGAGAAAATATTTTTTTGAATATTGAAAAAATGCCATATGAAAATGAAAGAAATGACAATACTAAACCTAAATATAAAGAGAGTTTTAATGGTATGGTACTAAATGCAAAAATTCCAAAAGAAGCAAGTTTAGCAAGTTCAAAAAAATTATATTTTGATTTCCCGTATATTCTATTTTCTGGAATATATTCAAGTTCTGTATAATTAAAACCAACCCATTGCACTAGGCCTCTTAAAAACCTTTCCTTTTCAGTAAATTTCTTCAATTGATTATTAACTCTACTAGAAATTAATCTAAAATCAGAAACATTATTTGATAATTTTACTTGAGAAAATTTTCTAAATAAAAAATAGAATATATATGTATAAAATTTAATAAAAAAGTTTCTTTTACCTTGAGATTTTTTTACCATTTGTACAACATCAAAACCATCTTCATATTTTTTTATCATATTTGGAATATATTTAATTGGATGTTGAAAATCTCCATCCAACATTATTATTATATCGCTTACAGAATAATCTAAACCTGCTGAAAGTGCTATTTGATGTCCAAAATTTTTACTAAATGAAATGAACTTAATATTTTTATTTTTCTTACAAAGTTCTTTAATTTTATCTAAAGATTGATCTTTGCTACCATCATCGATAAATATTATTTTTGTTTTATATTTTATATTTAAGGAAAAAATTTTTTTACTTATCTTTAAGATATTTTTTTCTTCATTACAAATTGGTATTATTATATCTAATTTTTTCACAATTCACTTAAAATGTAATTATATGTTTTTAAAAGACCTTCATCGAGGCTTGTTTCTGGCTTTTTTCCAATTAAAGAAATCAATTTTTTACTACTGCCAAAACGTTTTTCTACTTCATAATCTTTTCTAAAAGATGGGTTTTCTACTAACTTAATTTTACTAGTAGATTTAGTAAGGTTTATAATTTTTTTTGCTAACTCAAGAATTGTTATATCTTCACCTTTAGTAATATTTATAATTTCTGAACCTTTACATTTGTTTGCAATTTCTATAGTGGCTTTAATAGTATCATAAACATAAGTAAAATCTCTAGTTTGATTACCATCTCCATAAACAATTATATCATCACCTTTTAGAGCTTGTTTGAAAAATCTAGGAATAACCATTCTTGTATCTTGTCTTGGTCCATAAATATTGAAATATCTAAGTGAAAAATTTGCAATACCATGCTCCTGATATATAGACTTTAGATAAATTTCATTGTATCTTTTAGCTATAGCATAACTTGAGCTAGGAGAAACTTTAAAATCTTCTTGCACAGCTTTATCTATATCTACTTTTCCATAAATACCACTAGTTGAAGCATAAACAATTTTTTTAATTTTATTTTTAATGCAAGCTTGTATAACGTTAAAAGTTCCAATTGATTCAGTTTCCATAGTTTCAATAGGATTCTTTGCTACTTCGTCAACACCTAAGAAAGCTGCCAAATGATATACTATTTCACAACCTGCCATCGCTTCAGATAAATCATTAATATTTTTTATATTTTTATTTAGTAATGTAATATTATTATTTAATTTTAATTTTGAACCTCTCAAAAGATTATCAAATACAATAACTTTATTTTGTTTAGAAAGTTCTTCAACTAGATGACTTCCTATAAAACCAGCTCCACCTGTAACAAATATGTTCATATTAATATAATTTAACTACTATGTTTATAATGAATTTATATCAATTGAAAAAGATAATAGTTAGGAAAATTTATTTTTTTATACCCGATATTAATTAAATAATTTATTTTATTAATATTTATCTTCCTTGATTTAGCAATAATTATATAGGGAATATCTTTTTTAATAATTAAATTATTTATATCGTAGTAATTATAATCAATGCGTATATGAAAGCTTGTTGTATAATTATTATATAACTCTAAATTAAGGAAATTGTTATTTAGATAAAAATTAAATATATGTGCCCCATCTGCTAAAATGATATCTTTTTTATTTAAATTATTATTATTTTCATAAATAAATCTGTTGATATTTACAATTTCTTCGACAGTATTTGAGTTTAAGTTAAGATTGAAGTTTTTTTTGTAAGCGCTATTGAAAGTAAAAAATGAAAGTGCAAAAAAAATTAAAATAATTGAAAACTTTAAAGTCAAATTATTTATAATAATTTTTGTGCCAAAAAATAATAGTATTGCATAAAGATTTAATATTACAAATGATGGAAAAATATAATTTGAGTGATGTGAAAATAAAATAATAAATAAAAAATATAATAATAAATTAAATAATACTAATATATAATATTTTTTATTTAAGTATTTAAACTTAAATAAAGATATACAAATTATAATAAAGAATAATGTATATTGATTAAAATTGTTTATCAAATTAAAAGATAATAGTTTACCCATTCCTATATTCTCATATTCTGAGTAACTACTTAAGAAAATTCTATAAAAGTACATTAAATACGTTTTGATTATACTTAAATTAAAAATATTGGCTGGCCAAATTATAATAAAAATAATTAAGGATAAAAATATGATAAATAAATAATTGAAAATATATTTTCTTTCTTTAATATTAAAAAATATAAAATATAAAAACGTAAAAAATATATAAAAAATTGCTGTTTCAAGACTAATAAATAACAAACTAATACTAAGGCTTAATCTAAGAATGTTTTTAAAATTTTTTTTAATTAAGAATTTTAAAATAGAATAAAAATATAAAATTGAAATTAAAGAAAAAAAAGTATGAAAATTTAAGTTTTTTAAATTAGTTTGAAATATTTCAGAATAAAAAAAATTAAATATAATTAAGAAAAAAATTATAATATTTGTTAAATTTAAATTACTCTTTTTTGTTAATTGATAAAATATTATCAAATAAAGAAAAATTATAAAATAACCAATATATTTATGATATTTTCTAACTTCTATTTCAATTTCTTCGATATGTATATCGTTCAAAAAAAAAGATAAGTAATAAACATATAGTGGTGGATGAAAATGTCTTAATTGAAAAGTATCATTATTAGTGAGGTCTTTAATTTTTTTAGTACTAATAATTTTTTCTATTGGTTGATTACTTAATTTAAGTTTACCTATTTTAATAAATTCAAAGAAGTTTTTACTTTTTGATTCTAAATAATTTTCTAAAAAACCAATTTTTGAAGCTTTTACATAATTTATTTCATCCCATGTAAATATAGATGAATCTAACTTAAATAATTTACTGTCAAAAGTGATAAAAAGAATCAATGTTGAAATAAGAGAAATTAGATAAACTGATTTTTTATTAATCATTGAAGAAGCGGTATTTTATAATTGTATATATAGCTATAATACCATCAATCCATTTAATTTTTTTTCCCTCTTTTTTAGATCTTGGATAATAAGAAATGGGAACTTCATAGATTTCAATACCAAGATTTAATAACTTAACAGTAATTTCTGGACAAATTTCAAAACCATTAGACTTAAGAGGTATCTTTTTTATTAATGACGATCTGAATGATTTGTAACAAGTTGGTTCATCGGTTATATTTTTAGATTTAAAGTATAATATATTAACCAAATATGTTAATAATATACCTCCTAAATAGAATGTTATAGAGGAATAATTATTTTTTTTTAATCTTCTACTTCCATACACTACACTAACTTTATTATCTTTAAATTTCTCTAATATTAAATTGTAATCAAAAGGATCATATTCTAAATCAGCATCCTGAATAATTAATATATCACCAGTTGCCTTTTCAATACCTTTTTTAATTGAGTAGCCTTTGCCATAATTTTTTTTGTTATAAATAACTATAATATTATTATAATTTTTTATTAATTCCATAGATTTATCTGTCGAACCATCATCTATTACAATAATTTCTTTATCACAATTAATTAAATTTAATTTTGTAATTTTATTTATTATTTTAATTATAGTTTTTTCTTCATTAAAACATGGAATAATAATACTTAATTTCATATTAATTTTTAAAAAAGATATTAAATACTTTATAATTTAAAGATGAAAAAAAAGGAATAATGTTTAAATAAAACATAAAGTATCTTAGTTTAAGATAAAATTTAAATACTTTAGATTTAGAATTATATAATTTCTTATTATTATTAATATGAGATTTCAGAATTTGATTGTAATAATTTTTACTATTTTTTATTAATAAATAGTATAAAAAATTATGAAAATCTATAAAAAAAATACCTGCAAGATATTTAGGCTCCTCTCTAATTAAATAATTAAAAGTCTCGTTAGTAATAGATTCATAAACACTAATTTTATTAATAAAAATATATTTGAATATAAAAAAAGCATTATTTCTTAATTTATTAAATATTAAATTAATTTCATTATTATTTAGAGTAAAATTTTCAAATAAATATGAGTATAAAGAATTTAAATTTTCATCATATTTTTTATTTTTTCTTAATATATTAAATATTTTTTTTGATTTATGATAATCTTTAAAATAATATAACCATAGTGATAATTCAATTAAATTATCTAAGATAAAAAATTCTTGTTTTAAAATTTTGTCAAAATTTTTTTTAAATATCTCATCATAATGATCAATTAAATCAAGATCATTAAATTTAACTATTTTTTCATAATTAATACTATTAAATTTTTTAATTTCAAAATTATTCAATTTATCTAATTCAAAACTATGTAAATCTTTAAGAATTTTCATATTGAATTCTATTGGAATTAATATCATTTTTTTATCCATCACAATTGTTTCAAATATAGATTGAGAATATCCTGTACAAAAAATATAGTCTGATTGATTTATAAGTGACTTAGAACTATGCTCATCTTTATAAATTTTTAAATTTTTATTTGTATTTTTTTTTAATTTTCTTATGTTTGTAATATCTTCAGTAGGATGAACTTTTACAATTATGTTAAAACTAGCAGAAAATATTTTATAAATTTTATTAATAATTTTAATTTGTAACTCTGTATTTTCTATGCTTACATTATTAATTTTAGATGATGCATTTAATAATAAAAGTATGTTTTTTTTTGAAGAATTTATTGCTTTTATATATTCATAATCTGAATTTTTAAAATTCCATCCTACTATATGAATATTATTATCATTATATCCTAGCTTTATAAATTGAGTTTTTTCATATTTCGAACAAACAAATATATTATGCGTAGGTATTATGTAATTATTCATCTCCATATTATGTAAATAAAATTGATGGGTTTCTTGTATTGCAAGAGTATTAATTTTATTTATCATTAGATTATAAATTAATAATAATGGATCTACTCTAATTTGAGTTGTACTTAAAATTGCAATTTTAATTTTTAATTTATTTTTTTCAATAAATTCAAACACCTTTTGATCTAATTTTATAAAATTAACATTATATTTGTTTAATACTTTCTTATTAATAAATTTATCATAAATGATTAAGAAATTGTAATCAGGCTGAAGATTCATAATATTAACACAATTTACAATATGTTGCTCACTTACAACATAATAAAGTATTATTTTTTTATTATTATCTTTCATTATTAAATATTTTATTGAAATAATATGAAACTTTTAGTCTTAAATATTTTTTTATAATAATGATTTTATATTTATAATAAAATTTTTTGTAAAATATAATATTGTAAAATAGTTTAAACATTTCCTGATAATAAATATTAGATAATTTTTTTGTTGCTTGTAAATTATGAGATCTCCAAATTGAAAGAATTTTATTTGTACAATGTAAATCATAATTTTTAGAAACTTCTAGAAAAAAAATGTAGTCAGTTAAGAATTTATATTCTGTTTTAAAAAATATCTTTTCACTTATTATTGACTTATTGAAAACAACTGTTGATGATCCAATAAAACAGCCATGAATTAAAAGATTAATATATCCATTTTTTTTGTTTAAATCTAATGAAGGAGTATAGAATTTATCTTTCTTATAGAAAACATCAAATCTAGATATTTTATTTTTATTTGAAAGTATTTCATAATCTGTAAAAAAAAGTTTTTTTTGAATATTAGTAACTATTTCTTTAGATTGAATTTTCAATTTGTCTCTAATCCAAAGATCATCATGATCAATAATTGCAACCCAATCAAATTTGCATCTTTTCAAACCATAATTTCTAGATGATGCCAATCCTGAATTTTTTTTATAATAATATTTTATTTTATACTCATTAAAAGATAGAATAAATTTATTTATTATTTTATTTGTATTATCCGTTGAACCATCATCAACAATTATTAACTCAAAATTTTTATATGTTTGATTCACTATACTATGCAGAGTCTCTTGGAGATATTTTTCAGAATTATAACAACACAATATAATTGAAAAATTTATATTATTAGATATAGATTGTTCCATTTAATTAACCATATATATACAAATTTTTTATGGATCTAACTATTATTATTCCTACTAAAAATAGATTCAAATTTATTGAAAAAGTAATTAAATATTATAGTAGTCTAGAATTTAAAGGTGATCTTTTAATAGTAGATAGTTCAGAAAATTCTATTTTTGAAGAACAATCTAAGTTATTTAATAAATATAAAAATTTAAATATTCTTCATTATTATTCTCCATATACAACTATT
>MDTG01052674.1_pt1 | contig 14010 bp, 7 predicted proteins | sample 811421 | NCBI WGS metagenome assembly MDTG01 (sample SAMN05326645, study PRJNA326480) | marine metagenome | isolation source: seawater | place: Pacific Ocean: South East | collected 2011 | reverse complement strand
TTTTATAGACAAAGAATCTGTTGTAGGAAATTCGGGTTTTGATATTGGGAAAAATCGTCGTTGGCACAGCGCAGTGCGGATAGCGAAAGAGGTCTTAATATCTGACCCAAGTTGTGAACTAATAAAAGTTTTGTTGGTTCGCAGTGGAGACGACGAACTCTTTTCTAGGCGTCAAGCTACGTTTACACGTTCTGTAATGAGATCTGTAGATAGTAAATTTGGCCAAGAGCTAATGAAAGATTTTGCGGCATTGACTGTAGGAGCTTCGGAGGAAAAAGTATTTCGTCTTGCGGAGAGTCTTGTTGAATTGGGTTTGCGATTAGATGGAGAGAATGCTAAAAAAATACATGGTGTGTTAGAGGAATGGAAAAGTCGATCCGCGTCATTAAAATTGAAAATATATCAATTAGAGCAGAGAATTGTTTAATAAAAAAACCCATAGAGTTTTCAATTTGGCCAAGTTGAAAGCTCTCTTTAAAAGTTGCACAATCTAATTAACGATGCCCGAGTCGATTTCTTACTGAAGATTATTTGTTTGTCTTCCAAATGATACAAAGAGTTAAACAGGTAAATAGTATATTTGTGAACCATGCTGAAAACCATGGCGACATAAGGTTATTCCATCCAAGAGCCTGCCCGATTTTTAGTGAACTGTAGAATCCAAAGCAGATTAATATCCCGAACCCAAAACTGTTCGTAATGCTCGATCGATGAGTTCGGGCACCGATGGTAGCACCTAACACGATGATTACGAAGCATGCAAAAGGGATTGCCATTTTTAGGTGTAGATCGACTCGGTGACGGATGACATCTTCTCCGCGGGCGCTGGCTCGCATAATATAGTTTTCGAGTTCTGAGTAGGTCATTTCTTCAGGAAGTTTGATTTGACGGGTAAAATCTATGGGAGTTAGCTCCAAGTCCGACATCAAGAGTGTGTCAAACCTTGTGGTAATTTGAGATTCTTCTTTGAAGTGATAATGCTGAACATCAACTGAAATCCAATCAGGTTTGCGCCAGAATAAATGTTTTGCTAGGATTCGTTCAGATAATACAGATTCAGAAAAAATTTCTATAGAGACATCTTTAGCATATTTTCTATTCGCATCATAATTTCGTGCAAAAATAATTTGTCCTCGGTTCCCTTGTATTAATACCCTGCGTTGGGAACCATCATCGGATTGTTGAGCAACTATTTGGCTATTAATCTCGTTATGGCGCCATGTTGCTTTAGGCACAACGTAATCGGTGAAGATGAACGCTAATCCACTTATCGTAAGACCGCAACCGAATACTGGGAGAAGAATGTGATTTATACCAATGCCGACAGTTTTCATTCCCACGATTTCATTGTGCCTCGTAAGGCTTGTAAATGCAAATATTGATCCGAATAAACATGATATTGGAAGTATCAGTATCAACCAGTAGGGGATTCGATAAATATAAAATAAAAAGATTAGTTGTAGCGTAGCTTCAAAGTCTATGAAAGTGTCTAGGTTCTCTGCTAAATCAATTACTATAGTGACTAACATTAAAGAAGATGTTGTTAATGTCAGGCAGGTAATTATCCTTCGGACAATATAGCGATACAAAATGTGCATTCTAAGGCTTGTTCCATCGGAAAAAATTCCAGTGTTGTCCTCTGTTGAAACGATATACTAGAATGATTCCCAAGCCAGAAAATGCTATATTGGGAGCCCACATTGCGAATGCCGGATCCACAAACCCGCGATCGGCCAATTCTTCACCTCCTATTAGAAAAAGCCAATAAATCCAAAAGAATGCGAGACTTATTGCCACCGATATGGTTGCTCCATTTCGGCGGATCTGAGCACCTATCGGTGCTCCAATTAAAGTAAAAACAATACATGCTGCTGGAATGGAAAATTTTTTGTGTATCTCGACTTTGAATTCGTCAGTTTGTGCTTTTAGATTCCTGACTAAGTCATTGTTTTTTTGTACTTTTTGTGTTAACGCCTTTAACTCTCTCTTTGCAGAATCGATGCGAGAGGTGGTTAATAGGTTAAATCTTGGTTCCGCTTTATCGTAAGCTTCTCTTAACAAATTTATGCTTCTAGTTACGAGTTCATCATTAGAATGTTTTGTCTTATTTATCGTTTCGTTTTTATCTTTGATTTGAGAATACATGGATTTTATATTCATTTCTCGATCGCTTCGATATGATGATGGGCGTTGTTCAAATGCTCTTCGCGGATCCTTTATGTGAATAATTTTTTTTTCAAAATTCCCGTATATTGCTGAACTGTATTGTTTGTGCTCTACTTTGTGTAATATCCCATTTTGGAGGGTTAGGCGCGCATAAGCACCATTATCGAAAAACTGGATTTTACCATTTTTTGCGTGTATTACGGTTGGAGGTCCTGATTGCTGTATGTCGTATATGGTAACGTTTTTGAGACGGTTTTTCTGCTGATCTACTTCACGAATAAGAAGGTTATAACCTCCTAAAGATCGTAGGAATATACCTTCGCGCTGTTTGAGAGCCAAAGATGCTTTTGTGCGCTGTAAACTTGAGGAGATACTTCTGGCTTTGTGGTTCCAATCAGGTAGGATATGGTCATTGAAAAGTATCATTGCCATGGTGAGAATAATCGATATGGCCAAAACTGGTCGGAGAATTGTATAAAAACTGATACCGCATGACTTTATTGCGAGGATTTCTCCGTCTGCGGCCATTCGGCCAAATGCCATTAATGTAGAAATTAATACAGCCATGGGCACCGCAAGCGCGATTATCCAGGCCATGTTAAAAAAAAGTAAATGTAAACCAGTGACAGGATCTATACCTTTGCTAAGTACGCGATCCAGGAATTGAAGAATTACGTCTATAACTAAAATGAAGACGACTAAAAAAAATCCAAATAGGAAGGGATTGATATGTTCACGGAGTATACATCTAGTAAATAAATTCAACGATTATCCGAATCCTATTCTGAAAATTTTGGCCAAAATAATACTAGGAAAAGGTAATGGGATTCACTGGAGAAGTCGAGTCACGTATCTAAATTGCAATTGATAAAAATCGGAATTTAGAATGTCTACGATATTTTTCCCCTATCAATTGCTTGAAATAATTCATTAACAATGCTATTTTTTTATCATATCAGACTGATAAGGAAGTTTAATATTTGCATTTCTTAGGACAACGGAGACTGCTTATCGCGCTTTGTTAATAATGTTTGTTAGGCCCTAGTTTAAAGGGTCTGTGTATGTTGTATAACTTACAGGAAAGTGCGTGGATCGTAGAATTGTTGCTTAAGTTTCTTCGAACAATTACATATTGTTTTTCTTTGTCAGTATTTACATTTGTATCAGTATATGCTGACGCAGGACTGCGTTTTGATCCCATTTCTGGCCCACTTTTAGATCATTTTTCTTCTAATGGATCCTCTTCTTTAGCAAGAGGTTTCTTATTGTTGCCTACCCAAGGGATTGAAGCTCCGCAGTATGAAATTTCGATCGATAGTTCTCGTGTTCAGTTTCGTCGCTTGATTGCCGGTTTTCCCGATGGTCTTACCGTTAATCTATCGGTGGATGAGTATCTCAATTTAGAATTTAATCAACAGGCAGTAGATGTGTGGAAAAGAGAGTTAAGAAGGAGTCAACGCCAAACGGTTTTAAATCAATTAGGAAGAAGGAACAGTCGATTTGAATGGACAGTACCATATGCTGCTCCTAAACCTCTGAGGCGATTGATTGGGGATGAGGGAGCGAGTCTTCGACTCAACGGATCTCGAACTATTGTTATCGGTGGAAAGAGCGAATGGACTGTAGGTGAAGTTCAGACGTCGTTAGGACGATCTTCAAAGTTTCCTGCTTTGAGTATTGATCAAGAATCAAAATTCTCTGTTGAAGGTAAAGTAGGTGAACTGATAAATGTGAGGATAGATCAGGATACTGAGAGTGTTGGCTCTGCCTTTAGTAGTAATTTAGGCGACCAAATTGCTAATCAAATAAAGTTGGATTATAAGGGTGAAGACGATGCTATCTTTCAAGAAATCCAAGCTGGTAACACAACTCTCGAATTGCCAGCAACTCGATTTGTGGGTTTTAGGCAACAAAATAAAGGATTGTTTGGAATTAGAGCTAAGGGGCACTTAGGGCCTTTGGCTTTTACAACAATAGCGAGTCATGAGAAAAGTAAAAGTAATCGACAGACTTTCAAGGGCGGTGTTGCTGCTGATACTTTGGAGGTTCGTGACTATCAATATTTACGGAATACATATTTTTTTCTTCATGAGTTCTATCGGGCAAATTTAACAGATTTTCGTTCTCTTTCTGAGGGAGCTCAATTTAGTTCTGAGAATTTTGTCGATGTGAATCAAATTGAAGTTTATATAAATGATTTCAATACTAATAACGATGCCGAAACATTTGCTAAACCTGGAGAGGCTTGGGTCGATCCTTCCGATGTTTTGGATGCTGATGTAAATTGTTTCGGTCCAGATCAGGTTAGATTGAGAAACAGTGGTTGCTATGAATCGGGGACATGGCAGTTACTCGATCCAGATCAGGAATATACTGTTATTTCAGAAGCTGGATACATTATAATGGAGAGACCGATAAATGAAAGATACGCATTGGCTGTTCGTTATAAGACTAACGATCCTGATTTTGATGGTTTAGTTCAGCGCGAGAATCAGAGGTTAAATGTTGCAGGTAACGACAGTCTAGTACTGAAACTTATTAAACCGCGGAATGCGCGTCCCGGGTTTCCTACATGGAATCTGGAATGGAAGAATGTATATCGAATTGCATCAGGATATGGTATCGGAAGAAAGTTTGATCCAAAAATTCTGCGGATAGACGTGGTCAAAGAAGAGGCAGGTAGAGAAGATCAACCTTCTCAGGATGGGCGTGCGTTCATTCAATTAATGGGTTTGGATCAGAGAGGGCAGGATCCAGGAAGCCCTGCAGATCGAATTATTGATCCAGATTATATCGGTCTCGATGAATTGCGTGGCCATTTGATTTTCCCAGATCAATTTCCTTTCGCCCCAAAGGGATTGCCTTATAAAGGGTTACTGAAAGAGGAAATTCCAGGTATCTATAATACCCAGCAGCAACGTGACCAAACTGAGGCTAGTCGCTACAAGTTGTTGGTTCGGTCTATGTCAAGTGAACAACGAATCCGCTTAGGTGGCATATTTGGTGGAGTTCGATCGGAAACGGTCGAAGTCCGTTTAAATGGTCGAAGCCTAAATCGCGGAACAGATTATAATGTAGATTTTATTGGGAATGTAACTTTTGTGGGCAATGTGGCTCAAGAAGTTTCGGATCCTGGGGCAGACTTAGAAATTTCCTTTGAATCTGAAGATGTCTTTGGTTTAGGAAGTCAACAGAAGACTTTATTGGGGCTTCGTTCAGAATACGAATTTTGGGCAGGAGATGGTCGGCTTGGGAGCACGTTACTTTATAATAACGAGCGGTCAAATGAACGTCGAGTCCGTGTGGGAACAGAGCCTACGCGTTCAATCACGTGGAACCTTGACCTACGTGCTCGTCGAGATGTTCCATTTTTAACAAGAGCAATTGACCGAATGCCTCTTATTAAGACTGCGGAAACATCTGAAGTTGTTTTAGATGCTGAGGTGGCACAAAGCCGGCCTAATTTAAATACGAAAGGTTTAGGCTATATTGATGATTTCGAGGGAAGTGAACGTCCCACAAATATCTCAATCGGTCGAACTCGTTGGGTTGCAAGTAGTATTCCAGGTGAAGTGAGATTTTCAGAAAAAAATATGGCGAATTTTTCTTGGTATAACCCGTATGACGGAGTTTCAAGAATCGAAATTTGGCCTAATCAAGAAGAACAGATAGAAGCGCAAAATAGGAATACAGATATACTTGCACTTCAACTCGAAGGTGATCCGAATACGCCGACATATTGGGGGGGGGTGATGACAGCTCTTACGACAGTAAATGATTTTTCACAGTCAAAATTTTTAGAAGTTTGGGTTCGCGGGGAAGAAGGGATGCTATATGTCGAATTAGGCGATCAAATAAGCGAAGATTTTGTTCCTAACGGTAAGTTAGATACTGAAGACTCTCCATTTCCCGGTCGAACGACTGGAGATGGTGTTGTATCAAGAGAAGAAGATAGTGGTTTAGATGGTCGTAACGATGAGGAGGAATTGAATCACTATCTACGGATAGTTCAAGCAGATTATGATACTACTAAATCTTTGAGTGAACGAAAAGCAGATTATGTGAAATTTTATTCTTCTGTAAACGAGTTATTTTCTAATCAAACTGTAGATGATCCAGAAGGTGACAATTGGAAATACGACGCTCAACGTAACAAGAATGATTATAGCCGTATTAATGGAACTCAGGGTAATAAAGTTGACTTAGAAACCGGCGATAGGCCAGATACCGAAGATCTGAATAATAATGGGGTTCTTGATCAGCGTAATAATTATTACCAGTATGGGCTCAACCTTTCAGATAATCGTTATGAAGTTTCCGGTACTCGGAGCAATGGTTGGCGACAACTACGATTGCCACTCTATGGTGAGGAAGTTTCTCGTATAGGTTTGCCTGATTCTACTAGAATTGAATTTGCTCGTTTGATACTTGTTGGAGAGCCTCGCTTGGATAGTGAAGGTCCTTATTTAGCTGAAATAGCATTGATTGAAATAGTCGGGAATGAGTGGCAAGAAGACCCGATCGTACAAAATAATACGCGTTTTCCGATAAGAGAAGAGGAAGTATTAGATATCACCGTAATTGGAACGGATAAAAGCCAACAGTACAAGCCGCCTCCAGGAGTTAAGATTCGTCGAAATGCTCAGTCCCGTACTCGGGAACGAGAACAGTCTCTTGTGCTGGCCTACCAACAAATTGAACCAGGACATCAGATGTCGGCTACTCGAATATTGAGTCGTGCTGTTGCTTACACTAATTATGAGCGTCTTCGCATGTTTGTTCATGGTGATTCTACCAATAAAGAATATATACAAGGCGATGAAAGTATCTTAGATCTATTTGTAAGATTTGGTTCGGATAGTACGAATTATTATGAGGTGATTAGTCCTGTCTTTCCCGGATGGGATGGACAAAGAAAAGGATGGGACGGTAACGAGGTAAATGTTGATCTTCTAGTAATGGCACAATTAAAAGCTTTGCTTGAATCTGACGATATTAATCAAAGTTTTATGAAACATAATAAGATTTTTCAAGTTATAAATGCTCGAGGTGCACCAATAGAAGGTAAAAAAACACTTACTGATACGGAAGTAGATCAGTTGAGAGTTGAGGGATATAATCCAGAAATAGAACTAATCGCGATTGAGCGGGAATATAGTCGAAGTGATTTGCGGGACGGTGAACCGTGTATTTATCGTGTACGGGGAAGGCCCTCTATGCAATCTATTCGACAGTTGAGTATTGGGGTTCGGAATCGCGGCAGAAATAAGGCACTAACAGGAAAAGTGTTTGTGAATGAATTACGTTTAGATGAAGCTCGAAATAACGTTGGATTAGCAGCTTTCGCAAGAGTAAATACGAAGCTTGCAGATTTTATAAACCTTGATACGCAGGTTGAATGGAAAGAACAGAATTTTAGATCAGTGAATAGTGACGGCGGAAACAGTGCCGATCATGGAGCGAGTATTCAGGCAACTACTCAGTTGCATAAGTTGTTGCCGGGAAGTTGGGGGTTGTCGATACCTTTAAAAGTTAATCTGAATCGTTCGACGAGTTTGCCACGATTTGGTCCAGGTTCGGATGTTGAGCTGACCAAGAAAGAAAAAAAAATACTAAAGTCTAAGCGTAGCAAAGAATTTTTTGATATAGCAATAAGAAAACGACCTGGAAAGAACTTACTAATTCGCTGGACAATGGATCAGATGAATCTTCGGTTCTCTCATTCTAATGAATATTCATCGGATCCTGTAAGACCTGTTGATCGGCAAGAGGCGCAAACGTTTAATTTTGGATATCAAATGCCTTTACCGAAACCGTCGCTTAACCCGTTTTCGTGGTTGCCAAAATTCACTCCAGAATCCTGGCGGGCTTTTCGTATGCGTCCCTTACCTTCTAGTGCCAGTTATTCTTTGGTTGGAAATCGGCGTTATATAGAAAAGTTACAAAGAGGAGATGCAGATACTACAAGTCAAGAAGATTTCGGTTTGAACGAAATATACTCCACTAAGCTTAACCTATTTACTGGTTTGTCAGCGGATTATAATCTCAAGATTGATCGAGACCTTCGGAAAAAACTTGACCCTAAAGAATTGAGTTTTGGAAGAGAAATTGGGCGACGTCAGACAGCAGATGTTTCTTTGACGTTACGATTTATCAGATGGTTAGATCAAAATTATACGTTTAAGTCAAGTTATAATGAACAGAATGACCCCTCGCAAAGACGTGGCGGAGTGGTCATAGATTCAACTAATGGTCGATCTATATCGCCGATGGATATTGATGCCAAACATGATCTTTCAGCAAGATTAAGCTTTAAATTGCCGACTATTTTAAGAGACTTTGGTCAAGAAGATAAGAAAGACGGAGGTGGCTCTGACCAATCCGATACATTTCAGAGAAATATCGAAGATGCTCTTTTAGCTGATTCTATAGATGTATTTGAGCATAAAAATAAACGTAGAAGTCCATTTGTGTTGAAGCGATTATCCAATTTTCTTGGAAAATATGTCGAACCTATAAATGCAAATTGGCGACGTGATACTTCGGCTCGTAATTTCAATTTGACGGAGCGTCCATCATTTGCATACCAAGTAGGTTTAGATGATTCTGTTCGCGTTGACAGAGCGTTAGTTGGTTTAACTACGCAAGACAGTCGATCTCGTGGAGTGCAAAGAGAAGCTAATTCAGGAATTCGTATGCCGTTGGGGATAAGTGTAAAGATTAATTTACGAGAACAGGAAAATCAGCGCAGTGGAAGTGCCCAGACGAGATTGCGTGTTACGAAAGAACAGAGTTTTCCTAGGATTAACCTAACATGGGGTCGAGCGGATCGAATACCTTATGTCAAACGTTTTGTAAATAGTGCACAAGTTAATTTTCAATACGAAAAAAAAATCAATAGAGAAGGTGAGGGAAGTCTTCGGTTAAAAGATCTTTTGACTCGTGGGAACAGTAGAGAAATAAGAGTTTCGTGGAACGGACGTTGGCGTTGGGGACCAACTACCAATCTTGAGCATGTTATAAGTCAATCAGTTAGTTCGGAGTATGAGTTATCTTCAGCCGATAGTATTGGATTAGAGGTTCCGCCGCTTCGTGGTTCGAGTAGTAGTGATCTTTCCTCAACTAAGTTAACTTTGAAGTACGATGTAAAACCAAGAAGTTTGCCAATATTTGGAAAATTAAAAAGTAATATCACACTGAATTATGAGATAGGAATTTCTTCTGAAGTTCGTTCCAACGGAACATCGGATGAGATCCGCACTCCTATAACTGAACAGGGTGCCTTTAAGACGCAATTGTCAATGACATATAAATTTAGTGATAATTTTCGTGGAATGGGGCTTCTGCGTTGGGAGAATAACGATAACCGATTGACCGATAAAGTGCGTAAAACTCGAGAAATTAAATTGTCTGGAACATTCTTTCTTCGTTAAAGACAGAATATTTACTGTTTGCAAAGCATCCTTTGGAAAGGTATTTTTTAATGAGATTAAAATTTACTCATCTCCAAAAAGCAATGATTGTAAATTGTCATTGGAAAAATTAAAAACGTAGGTGAAAATTGGGGTTCTGGAATAAGAGTAAGGCGCTTGGTATCCATTGCGAGGGAAGTCGCGTGTTTTTGGCTGTGCTCGAAATGGAGTCAAAGAATAGAGTTGAACCGGTTTTACTAATTGAAGGTAAACTTCCGGAAGTTTTCGATGCGTATGCTCTTAAAGACTCTGGTGCGCGAAATGAGGTTGCAGATCTCATTGCCGATATTATTGAGGAAAACGACATAAATTTACGGAATGTTCGCTTCGCTCTTAATTATAATTCTGTGTTTGTTAAGCGTAGTCCAATTTTATTGGGTGAAACAAATAAGATCCGAGAGCATCTAAGATGGGAGGCTATTACGATTTTAGATGCGAAAGATGAGATGTTGGTAACGGATTTTTTTTCAGTAACTGATTGGACATTTTCGGTCGCGATTCGTGAGAAGGTTTTAGGTTTATATCGGGATATTGCTAAACGTGCAGGTATTAAAAAAATGGATGTTGATGTCCCACATTTTGGTTTGTACAACGCTGTAGATGGCGCTAAGTTTATTGATTCTTCCGGTTCACATATTTTAATGTATATCGGTGATAATGAGGTCTTTGTCGTTTTGGTTAATAATGGTGAATTGGTGCAAGTTGGAACTTATGTCAAATCTAACGAAAATTCTATTAGCCAGTCTGTCGAAGATGGGATTTTTTCGATCATAAGTGATTTAGACGATTCTGTTGAGAATGTTTTTTGTGCTGGAGATTTTTCCGATAAGTGGATCGAAGATTTAGTAAATAAATTGAACGCAAATGCCATAGTTCTGGACCCATTTTCCATGACGCCTAATACGATATCTAATTGCGAGCAAAGTAATGAACTGCACTCAAGGTTTGCTATTGCGATCGGTTTGGCTAAAAGAGAGTTAGTATCGTGATCAGAATAGACCTAACGCCCAATGCAAAGTTTCCTTGGGTGTTAGTAATGAAAGTAGTTGCGTTATTATGCTTTTGTTCAGTTATGAGTTTTGCTGTATACGTTTCGTGGGATCCCCTGACTGTGGCTGTTGAGAACATCATTAAGACTATTAAGGATCCAGATAGTGTCGAGGAACCTTTCGAAAAGAATAAATATGCTGCTGATCTGTCAGACACGAATAGTGTTTTAGATAGCTTAGTAGAGATAGATAGTTCACGGAGTTATGATAATTCCACCGAGTTTACAGACAAGCCTTTAAATTATAATGAGTCAAGTATAGCAAAAGCAGATCCTGCCTTAGATGATGAAGGTGAAGAAGAAAAAAAACTTAGTTTGTCACTAACTGAATTAAAAGATTCTTCTATGGAAGTTTCTGGTGTATTTGAAGAATTAGAGTTTACTGGAGGTTGTTACAATACTTTCGATATCGTAAAAGATTTATCCGACCTTATAGATTTAGAACTCTTAGTGTGTAGAGATATGGGGATCTTTGAAATATATGGGATGATAGATGAGGGGAATGATTTTATTAAATTCAACACTATTGCCGAAAAATATTTCGATGACCTTGAAATCGTACATTGGAAAGAGTCTAATCAAAAATTATTTTTTTCGATGTCGGGCTTTAATCGAAAAAAAAAGAATGACAAAAAGGTCGTTTTAGATGAAACTGAGATTAGTGATGTTTTTCTTAAAGCGAAAGAATTGGCGGACGTCTCATGTATCGAATATCTATCACAAAATGATAGGATGGTGATAGATTCTATTACTAAAAAAAATAATTGGTTTTCAAAAATTGAAGGTATCGGGTCTATGGTAAAATGCGAGGCGTTCGTTACCTCTTTGAGGGTATTAGAGCCTAACGCGGTTCTAAGCCAGATTATTTTGACACCTATTGATATCGCATCTGGAAGTAGTAATGAAATGCGTATTAGCATTTCATTACTTGCCTCGGGCTCTACTGATAGACAAGAGGAATAGGTATGAAACGAGCTATCTATCCAGGTAGTTTTGATCCAATTACGAACGGACATCTTAATATTGTTGAACGGGCATTGGATGTTTTCGATCGAGTAACTGTTGTTGTTTCCGCTAATTCGCAAAAAGAAGCGCTATTTCCAATTCACGATTGTCTCCAAATGGTTTCCGAAGCTACACAACAATGGCCACAAGTAGATGTGGACTGCAACGAGGGTTTAACGGTTGATTACGCGCAACGCAATGGGATTCATACGGCTATTCGAGGTTTGCGTGCGGTTACGGATTTTGAACACGAATTTTCTATGGCACTCACTAATCGATCCCTCTGGAAAGAATTTGATACAGTATTTCTTATGACGCGAGCTGATTATATGTATCTTAGCTCCTCTGTTGTTCGCCAAGTTGCTCAGCTTGGTGGTGATATTAGTAAATTTGTTCCAAAATGTGTTGAAAGAAAACTGCGAGAAAAATTTATTGGAGCTAAGTGAAACTAATGCAAATGGTTTATGGATGCTCTGAACGGTGATTTATTTTGAATGAATCCAATTCTCTTTTCACGAAATCGATTTCTAACTTTGAATCTGAGGTTATAGAGAATTACCCGTTTCCTTTACTAATAGTAGATCGTGAAGATTGCTTAGTTTTTAGCAATACCGCCGCAAATGAGATTGTAAAATTATGGGAAGTAAAGGTTGGATCAAAGTTTCCAGAAGATGTTGTATCCTTGTTGCGTGAAGATCTAACTAGTCAATTTGAAGTAGTTTTGGATAAAAAAACATATTTATTGCAAAAACATGAGCTGATAAGGAATCGATTAACTTGTTTATATGGAATTGATATCACGGAGCGACTAGCGATTGAAAAATTTCCTGCGCAAAATCCCAATCCAATTTTAAGAACAGACTTCAAGGGACGCCTAATTTATGCTAATCACGCTGCGGCGATAATAGTAAAATATTGGAAAATCGGAATTGGAGAATTAGTTCCTAGCTCATTGATTTTAAAAAGGAAAAATACTCAGTCTGCTCAAGTGAATATCGATTGTGGTGATTTAAGTTTTTCGTTCAATGTCGTGCCAGTTGTCGAATTGAATTGCATAAATATATATGGGAAAGATGTAAGTGCTGTCAGAGCACTAACTAAATTTCCAGATCAAAATCCTAACCCTGTGTTAAGATGCGATATGGATGGGATGCTTTTATATGCTAATCCTGCTGCGGAATTCATTAGAAATAAATGGAAAATAAGTGATGGAGAATTGATTCCTATTGATGTGCTAGGGCTGGGTAAAAATAAAAGTGAAAGTGAAGTAGAGGTTGGATCTAAGATATACAGATTTAATATAGTGCCAGTTCCAGCATTTGGATTTATAAATATTTATGGAACAGATATTACAGCTTCTAGAGATAATGAAATAATTTTACAAAAGTTAGCTAAGTATTTTTCTCCACAGGTTTATAATTCGATTTTCTCGGGAGATCTTGAGGTTGCGATTACCACTAAAAGAAAACGTTTAACTGTTTTCTTTTCCGATATAAAGGGTTTCAGTAAGATTACTGAACAATTGGAACCTGAAGATTTAACCGAATTAATAACAGATTATTTGACAGCTATGACAGATATCGCAGTTAAACATGGTGGTACTGTTGATAAATACATCGGTGACGCGATAATGGTTTTTTTTGGTGATCCACATTCTTTGGGAATTAAAGAGGACGCATTAGCATGTGTTCGGATGGCCATGGAAATGAAAGAGAAAATGTATGAGATTCAAAAAGAATGGAGAGAAAAAGGAATCTCTCAACCCATGGATATTCGAATTGGCATACATACAGATGTTTGTACGGTAGGAAATTTTGGTTCCCATGACCGATTAGACTACACAACGATCGGTAATGGTGTAAATTTAGCATCCAGACTTGAGTCTAATGCTAGTCCCAATCAAATTCTCATCTCGGAAGATACTTATTTACTTGTTTGTAAAGATGTTGAATGTAATGAATTAGGTCCTATTTCGGTTAAAAATATTTCTCATTCGATTAACACATATGAAGTAAAAAATGAAGTCAGTGAAGTCAATCAGGCTATCGATGTCAGAGACCAAGATGCTGGTTTTTCCCTTTATTTAGATCCTAATTCTATAAAAAACATAAAGGAAAAAAGAGAAATCCTTGAAAAGGCTATGGCAATACTCAATAAGATTTAGTGTCAGTTTTTGGGATATAGATTGTTGCTAAATGTGGCTTTTGTTCAGTCAATATTGGTTTGTATTAAATGGCACGCGATAAAGCAGAGTTAAGGGATTGAGATATATGAAGCAGTTATGATACGATTGTTAGTCAATGAAAAACTAATTGGTTA
>MDTG01317562.1_pt1 | contig 14013 bp, 15 predicted proteins | sample 811421 | NCBI WGS metagenome assembly MDTG01 (sample SAMN05326645, study PRJNA326480) | marine metagenome | isolation source: seawater | place: Pacific Ocean: South East | collected 2011 | reverse complement strand
CAGCAAAACAAGGTAGAAATAGATCTAATCAAGCAGTTTTACCTTTAAGAGGAAAAATATTAAACACATACGTCGAAGAGACACAATCAAAAAAAAATGGCAATAGTAATATGGAACAAAGAACTAAAGCTTTGTCAAAAATGATTTCTTCAAATGAAATAATGACTTTGATAAATGCATTAGGATTAGATCCTAAAGCTCAAGAGATTGATTTAAAAGATTTGAGATATGGAAAGATTATTATTATGACTGATGCAGATGTTGATGGATCACATATAAGAGCTCTTTTGTTGACGTTCTTTAATAATCAGCCATTTAACAAGTTAATTGAGAATGGTCATGTTTATTTAGCTCAACCACCATTGTTTAAAATTAACAAGGGAAATAAGGGTATTTACATAAAAGATGAAAAAGAATTGGAGAATTACATAATAAATAACAATAAAAGTCTTAAAAAATTTAAAAAAGGAAGCAAAGAATTCCTAAAAGAAATTGATTTTGAAAAATCTAAAATGAATATTCAAAGATTTAAAGGTTTAGGAGAAATGAACCCAGATGAATTATGGAACACGACACTTAATCCAGAAACCAGAAATCTATTGCAAGTTCAATATTCAAAGGATTTGAAAAAAGATCAAAGTTTGATTCATACTCTTATGGGTAATGATGTAGCTTTGAGAAAAGATTTTATCATTGAAAACTCTATAAATGTTCAAAATCTAGATATATAATTATGAAGTTTTTTGAAACTTCAAAATATCATTTTTTTAAAAAAGATACTTATATAAATTTAAGATGGATTGGAATAATTGGGCAATTAATTTCAGTTAATTTTGTATATTTTTATCTAAACTTTAACTTTAATTTTTTAATTTCTAATATAATAATTTTTTTAGGAATAATAAGTAATTTTTATTTAATCTTCATTTATAGCAAAACTCAATTATCTGATAGGTCAGCATTTATTTTTCTAGTCATAGATATTTTTCAGCTTGGTGCTTTGCTTTATTTAACAGGTGGAGTAACTAACCCGTTTATAATTTTTTTACTAATTCCAAGTGTTTTTTCATCCTCACACTTAAGTTTTAAAACTAATTTAATGTTGGTATTGCTAACAATTATTATAATTTTTTTTCTGACATTTTACTCATTAGATTTGCCTTCTCCACTTAGTGATCATTTTCATGTCAGTCCATATTATTTTTACTCTATCCCGATTTCATTTGTAATTGCATTACTTTTTTTAAATTATTTAGCAATGACATTCGGAACTCAATCAAGATTAAGAAGAGAAGCTTTAGCAAAAATGGAAGAGGTAATGGCTACAGAACATGAGCTTTTATCTTTAGGAGGTCAAGCGGCCGCAGCTGCCCATTCTCTTGGAACACCTTTATCTACGATTAAGATTATTACCCAAGATCTTGTCAAACAATTCAAAGGACACACAGAAGTTGAAAAAGATATTGAATTATTAGCTAGCCAAGTTGAGAGATGTAATGAAATTTTAAAAAAATTAACTTTAAATCCCGTGGAAGAGGATGATTTTATAGACAAAGATCTATCAATAAAAGATTATTTAAAAGAAATTATTTCGTCATTTAAAGAAATAAGCAAAAAAAACTTCATTTTAGATTTTGATCAATATTCAAATGCAAAAAAAATAACTAAATCTATTGAGATAGTTTATGGATTAAGAAATTTTATTGGAAATGCCAACAAATTTTCAAAAAAGAATATCTACATTATTCTTAAAAGTGATAGCGAAATTACTCAAATTAACATAGAGGATGATGGAAATGGTTTCCCAAGAGACATTTTATCAAAAATTGGAGAACCCTATTTAAGATCAAATGATCCAATAGAAAAATCAAAAACTGGTCTAGGTCTTGGTTTGTTTATTGGCAAAACTCTCCTAGAAAAAAATTTTGCTTCAGTCAACTGTAGAAATTCGAAGACTAGGAGTGGTGCTGAAATTATTATTAAATGGAAAAATAAAGATTTATTTAATATTTAGTGAAGTTTTTTTTTAGTATCGAATAATGAACTTAATTGTGAAATCATTACATCTCCCAACTCATTGACATCTGTAATTTTAATTGCACGATCATAATATCTTGATACATCATGACCAATTCCAATTGCTAAGACTTCAACTTCAGTTTTTTGTTCAATAAATTTTACCATTTTCTTTAAATGCTTTTCAAGAAAGTCACCTGAATTTACCGATAGAGTTGAGTCATCTACAGGAGCTCCATCAGAGATGACCATTAATATTTTTCGTTCTTCTTTTCTTTTTTTCAATCTTGAGAATGCCCAACTAATTGCCTCTCCATCAATATTTTCTTTAAGAAGACCTTCTTTTAACATTAATCCAAGGTTATTTTTTGCCTGTCTCCAATGAGTATCGGCACTTTTATAAATTATATGTCTTAAGTCATTTAATCTACCAGGAGTTTTAGGCTTTTCTTGTCTATTCCAAAATTCCCTACTTTGTCCACCTTTCCAATTTTTAGTTGTAAAACCCAATATTTCGACCTTTACTGAACAACGTTCGAGGGTTCTTGATAAAATATCTGCACATATCGCTGCTATAGTAATTGGTCTACCTCGCATTGAACCTGAATTGTCAATTAACAAAGTAACAACAGTATCTTTAAAATCTAGATCTTTTTCTTTTTTAAAAGATAAAGAATTATAAGGATCCATAATAATTCTTGGAAGTTTTGAACTGTCTAATAACCCTTCCTCTAAGTCAAACTCCCATGCTCTATTTTGTTTTGCCAATAATTGTCTTTGTAATTTATTTGCAAGTTTTGTTACAACATCTTGGAAACTTACTAATTGTTGATCTAAAGTTTTTCTCAACTTATTTGCTTCATCTGCATTTTCTAAGTTTTCTGCTTTTATAGTTTCATCAAATTGTGTTGTAAAAATTTGATACTCAAGATTTATATCTTTAATATTTCTTTTTTGGATTATTTGCTCAGAATTTTGTTGATCCGTATCTGTTTCAGTTAATTCTTCATCTAATTTATACTCATCTATATCATAATCAGAGTCTAGGCTTGCGTCTGATTCTTGGTCTTTATTTTGATCTCTTTGATCCTCTTTGTCACTTTGTTGGTCATCATTTGATGGATTTTCATTACCATTATCTTGATTTTCTTCTTTTGTTTCATCATTATCTTCTGATTGAAATATATCCATTTCCTCCAAAATTTTTGAAAACTTAGAACTATATATATTTTGATCCTCGAAATTATCTTTCAAAAATTTAATATGCTTACCTATTGATTGGTCAAATTCACTTTCCCAAAGATTCAGCATTTTTGAAGAGATAACGTTAAGTTCCAAATTGTAAAAATTTTTTAACATATAAAGCTCAAATGCTTCAGTTATTGGCACATCCTCTTTTGTTTGTAGTTGGTCTCTTTTTTTTAACTTGATAATTTGGCCATAATTATCTTTGAGATTTTTTTCAATTCCTTTTAGCATATCACTACCCAATGTTTCATATCTAGTTTTCTCTGCTATTGCATACAATGGTTTACAATTTGAATTTGATGGAATATTCTTTTTATATATTTCATCATTTGAAAATTTTTTTTTAAGTGCGGCAGAGTCTGCTTCAGCTCTTGCTTTTATAAAATCAAATTTATTATTGAGGTTATTCAATTCAAAAAAATCAAATTTCTTTGAATCTTTATTATCTTCAGATTTTTGAGTTATTTCTAAATCACCAGAAATTACCTTAATTGTAGATGTTAAAGCCTGTCTTAGTTTTTCTTTGAAATTTGTATCTTTTTCACTCATCAAATTTGAACATTCATCAAAGATTCTGGCAAATCTTCACCAAAACATCTTTGATAATATTCTGCGATTATATTTTTTTCTAATTCATCACATTTATTTAAAAAAGTTACTCTAAAAGCATATCCAGTGTCTTTAAAGATCTCTGAATTTTCAGCCCAGTGCAATATTGTCCTTGGACTCATCACGGTTGAGATGTCTCCACTTATAAATCCTTTTCTGGTAAGGGAAGCTACTTTTATCATGTTAGCGATTGTTTTTTTACCTTTTGGATTATCAAAACTTTTGTTCTTTGATAATACAATTTCCATTTCTCTTTCCAGGCTTAAATAATTTAAAGTTGTTACAATATTCCATCTATCCATTTGACCCTGGTTAATTTGCTGTGTTCCATGATAAAGGCCGGTTGTATCTCCTAATCCAACAGTGTTTGAAGTTGCAAATAATCTAAAAAATTTATTTTGTTTAATAACTTTATTTTTATCAAGAAGAGTAAAATTACCCTCCGCTTCAAGAACTCTTTGTATAACGAACATCACATCTGGTCTACCAGCATCATATTCATCAAATACCAAGGCTACAGGATTTTGAATTGACCAAGGTAAAATACCTTCTTTAAATTCAGTTATTTGCTTTCCATCCTTTAAAACAATTGCATCTTTACCGATTAGGTCAATCCGACTTATATGACTATCTAAATTTACTCTAACACATGGCCAGTTTAATCTCGCTGCAATTTGTTCTATGTGTGTTGATTTTCCTGTACCATGATAGCCTTGAATTAAAACTCTTTTATTAAATGCAAAACCTGAAATTACTGCGAGCGTAGTCTCCCGATCAAATTTATAAGTTTTATCTATTTCTGGAACATATTCACTTTTTTTGGAAAAAGCATTAATTTCCATATCAGTATCAATACCAAAGGTTTGTTTTACTGAGATTTTAATATCTGGTTTTGTATTAATGTTAGGTGTCAATTTTTTCTCTATAAGTATTTTTAAGTTGAGTATAGGCTAAAGTAATTAGTTTTAGTTTTTCTTCATATTTTTTGTTACCAGCATTTATATCCGGGTGAAATTTTTTGACAAGTATTTTGAATTTATCTTGAATTTTTTGCCACTTTAAACCCACAGAAACTCCTAAAATACTAAAGGCTTTGATATCTTTATGATCAAATTTAAATTGACGCATATGGTTATAATCACTTTTAAATTTATCCTTATCTAATTCATCTCTAAGAGTGTTATTCCACAAAACTTTAAAAAAATTATCTGATGAACTAAAACTTTGAGTGGGTTTATGCCAAATCATGTCTGATTTTAAAAAATCTAAGACTTGATCATCATTCATACCTGAGAAGTAATTCCAATTTTTATTAAATTCCTTAACATGTTCTAAACATAATAGTCGATATTTCTTACTATTATCTTTTTCAATTGGCGCTTTATATTCACCGATCTCTTTACAATTATTCCAGTCACAAATATTTTTCATGATATAATAAGTACTATATGGATATAAATAATTTAATTGCAATTATAAAAAAAAAATTAATAAATCAAAATATAATTGAACAAATTAAAGTTGAAGATAAATCATTTCTTCATAAAAATCATTCTGGTCATCAAGAGGGAAAATTTCACTTAAAACTAATTATTGAGTCAAATCAATTAAAAAAAATGAGCAGAATAGAAAGTAATAAAAAAATTTATAAAATTTTAGATCAAGAAATAAAACAATATATACACTCTTTACAAATTTTAATTAGTTAATTGTTTTTTTAAAAATTTTTGTATTTTAAGAATATTATATTCATGACTAATATCAGTCGTTCCTATTTTTTTTAGCAGAATTAAATTAATTTTTTTTGAAATATTTTTTTTATCGTTCATCATAAAATTTAAAATTTTATTTAAGTCTTTTGGAAAAAAATAATTTTTAATATTAATTGGAAGCTTCAATTTATGAACATGATCTATTATTCGACGATATTCTTTTACTTTAATTAATTTAATATTTTGACTAAAATTCAGTGCGGTAATAATACCTAAGATTACGGCTTCACCATGATTTAATTTTTTTGAGTAACCAAGTGTTGCTTCAAACGCGTGAGCAAATGTATGACCAAAATTTAAAATTTTTCTTATACCTTTTTCCGTCTCGTCTTTCTCAACAATTATTTTTTTTATTTTACAACTTTCAAATATAGCTTTTTCAATAAACGGACTTTTTAGATTTAATATACTTGAGGAATTTAAATCTAAATATCTATAAAAATTTTTATTCAGAATTAAAGAATGTTTTAAAATTTCACCATAGCCACAAACTATTTCTCTCTTGGGCAAAGATTTTAAAAATTCAGTGTCAGTTATTACTATTTTAGGTTGATAAAAACTTCCTACAAGATTTTTGCCCTCTTTAGTATTTATACCTGTTTTTCCTCCAATTGATGAGTCTACTTGAGATAATAAAGTAGTTGGTATGTTTACAAAATTTAAACCTCTTTTATATAAACTTGCAGCAAATCCACCAATGTCTCCAGTAATTCCACCACCAATCGTTATTATACAATCTTGTCTTGAAAAGTTTTTATTTAGTAAAAATTTTAAAATTTTATTTACATTTTTAAAATTCTTATTTTTTTCACTAGAATCAAAAAAAAATTTGTATGTTTCTTTTTTTTTTAAAGAGGTAAAAATTTTTGAAATTATTTTTTTTGGAACTTTTTTGTCAATTATCAAAAGACATTTTTGAAAATTAATTGAATATTTATTCAGGTAAATAGATGTATCTTTGACAATATTTGACCCTATTATTATTGAATATTTATCTAATTTCGTTTTTATATTTAGCTTAATAGGTTTCATAAATTTTAATTATGTTTTTAACAATTTCGTTTTTTGAAAGATTTTCACAATTAATTTTATACAATGCTTTTGAATAAATAACAGATCGTTTTTTTATTATATTTATAAGTTCATCTTTTGAGGATTTGAAAGCAACAGGTCTTTTTTTACTATTTTTAATTCTGTTAATTAATGTTTTAATGTCCCAATTAAGCCAAAATGAAATATGTTTATCTAATATTTCTTTTTTAATTTTATTATTTAAAAATGATCCCCCTCCAAGTGATATTACTACATTGTTTTTTTTTAACAATTTTAATGTAACTATTTCCTCGATTTCTCTGAAATATTTTTCACCTTTATCATCAAATATTTCTGAAATTGTTGAACCTATTTTTTTTTCTATTTCTGTATCAACATCAAAAAATTCAACATTTAATTTTTTTGATACAATAGAGCCAATCGAAGACTTACCTGAACCCATCATGCCTAAAAAAACTAAGTTTTCTTTTGATTTCATAAGTTTCTGTATTGAAAAAACACAAATATGTCTTAATTTAAATTTAATCAACGTTATATGCAATTTATAAGAAAAACAAGTTCTGCTAAAAGAGCCACTGGTTTAATTATAAAATTAGGCTTGGTTGTAGTATTATTTGTTGGAACAGTTTTTGTTTTGAGCAAGATAGATTTTCCTGCGCCAAAAAAAGAAATTAAGAAAATTATTCCTAATGAAAATTTTAAAATTGTTAAATAGAAACTATTTATCAATTGCGTTAATTCTACTGCTGTTAGGTTTGTCCGCTTGGGCAGATGATGAGCCTGTTGACATTTGGAATATAGATCAAAATAAAACTGAAGATAATGAGTCTACAGAGCTTCTAAATAATGATGCAGATACTACAAAGCAAATTAATCAATCGAGTATTTATGATCTGCAATCCAAAAAAAATAAAGATTTAGTCCAAGTAGACCTATCGTTAAATTCAAAGGAGATTGAAATAATTGGCATTTATGATCCAGAGGATTTTAATCTTAAAATTGATATGTGGTCAAATTCTAATGGTGATCAGTTGAAGTATTTATTTTCAAATATAGCTAAAAAAGAATTATCTAAAGATGCCTCAGAATTAATGAGTATAGCATTGTTAACCAATTCATATTTTCCTGAAATTAATATCGCAGAGAAAGAATTTTTAAAAATTAAGTCAGATTGGCTTATTAAAAATAAGAATAGAGATTTAATAGAAGAATATTTAATTAAGAATCAGATAATAAATATACATCCCGAACTAGGTCGATATTTAGCTGATCAATATTTATCTGAATCCAACGTTGAAAAAGCTTGTGAACTATTTTCAAAAATTAATAATGTTATAATTGATGAATATTTATCAAAATTTAATCTTTATTGTTTAATCATTAATGGAAAAACTGAGGAAGCGCAATTGGTTTTAGATTTAAAAAAGGAACTTGGATTTAGTGACATATATTTTGAAAAAAAAACAAATTTTTTATTTGGTTTAACTGACAAACCTGATTTAGAGATTTCAGAAAAATCAATTTTAAATTTTCATTTAGCACATAAAACAAACCCTGATTTTACTTTTGAACCAAAAAATAATACTGATCCATTGATATGGAAATACCTATCAACTTCAAATTTACTTGATGATATTGAGCAAATTGATATTGCTGAATTAGATAAAATTTCATTAATCGAAAAAGCTACACATGATAAGAATTATTCCGAGGAGGATTTATTTTCTTTGTATAAAAGATTTCAGTTTAACATTAATCAACTTTTAAATGCATTAGATTTGTATAAATCACTTTCAAATGTAGAGGCTAGAGCACTAATTTATCAAAAAATTCTTCTTGAGTCAGATATTAATAAAAAACTTGAGTTGATAAAGCTTTTGAAAGATTTATTCATAAAAGATAATTTTGCAAACGCTTTTGATAATGAATTAAAAAAATTTCTTAAAACAATTAATCCAGACGAGATACCTTCCAATTACACTACATTTTACTTAACTAGTTTAGAGGATGAGTCTGAGGAACTTAATGAAATTAAGTTTAATAAAGATATTCTACATCAATCAAAGTTAGTTAACTATTTTAATGGTGACTTTGCAAAATCTAAAATAGAGAAAGATTTAAATAGTTTTTTAAAAAAAATAAAAAAAGATAAAAAATATTTGATTTCTAAAAAAGATATTATGTTAATAGAGTCTATCAAATCAGACGGGATTAAAATTTTAAAAAAATATGAAAATCTTTATGAAATAAATGACACTGAAATGCCAACTGATATCCAGGTAATGATTAATAATAATGAAATGGGTTCTACATTATTGAGAATAATAGAAGTTATTGGTCAGGACGAACTGGTAGCTTTAGATGATGACACATTGTATTTTATTGTAAGCGCGCTTAATCAGCTAAATATTGATTATATTAGAAATAGAATTTTATTGAAAGTTCTACCTTTAAAAGTTTAAAAAATAAATTAAAGTAATCATAATGGCAATTAAATTAATACTTACAGAACCAAATAAAGTCTTAAGACAAATTTCAAAACCTGTCGAAAAAGTAACAAAAGAGATTCAAAAGTTAATGGATGATATGTTGGATACCATGTATGCAGCAAACGGAATAGGCCTTGCCGCAATACAAATTGGCATACCAAAAAGAATTATTGTTATGGATTTAAGTAAAGATCCTAAAAAAAAAGAACCAAGATATTTTGTTAATCCGATAATAAAAAATAAAGATTCCGAGAAAGCAACATATGAAGAGGGATGTTTATCGGTACCAAATCAATTTGCTGAAATTAATAGACCTCGTCAATGTGATGTTGAATATTTAGATTACAATGGTGAAAAACAAATTCTACGTGCTGAAGGTTTACTAGCAACCTGTATTCAACATGAAATGGATCATTTACAAGGTATTTTATTTATTGATTATCTTTCAAAGTTAAAAAAGTCTATGATCATAAAAAAATTATCCAAACTTAAATCAAATACAGCAATTCTTTAATTGATGGCAACAAAGATAGTTTTTATGGGTACTCCAATGTTTGCGGTTCCAATTTTAAAGTCTTTGTATCAAAACGGATATCCTATTTCAGATGTATATACTCAGCCACCTCAAAAATCGCTAAGGGGGCAAAAAATAAATAAATCACCCATTCAGGGTATTGCCGAAACTCTAAATTTGGATTTTAGAACTCCTTATTCCCTTAAAAACAATGATGATGAGTATAATTATTTTAAAAAAATTGATGCCGATCTCGCTATAGTTGTTGCATACGGTCAAATTATACCAAAAGAATTTTTGAAATTATCAAAAAAAGGTTTCATAAATATTCATGCTTCAATTTTACCAAAATGGCGTGGAGCTGCTCCTATTCAAAGATCAATAATGAATCTTGATAAAGAAACAGGACTAAGTATTATGAAAATTTCTGAGAAATTAGATACCGGTCCTGTATCTAACATATATAAAATTAAACTAGGAGATAATTTAAATGCAAGAGATGTAGCTGAAAAACTTTCTTTGATAGCTGCTGAAAAAATATTAGATAATGTTGATGATATATTAGAAGGCAAGGCTAAGTTTTTAGAACAGGATCATTCAAAGGCATCATACGCATCTAAAATAGAAAAAGCGGAAGGAAGAATTAATTGGAATGAGCCTGTAAAAAATATTATTGGAAAAATTAATGGTTTATATCCCACACCTGGGGCTTTTTTTTTATTTAATGGAGAACGATATAAAATTTTAAAAGCAGAAATTAGCAACGGAGCAGGCAAAGCTGGTGAAGTAATTTCTGATAAGCTAGAAGTGGCTTGTAATAATAATCAATCTATTAAAATCCTTGAGATTCAAAGACAAGGGAAAAATACCCAAAAGATTGGTGAATTTATGCTTGGATCAAAAATTAAAAAAGGTTCTATAATCTCTAATGTTTAAATACCAAATATTAGTGGAGTATGTTGGTACAAATTTTAGAGGTTGGCAAGTTCAAAAAAAAGGAAAAACTATTCAAGGTCTTATTCAAGAAAAAATTTCAAATCTTTTGAAAGAAAAAATAACACTACTTGGGTCCGGCAGGACAGATACTGGTGTGCATGCAATTGAACAATCAGCACATTTTGAATGCAAAAATGAAATTAAACAGTTTGATAGATTTTTAAAATCTATGAACCACTTTTTAAATAAAGACGGCGTAACAATCCTAAAAATTAAAAAAAGAGATAAAACCTTTCACGCAAGATTTTCAGCTAAAATTAGAATTTATAAATACGTAATTATAAATCGATTAAGTGGGCCAGTTTTAGATAAGAATAGAGGATGGCATATTATGAAGGATCTTGATTTAGTTATTATGAAAAAAGGTGCTAAAAAATTAGTTGGAACTAAGGATTTTTCAACTTTTAGGGCCTCTAGTTGTAGGGCCAAAAGTCCAATAAAAACAATGAAACTTGTAAAAATAAGATCATATAAAAATAAAATAGAAATAGAATTTAGATCTCAATCTTTTTTGCAACAGCAAGTTCGTTCAATGGTTGGTTGTTTGAAATATCTTGGAGAAAAAAGGTGGTCTTTAAAAAAATTTGATGATGTAATTAAATCGAAAAAAAGAATATTATGTGCCCCACCAGCACCTCCTGAGGGGCTTTTTTTATCACGAATTATTTATTAATTTTTTTTTGTTGGACATTGAAAATTTCTTATTAATCCGCCATCTCGATTCAGCTCTTACAATATAACCACAACAATTTTTTTCTCTACACTTGCAAGGAAATTGTTTATAATCCTCATCATAACCAAAACCATAATCACAAGTAAATTCGTCACCTTTTTTTATATTTTTTATTGCTGTGACCCAAATTTTAAGACCTTTTCCCTCGTAATCACAGTTGTTATTACACGAGTGATTGATTAATCCAGCTGTATTCCATGAAAAATCTCCGTCTAAAGTATATTTTTTATTTAAAGTAAATAAATATATTGGTTTTTTATTATCAAACTTATCAGACTTCTCTACTTCTTTATTCGTTATTATTTTTCCAATATAATTAATGATTTTTGTACCAGCTTTAATATCTTTTGTTGCATATAAACCACGACCTCTATTATCGATTTTAGATTTTTTTATTCGATATAATTTCATGGTAAGTTATTTATAATTTCTTAGATAATTATCAATTGAATTCTAATAACGCATCAACATGTCTCTTAGCACTATCCTGAAGTGCTTGCAAATTATATCCACCTTCAAGAATTGAAACAACTTTACCATTTGAAAATTTTTTTGAAATTAATAATATTCTTTTTGTAATTTCATAATAATCATCAGTGTTTAGTTTAAATTGTGCAAGTGGATCTTCAGAGTGACCATCAAATCCTGCACTAATTAAAATAAATTCAGGTTGAAATTCTTTTAATCTTTTTAAAGCAAAGTTAAAAGCATTTAAATATTCCTCAGAATTTGTACCAGCAGGCAATGGGATATTACAAATATTATTAAATTTACCTCTTTCTTTCTCAGATCCTGTTCCAGGATAATAAGGATATTGATGTGTTGAAATAAATAAAACGTTTTTATTATCGTAAAAAATATCTTGAGTGCCATTACCATGATGAACATCAAAATCTAAAATAGCAACTTTGGTGAATTTATATTTCCTAATCAAATATTTAGCGCCAATTGCAACATTGTTTAAAATACAAAATCCTGCTGCTTTATTTTGATTACAATGGTGACCTGGAGGACGTACACTACAAAATGCATTTTTAAATTCTTTATTTTGCACACCGTCTATAGCTGTAATAATTGATCCTGCAGCATCAAAAGTTGCTTTTTTACTTCCAGGACAAATGATTGTGTCACCATCGAGTGATGAAAAACCTTTAGTTGGAAAAGAATTTTTAACCAAATTAAAATAGCTATTATCGTGAGTATCTTTAACTATATCGTCAGTAATAATTGAAGGCTTTTTCCACAAAATATTTTTATTATTCAATTTTTTCAAGTTTTCATTAATTACAGTTACTCTTGCTATTTGTTCTGGATGTCCAGGACCAGTGTCATGATCTTGGTAAGTATCAGAAGTAATTAAACCAGTTTTCAATTGAAGAAATTTTGTAAAATATTTTGATAAATCTTAGTCAAATTTTTTAAATCTTTTAAAGAAACTGCCTCATCAACTTTGTGCATAGTTTTTCCCACTAAACCAAATTCTAAACCTGGGGATATTTTTCTTATAAATCTCAGATCTGAAGTTCCACCTGTAGTAGATAGTTTAGGCTTAATTTTAGTGATTTTTTTTATAACATTTTGAATCATAAAAGTTGTTTTATTTGCTTTTGTTAAAAAGGCTTCACCAGAAACTCTGTATTCGACTTGGTATCTAGCTTTATCTTTTTTACTAATTTTACTAATAATTTTATTTAGTCTTTTTTTAATTGAAGCAGATGAATGTTTATTATTAAATCTTATGTTAAATGTTGCCTCAGCAATTGCAGGAATAACGTTATCTGCTTTATTATCTATAATAATTTTAGTCACTTCTAAGTTAGTAGGCTGGAAGTCTTTTGTGCCTTTGTCAAATTTAATTTCTTTTAGTTTTTTTAAAATTTTAATAATTATAGTTGAAGGATTATTTGCTCTATGAGGATATGCCACATGTCCTTGCGATCCAAATATTTTTAATTTGCCTGTTATACTACCTCTTCTACCAATTTTAATCATCTCACCTAATCTATTTGGATTTGTAGGCTCACCGACTAAACAGAAATTAACTTTCTCTCTCTTTTTTTTTAGATATTCTACAACTTTTTTAGTTCCATTTACTGCATCTCCTTCTTCATCACCGGTAATTAATAAGCTTATAGAGCCATTAAAGTTATTATTTTCATTTAGAAATCTGCTAACAGCTGAAATAAAAGAGGCAATAGAACTCTTCATGTCGTTTGCACCTCTTCCAATTAAATGAGATTTTTTAACAGATGGTTTAAAAGGATTAACTGTCCAATTCTTAATATTTCCTGGGGGCACCACATCCAAATGACCTGCATAACAAAAATTAGGTCCTTTTGTTCCTAACCGTGCATATAAATTTTTCACAGGTTTAAAATTTTTTTCTTTAAATTCTAATATTTTTGTTTTGAAACCTAACTTTTTTAATTTTTTTTCTAAAAATTTCATCACGCCAGCATCAACTGGAGTAATTGAAGGAAACCTGATTAGCTCCTTAGCTAATTGTAATTCATTTAAAGTTCTCATTTTTAATCTCTTAAAAGATCGTTTATAGATGTTTTGGATCTTGTTTTTTCATCAACT
>MDTG01313395.1_pt1 | contig 14013 bp, 7 predicted proteins | sample 811421 | NCBI WGS metagenome assembly MDTG01 (sample SAMN05326645, study PRJNA326480) | marine metagenome | isolation source: seawater | place: Pacific Ocean: South East | collected 2011 | reverse complement strand
TATTATTTAGACTTTGTTGGATTGAACACATTTATTTATGAGCCGGTTGGCCATGACCCTGATAATCAAATTGCTATCATTAATGGCAAATCTGCGACTGAGGATATAACAATTTATGGAGTTTTAAGCTCTGATATAGCACAAGTAGCACAAAACCATATTGGAGTTTTGGATACTCAATTAGTTAATGGAAATGTGGCTCCTGACGACATTAGAACATTTAAAAACTATAAATTCTCACACGAACTTTCTAACACAGCGTCATTCTTCCCCGCACTTATGCTGCATAGAAACGGCCCTTACGGCCACCCGACATGGAAGCAAATTAGAGCAGGGCAAATCCCCTTAATAAGAAAGCAAATCAAAAATAGTATCTTTACACATGTTGAAGAACCCGGCCCTTCAGTACTGATAGAAGGAGCACAAATCAACAGAAGATTTGGAAACATTAAAGCTTTTGTTGAGACTCCGGTTATATCAAGATACCGTCCGATAGCTATTGAAGCGGCATACAGTGAAAAAACACCAATTAGCATGAGGTTATCAGTAGGTAATTCTTTATGCCATTTTAATAATAAAGAACTTGATGAATATTACATATTTGATAATTGCGAAAACTATGAGTACAATAGAGTAAAAAATATGTATCTTAATGGTGGCTTGGAGAATGAGGAGTCTTTAATCAATCAATTCAATTTTCTTAAGTATGTTGAAATAATATATCCGCCGCAACTTTACACAAATAAAAGCTACACAAGACAAAGAACTAATTTTGTTTTTAACTGGAGAGATGATTTTGAAAATAGAAAGTCTGTTGCATCTACGGTTGAAAATGGCACCGCAACAAATGGCTATGGTGCTCTTTTTGAGAGACCCATGTCACAGAGTATTTGGCCACTGGATTTTGATGTTACTCAGGGGGAATCCGCAGGATCTGACAGGTTTGTAAATAGCTATGGTTTAAACGTTTCTGCTAGTTTTTCAAACGGAATTTTGATGAACAACTATAATCAAACGTCTAATTTTTCAGGTACAGGTTTTGGTGCTTTAAATACTCACCTTATGCCGGCTCCAATTTATGCTAGAAAGCACACATTAACACCATCCGCCTCTGTTGTTTCAAAGAATGGCATGACAATCGAAACAGTTAACAATGGAACAACCGCAGATCTGCAAGCTAAGACCGATCTTCCGTCTGGTGAGGCTAAATGGGAAGCTGGCGATCAAGCCGGAAAAAATCCATTTTATGATTCCTATGACGACTACGTTCAGGGTGTACGCCAAAGGGGAAAAGGGTATACAATTGTTCCGGAATTCAGAATAAGTAATCACATCCCATCAATTATAGCAGAAGGTGTTGATAAAAATTTTACAAACATGTTTGAAGTAACCGGCGGACTTTCAAGCGCAGACACAAGTGATGAGGACGATTTCTATAAAATTTATTCAACATCAGAATTTCTTAAGCATTTTGATCTTGTAAAAGAAGATCACAAAGACTTTGTTAATCCTAGAATGATTAAGTTGAAATGTAGAGCAATTAAGAAGTTTTTACCCTATAATGGATTTTACCCATGCCAAAGAACAGTTCAGATAGGTGAACAGTTTCATTCTTCTTACGGTAGCTCAATATCCATACAAGGAGGAGGAGGCCTTTTTGGATTCGCAGCAACTATTGGAAAAAAGAACATTCTAAACCCCTTGTTCGGTCCCGGTGTTCTTTTTAACACGATAAAGGCTGGTGTTGCTTGCGATTACCCTATAACCACAGGACCTATTGTAACAAAAGAAGACGGCGATAATTATTATTTAGTTGGTAGACCTGCTAACGATACCAATAAGATATTTGAAAAAAGAATACCATTTGAAGCACTCGTAGAACCAGAAAGATATTTAGCTGGAATTAGAATTTATGACCAAGAGCCTCACCCATCTGCCTCAACCGACACCTCAGCCATGTGGGACGGGACAGGTGATAATTTGTATAAAATGATGGCTCACAATTTTTTAGCTGAAGTGCCTTCGTTCTTTTTACAAGGACAGCAGTTTTCTACAATTAATTCTTTGCCATCAGACGACCCCAGAGTTGGAAACGCAATCAGCGGGACTGTCTATTCGATGCGTGTAAAGATGTTTAAAACTTCGCACGACGCAATAGAGCCTATACGGTCTGGTTCTACTGGTGATGATTTTTTCTTTGCCCCGCAATATGCAGACGAAACCAGAGAAAACTTTACTATGTATTCAAGACCAACAGCCTTTGGTCCACCGTCACAAACAACTTCTTCGCATGGCTTTAAAAACATGACCGGTTCTAACTCTGGAAACGGAGAAAATTACCCGTTTACCCCTCCATACTACTACGGACAAGCATGGGCGGACATTAAATTTAGAGCAGACGAAACAAAAAAATTTACAATTGATGAAATCATAAGGAAATCAAGCGTTACATATTGGAGATTCGTTCATGAAGATCTGGGTGGTGGAGAATATATTGCGGCAGCGAGAGCGTCTAGAATATCCGATTTATATAACAACGACGCTATGCAGATGAATGCCTCTGTGAATTTGTTTGGTCAAGGAGAAATAAAAGCGGTTGATATAACAGATGACGGAATATCAGACAAAGTTAATATTGCTGTTGATGTGAACAATAAAGAAAAAGCAAGCTGGATCATCCAGCCCCTGTTTGAGACTCCGATGCTAAACTTTAATCACCTTTCGGCATCAACTTCACTTCATTTACCAACACACGGATCTCAATCAGTTCCTAGGGGTATGTGGCATCAATATGGTAGAATCGAGACAGACAACTCAAAAGGTATATTCCTCCAAACAACAAGCATACCAACAAATTTTAAGAGACTAGTGTCTGGTAGCGTTGATGAGCAATCACTTTTGAGTTTGTGTGGATTTAAAGACAATAAAGTACGACTTGGAAGACCCGCACAATCAAAAATCATTAGCGAAGCAGTAGTAGCAATTCCATTTATTGAAGAGGGTGGACAACGACAGTTTTTTACATTAGATTCTGGTGCCATAAATTTTGCCATACAGGCTAGATCAATGGCTGATGATGGGCTAGTTGGCAAAAGTATCTTGCATATGGTTGATATGATGAGAAAGTATGTAATTCCACCATCATTAGATTTTGTCCACAGAGACGAACTTGAACCATTTGCTATGTACATTTTTGAATTTAATCACACTCTTACGCAAAAAGATTTATCAGATATATGGCAAAACTTACCACCAACGATAGGCCAGTCTTTTGAAGAGGCGGAAGCAACAATTGAACACAGCTTATTGGCTCATGAATTACTGGGTGGTGGAGATATGATAGTAAATCAGGAACAAAAACGTGGCAATCCATTACCTGAAAAAATTAAGTGGATGGTGTTTAAGGCAAAGAAAAGAGCAGAGACCAATTACTACGATAAAATTGTTGGAGAACAAGACACAACAGTCGCAGGAACCAACCGAAAAGATTTTACATCTAGACGTTTGGCAAGACAAGCCGCATCTATACTTAGACCAGAGGGCGTTGATGTAAATATGTCCTATAATTGGCCGTATGATTTCTTTTCACTTGTAGAATTAGCCCAAATAGAAGCAGAAGTGACCTTGGCCAATGATAAGTTTGTGCCACCAACAGATGAAATCGAGCCAATTTTACCGGAGACTGCTAATACTACAATCGAAGAGGGGTTTGAATTTGAATCCGATACAGTGGCCGTTAGGGAATTGAGAGATGCCATCGCAGAATCAAATCGCCGAAGGGGAGGTGTAGGGTTTAAGAGTAGAAGTAAAACCGATCCAACTTGGGAATATATTGTTACTGTGAGTAAAACCCATCAGATGCCAGATTCAGCAATAATAATAGATGAGAATGTTAGTCAGTACAGTAGTACCTATACATATAAGGGCACACTCAAAAGCAAAAGCGAAGCTGAGGCTAGAAAGTTTATCACATCTAAAACAGCAGATGGAGGCATGACTCCAACTGGAATAAAAAACACAGCAGTAGATAGCATTAAAAGACTTAACAAAGGAACTGGATAGGAGATAGATAAATGACATTTTTTAACAAAAAAGAAGACGTATTAGAAGTAGTCCTTACCCCTTACGGGAGAAAATTATTATCTCATGGCCAATTAAAGCCTGAGTTTTATGCCTTTTTTGATGACGATATAATTTATGACACCGAAAAGGCTGGATTTTCTGAGACAAACCTACAATCAAAAACAAGAATCTTAACCGAAACTCCTTCGTTAAAGCCTATATCAACAAATTTTGGTGTTGAGACAAACATTGATACCATGTATGAGCATAACATTGATAATTTTATGCCAAACCCAATTGGAACAAATTCCAATATAGAAAAGAAATCAGCAGGATGGAATATTATTGCTTTAGATAAAGATATAGACACGTTTAGCCCTACTTCCTCTTTAAATTCTTCAATTCAAAACATACCCCAAATTAATTGCACTTGTGCCTTTACAATGTCAGTCGGGAATTTAAGCACCTTTGATGGCAATTTTACAGAATTAGCCAATGAATTTGATTTAGAAATTGACACGGCAGACAATTTTATTAAATTGCAAAAAGAAACATTGGTTTTTTATCTCATGGAAAAAAACGGCTTTGTTAATAACGATTCGTTTGAGGTAGAGGTTTTTATGTTTGAAGAGGACAACTCGAATTTAACAAAACTTTCATTTGAAAAAGATCACCAAATGGTTGTAAATGATATCTATCGAAAAAATGAAATGCAAAATATAGAACATACACCAGAATTTGTAGAACATTATATTAATTTACTGGTAGATTCTGAGGTGCCGGACGCAGAAATTTGTAAAGGCATTAAAAAATTAAAAGAAAGTAATATTTATTTAGATCTAGACTTAAAGTGTCCCGAGGAAGATTTGGGATTTGTTGATCTATATGCTAGAACAATTGGTGATGTGGAGGAGTGTGATTAATGTTTATAGGTAAAGAATTGCTTCCAAACGTGTATATCAGTAATATCGAGGTGTACAATAAAAAAATAAGGTACGATATTTTCGTTATAGACTCAGAGTCAAACCCCACATGGTCTAAAAAGAAATCTCTTACTCATAGGTTAATGTTAAAACATATTGTAACCGAGGATTTAGCTGAAAGACGATCAATCTCTACTGGATTTAGTACTTTTAACAAGTACCATAAAAAAGCAGTTGTGGATTTAGTTTCTGTAATGCACCATGGAGTAGCAGAGGATATATTAGACTTAGAAGATCGTAAATATTTTATTAAAACTTATGAATATGAATTAGAGTCGCAAGCAAACAATGTTACTATATTTGCTAACTTGTTTGTTGATGGCATTACAGAAGAAGGTCCAATCGCTGTAGAAGATGTTTATATAAATGGGAGTGTGCCTGACACCACTAATGTACTTACAAGAGATGGTCTACAATACTACGGACCAGTTCACAACCATGAAGGCGTTTATATGGAGGGTAAAAAACACAGAAGCCAGCCTCATAAAACTGTTGAATTGACAAGTGCTCCAAATTTAAAAATTAAAGATTTTCGAAGCCACTCTTATCCAAACAAGGTTGGTCGAGTTGATAAAAATGTGCCATTGTTTAGCAACCTGTTTGTTTCTTTTGATAAGAAAACAAATCACAATTTTATGTTTTTTATTAATCTTAAAGAAATAATAATTCAAAAAAGCAAATATGGTAAATTTTTTTCTATGATTGATGAAGAGGCAGAAACTCGAATCCTCACCAGAACGCTTTTTAGATCCATTAGGATATTTCGGCATCGCTTGAAGAATACAATCAAATCTACCCTAAAAGATGATAAAATTACTAAAACAAAAATAATTGCATTTGGTTACGAAGTTGATAGTGAGAAGGCTGACGGCTTTAAATCAATGCACGGAGAGAGGGTTGAGTTTATTTCTCATAATTTTGGTAGTAGTATTCGTGGACTTAGATTTTTTGATAGTACTTTGAACGATAGAGCCCATGGAAATTTTAAATATGAGGTTGAGCTTTCCTTATATGACGTAACAAGAAACTTTTTATTTGAGATTAAAAATCAAGCTGACCGTGCGATTCAACGAGTTATTGATTTTTTGTCGTTTGTTAATTCTAAAAAAAGATACAATGGTGCTTTAAATAAAATTAAAAACAAAACCAGAGAAAATGTATTTTACCAAAATCAGTTGCATATAGAAACCGCAGTTTTTTTTAATAACCTTAAGTTTATGATGTATGACATAACAGAATCTGAAAAACAAAAAGATCTTATCAGAAACTATGGCCTGATAAACGCTGAAACATGTTCTATTAAATCCCTAAATGTTTTTTTAAAAGAGAGCAAATTACTATATAATAAGTTTTTATCTATTTGCGATTTTGACACGGCCTATATTAGAGCAAATTATCAAAATAATAGTGCACCAACATACAAGGATTTGCATAATAGGATCGTTTTAAATTACAAGTTTAAAAATGTAATAAAGCCTACTGACTCTAAGTATCATTTTGCAATCCCGGAGTCACAGCAAGACTCCGAGCAAGGCCAAGAGGTTACATCTGAAACTACTAGCCCAACTGGCTTTGGTGCACGGGGACAACAAGCTACTTTTGGCTCTGTTACTGACCGGATGAAATTAACAGAACAAGTTGCTAATTCGGCCAACAAAAACCAATTTTCAATTTCGTCTCTCTCTTTTATTCCAAATACACAAACAACATCACCCGAACAAGAACCTTTTAAAAATATAACGGACTATTTAGGATCGGATACTAAAATGAATTCTTTTACAACTGAAGAAAAGTGTGAAATTACACAGGAAGAATCATCAGTAAACACAGAAATTGAAGAACAAGTGTTAACTAATACGAATAATATACAAAATACCATGAGCCAAGTTACAATCGAAAAAGAATTGCTAGAAGGGTTCAGATTAACAACCAGCGGAAAAATAATCTTGACAGAGCCAATTTGGAATTCATCTTTTTCTACCACTGACACTGCAATTATCAAGCAAAACAGAGTTGGTCTAAAAGACGAGCAAACAAACTATTCTTACCCGGACAAATATTTACTGCTAAATAATACTAGACAGCATATTAGAAGAGCTAGTTATGTAAGCCCGCTTAGACCATTAGCACAAATAGAAAACCAAACAACTGGTGTAAATTCTCTTTTTACACAAACTGTGATTATTGAAAATTATAATGAAGAAGCACCTACCGGCACAATCATATCTGGCCCGCCGCAAACACAGAGTGTTGCAAACACAATGCAGAATACATCTACACAACTACAGCAATCCGCACCCACGCAGCCGCAGCAAGGTAGTACCATGACAGCAGCCCCAGTCACAACTTCTGGTATGGGAGGATCATACTAGTGTCTAAAATACAAATAATATCTAGAGACCCATTTAAGCACATAGTTAAAAAGCTTCGGGACAATGGAGAGCTTTCTGCATATGTGGAGGACTCTGGTAATAGCCGATATAAAATTTCTACTGGCAACCAAGAGGTTCAAGAGGCTTTAGATGGTGTCAATGGAGTATCATATAGTGAATATGATTTTTCTTATTCCTTAAATAATAGAGTTAATGTTGAGCAAGTAACAAATTATAATGCGGTGTTATCTTTTGAAGCACTACAATCGCAACCCGAAGGAAATTTAAAATCAGTTTACCAATTATCGGAAACTCAACTTATTGAACTTGAAAATGACTTTAAAAATGAAAGCTATGATATTTTAACAGGCGATATCGATGCACTTATACTGCCTAGTGACATGGCAATTTCCCTATCTGAAAACTTAGATAGAACACAAATATATCGAGCAAAAGATTATTTTCCTTTTCGTGTTGACTTTAGATTCACAGACACAGATAATTCATTTTATAATCTTTTAATTAAGCATGAGGCGTATGAGTTGATGGTAGAAATGTTTCATAGAATACCATTTCCTAGTGAACAAATTTCTGTGGATAATTATGGTAATGAACTTTTTTCTTTAGAGACGGGGAAAGTTCTTAGCGAAGCAGAAGAGTTTTCAGGATTTTCAACAATAACGATACCCGATACAGTCTTTGAGCAGCTTAGTTGGCTTCCTACATTTGACAATCTAGAGGCAGCGTTATTAGAAAGTCATATAAAAAACTTTATTAACAATAATGCCCCAACCTACAGTTCAATGGTTTTTGGAGACCAACAGAGTAATTTTCAAATCATATGTTATAAGATAGAAAAATACGTTCTTGGGCAAAACAGGCCAGTGCAAACATTTTATGTTCCTGCCTCTGATTCAAATAGGGATTTTTCTGACACACAGGTTTACTTTGGAAAGGAATACACGTATACGGTGGATGCAATCGGAATTGCGTTGTCGTCAAACTATCAATATAATGTTGTAACTCCTACCGGTGTCGACTCCGTGGTTACGATTACTGAAGTGCCATCTGCGAAGTTTTTTAAATTTAGATTATTAAATCAAAATGTTATAATAAGTGGTATTGCCCCCACAGTACCAGAAGTATCTTTTTTAAATCGTTCAAACGAGGAAGCAAGAATGAGATTTTATTTTGAACCATCAATTCATGAAGAGCGAGCAAACTTTTTGCCAATTTTAGAATCTGATACGGAATCAATGATAAATGCGAAAATAGACAATGAAGAAAAAATAATATTTAGGCTCAACAAAGACCCTTTAACATATCAGATGTTCAAGCTAAACAACAAACCAAAATCATATGATGATTTTGCAAATGCATTGGCAGTAGACATTGTCGGCTCAGACATAAGCTCATCAGAGACATATGAGATGTATTTGACACCAAATAGAAAATTTTATTTTACTTTTAGGGCTAAAAACGGTTTTAATCTTTTTTCAAACCCAACGCCTATTTATGAAGTAGAACTAATACAGGATGCTGACGAAACAAGAGTGTCAGTAAAAACAATAGATTTAACAGAAAATACCATGATGAGAACAAAAACATTTGGTAGATTTTTGAGAATATATCCTTCATTCGAACAAGTTACTATTCGTGATTATTCAGAAGTGTTTGAGGGGCTTGAACTTGATGACCAAACATCTGTAGTACAGCAGGCTTTTACATTTAACAATAAACAATATTTTGTAGGCGACACGGATAATCCGATTTGGGGTAAAAAAATAAAATTTAGAGTTAGATCAAGAAATACTGGCAAAATGGTGGATATTAATGTTGATTTTGTGTTGGAGAAGGTAGAATCAGAAGCAGATTTTTAGAAACTTTCTATTTATTGTGAATAAGGAGATTATTAATGGCGTTTTTAGATAATAGTGGTGATATCATATTAGATGTTGTTCTAACAGACCACGGCAGAAAAGTAATGGCAAAGGGCGATGGCTCCTTTCAAATAACAAAATTTGCAGTATGCGATGAAGAGATTGATTATTCATTGTATAATTCTGGACATGGTAGTGGTTCTGCGTATTACGATTTAGAAATTTTACAAACACCTGTTCTAGAAGCATTTACCAACAATGCTTATTCCATGAAAACAAAATTAGCATCCTTTCAAGATTTAAATTTGCTATATCTCCCAGTATTAAAAATAAATGAAAACTTAAATAACACTGGGCGTCACACAACTGGAACGTTTGTAATTGCTGTTGATAGAGAAACAGAAGGGACAGACAATGCACAAACTAGTTTGGCGGTTGGTACTGATTCAAGTGGTGCTCATATTAAAGGTATTATATTCGGTGCTTCCTTTGAATCATCTCAAACAATTAGAATTGATCAAGGTATTGACTCAACCGAAATTTCACCAAAACAAACCAGCCTAATGGTCAACTTAACTGAAGATATTTATATAATTCAAATGGATAGTCGATTGGGCTCTATTGTTGACACACAAGGAAATCCTGTAGGGGAAGATTATATTGATGATGATAGCATAGCCTACTACACAGTAGATACAGTAAGTGGATTAATCACAGTTAATAATGATGATACCAACTCAACAACTCAAACAATTCAAGGTCCTCGTGGTACAATTCTGGAATTTAAGGTGGCGGCTTCATTAGAACTAAACACTAGCACATTCTTGTTTACCAAATTAGGCGGACAGACTACAATGCCTAAAAAAGGCGGCTCACCTGATACAGCCGTGCGATTCATCGACAGTATGATCAAAATTACCGGAATGAAAACTGGGTATTCAATTGATGTACCCGTAAGATTTATTAAGACAATTATAACATAGAGAGAAAAATATGTCAAGCTTTTTTAAAACCCTAGACAACGAAAAAGACGTTGTAAGCACAAGAACATTATTACACGAAGCAATTCCACTAACTGGGACGATAGTTTCTGGTACCTATGGAGTTGCAAACATTAAAGACTTTGCCCACGGGATGTTCCAGTCTGTGTATGATTACCCATTCCTAAGCTCATCTGCAAATCATATCTTTGACATTACACTTGGATATGCATCAGACTCTGCGCTGGTGAATACATCAAACACGCAAAATTCCAAAAAGAAAAACATTTATAACCAGATGGCGCAAGTTCTTATGGGCTACGACCACACGGGCTCGATTCTACAATTTGATGAGGATGGAGACATTACTGGTGGCGGAGTAAAATTAAAAGAGTGCTTCTTTTTAAACTTTTCTAGATTACTTGTTAAAGACGAGATTAAAAAGGGTACTTTCTCACTTGAATTAGGAATTAATAATGCCTTCACGCAAAACGGCGCCGTTCATCAGAAAAGAATAAAAATAAGAGATGTAAGCGGCTCTAGTGGTTTTAAGATTAATTCTCCTGCTGGTGAATATGGTATTTTATTTGCTGAAACGACTCGTGATGGAGACGCTACACTTAGTACTGCCTTGATCAATTCAGAGACAATTACCGGTAATGCAAGTGTTGCGGCAACTAGACCAGCTTGTGGTCTCATATTTTATCAAGCGGGGGTGGCAGTGATCTCAGGCTCTGTACTAAGTCGAGCGTCTGCTGGTGGTATTTTAGATAATTCTGATGCCGTGACGCTAAATATGATATCGACGGATGGTGCAACGGGTTTTAATTTTATAACTGGGTCTACAATCAAGGTAGCCGCTGATGCAATCAGAAACAGAATATTTAACATACAGTTCAATAATACAACCGAGCTTAACTCGACAATTTATTTTTGTCGCATGAATCATAATGAATTTAATTATTCAACTAATCCAACATACTTAAATAACGGTAAGATTAGAGTTAAAACAAAGTCATCCGATGTTCCAATTGCTTATGTTACAAGCATAGGCCTATACAACAGTAATAATGAACTAATGGCGACTGCGAAACTATCTGAGCCACTTCGTAAAGACCCAAGTCAAGAATTTACAATTAGATGCAGACTAGACTTCTAACTAAGGAGGTTTTGAATGACATTTTATAAGTTCACTGAAGATGATTTGTTTTTTAACACTATAGAGATGTATCCAGAGTATTCTGTTTACATTCAAAGTGGTTCTGTTTATCTAGATAGTATTCAAAATATATCAGGTACCAATACTGCTAACATATTAGAAGTACCAGATGGGCATGTATCTTTATATGAATACAACATTGATAGAGGCGGTAATTATATTCACCCGTTTGTACGAAAAAACTCAAGCAGAATAGGATTTAAAAACCAGACGAAAACAAATTTTAACACACAATTTGGATTCGGTGATGACGAAAGTCCAATTACAGGAAGCTATAGACTATCCGCCAGTATTTCTAGAGATTATTATGACTCAACATATGTTGGCTCTTCAAGAACATATATAAATGCATTAAAAAATAAGTTTGAACAGTACTCATGCCTATCACCACACTACCAATATTCATCATCACATGGTAACAAGTCAAGCCAGATTATCAACTTAATATCAATACCTTCCATAATGTTTGGATCTTCAATTGAAAAAGGGTCTTTAAAATTAAAGTATTATATAACTGGTAGTTTGATTGGAGAATTGTCAGACTTTAGAAAGAATGGAGAATTAGTACAGTCAGGTCCGGTGGGCTCCACCGGCTCTGGATCAATTGCAGGTGTTGTTCTATACAATGAAGGATTAATTGTTCTTACAGGAAGCTGGGATCTCCATCACGAATCATTGTCATACGACTCTTCAACAACATCAAAATGGATTCATTTTGGATATGGCGTGAATCCAAGCAAAAACTCTGTATCTATATTCGAGACTGGTCTATCTGGTGATCTAGAATTTGTAAGAAGAGCAACTTTATCAAATCCAACAATTGCGGAGACAACATTATCTGCTAGTTTTTTACTAGAATACAAAGGAATAACGCACACCCAGACCATGACAATGTTAGCACACGCACCATATGCTGAATTAAATCATTCAAATAATCCAACTTTTGTAACATCTTCTGAGGTTACTCAAGCTTCAACCGGCGTATATCAGTATGTTGAACAGCCAAAACCCATTAAGAATATTGTTCATACCCAGTTTACAGATCAAGCACCAGATTTTAAAAAAGTCACATATATATCTAAGGTTGGTATTTATGATAAAGACAGAAATCTCATTGCCGTAGCAAAAGTTGCAACACCTGTAAGAAAAACAGAGGACTTGTCTTACACTTTTAAATTAAAATTAGATATTTAATTTTACATTTTTTTACTTGACAAGTGATAAAAAAAAGGTTATAATATAATATTATGAAAGAAGTTGTTTTAGGATTAGATATTAGTACTAGTAAGATAGGTATCTGTATAATGGATTATGAATTTAATTTGATAGAGACTACATTGCTCAAATTAAATACAAAAGTAGAATTGGAAGATAGATGCATTCAATTAGAGGAATATATAAGTAAAATAAATTATTTAGATAAAATAAATGAGGATGGTTATAATATTAAAGATGTCTATATTGAGTCTGCTTTTATTGCTTTTTCTGGGGGCAAAACATCTGCCGTAACAATGAGCAAACTACAGAGATTTAATGGCATGGTTTGTTTTATGCTTAGGAAGATGTTTGGTTATAATGCAGTGCCACTATCACCAGCAAAAGCCCGAGGGCTTGTACATCTAAAAGTCAAGCGTGGAGAGAATACAAAACTTAAAGTAATTGAGCATGTTGAAAAGGCTTTTCCAAATAATTTTAAGTATGAACTAACAAGGCATGGTAACCCAAAACCCGGCACCGATGACAGAGCAGATGCAATTGTAATTGCTTGGGCGGGGTTAAATCAAAGAAAGAGCTAATTAGTAACTGACAGGAGTTACTAGAATGAATTTAACAACGTCTACCTTGAAACAGATAATAAAAGAAGAGTTTTATTCGCTCATAACAGAATCCAACCCAGTTCTGTCGAACGCCCCAGATGCAATAAGAAGTCTTGGTTTTGCAAACGTGGAGTATGTTGCATCAGGACAATACGGACACGTTTTTAAGGCAATTTGGCAAGCACAGGACAATTTGCCAAGAGCAATCAAAGTTATGTATAATGATGCTAATGGACAAAGGGAAGCCAATATATACAAAAAAGTCTCTGACGCAAGAGCCAAATCTGATGAAGTTGCGAAACACTTTGCGGCAGTAGACATGATTACTGTTAGCCAAGATAAATTATACATCATGATTGTGATGGAGCTTTTAGAGAATGATCCAAATGTCAAACCAGTGATTGAAGACTTGTTTGGATTTAGAGAAGTTGGAGCTTTTAGGCCCGATGTGTCATTAGAAGATTTGGATGTTTTTAAAGACATCGGCTATAGAGCAAATATGATGGTAGTTGAGCCGCAAAGTCGACTAATTCTTATTGATCACATGGCATATAGTTTTCCTAAAGAAGTACAACAAGAATTACGAAAGATTGTTTTTGGTATGAATTTTGATAATATTATTTATCCAGAGACAAAAATTAATAAATTAAAATCATTGATGCTGCAAAAAAATCCTGCACTATGGGACTATGTGAGTGTT
>MDTG01245264.1_pt1 | contig 14013 bp, 16 predicted proteins | sample 811421 | NCBI WGS metagenome assembly MDTG01 (sample SAMN05326645, study PRJNA326480) | marine metagenome | isolation source: seawater | place: Pacific Ocean: South East | collected 2011 | reverse complement strand
TTACAGGAAAATTATTGGCAATCAAAGTAGATGCGACTTGCCTCCCAATTATTCCCAACCCCATTACGCCAATTGGCCAATCTGAAGGAGGGGTAAAATCAAGCGGCTCCCAGATTTTAAGAGCTTGACGTCGTTGATACTCACCAAAACCTCGTTGAAAAAAAATAGTTGCGCCAAGTGCATAAGCAGCCATTGGCTTAGCCATCCCCGCATCCAAGAGTCTAACCACATTAACCTCTGTAGATATTTTTTGTTCCAATATTGAGTCCACACCTGCCCCCAAAACAAAAACCGTATGCAAATTAGGCAGAAGACTCCAGAATGAACTCGGGGGCTTCCAGACAATGGCATAGGTTACCTCAGATTCTTTTTTTAAGATCGGCCATTCAAAATAGGCCACATCGGGAAAATGCTTTTTAAACGCATTTCTCCATTTCAATCCCGAATATAAATCCCCAACATCAGGCACAAAAATAACACCCATATCTTAATTTAGCCTTCTTCCTGTTTAACACATTCCATCTATTCCGAGTCGGGCCCAATTACCTCAAGATCATCAATTAAACGAGTATTACCCAAACTAGCTGCGCCAAGGATAACTAGCTCATTATCAGCATCAGTTGGTTTATGCAAACCCGCCTGGGTTCGAACCACAACGTAATCCACTTTCCATCCATGTCTAGCCAATAGCTCACCGGCCGCATATTCCATCGCCACAAAATTACGATCTCCCTCTTCTATGGCAACACTAATATTCTTCATGGCCAGTCTTAATCGGGGCGCCTCTTCCAATTCTTTTTTATTCAAATGTCGGTTTCTCGAGGACAAAGCCAATCCGCTGTCCGCCCTAACGGTCTCTGCTGAGACAATGTTAATTGGGAGAGAAAGCTGCTTGACAAGGCCTCTTATAATAGCCAACTGTTGATAGTCCTTCTTTCCAAAAACCGCTATCTGTGGTTGCACTAAATTAAACAACTTCGTGACTACCGTGCATACACCCCTAAAATGCCCCGGCCTGAACCGTCCCTCCAATTTCTTCGCGATGCGAGGAGGATCTATGAAATATTTCTGTACCTCTGGATACATCTCCGACTCATTTGGACAAAAAACAACATCATTACCCGCCGATTCTAACTTTTTAAAGTCATCATCCAAAGTTCTGGGGTACCCATCATAATCTTCATTCTGATTAAATTGTAAACGATTAACAAAAATTGTTGTCACTACAATGTTTGATTTTTCTCTCGCCAACGATACTAAACTCAAATGACCCCGGTGAATGTTCCCCATAGTCGGAACACACCCTACGTTATTTTTATCATTCAAAAAACTGCGCAGCTGACTGACTTTTTTAATAATCTCCATTTATCAATTCTTTTTAAAATTATGGTTTATTTTGCAAGACCAAAAAACTCTCTTGGACTCCGCATACCGGATATCCTTTCCAATAGCATTTCAAAATGAACAGTGTTATCAACAAAATTTAAATGCTCACTGTTAACAATAAGTAACGGAGAAATATTGTAAGAATGAAAAAAATTTTGGTACTCGTAGAAAATAGAACTTAAATATTCTCGAGTCACTGGCTTTTCATAGCTTTTCCCCCTGTTTCTAACCCTCTCAATTAACCTCTCTGGAGAAGCTTGCAAATATATGACCAGATCAGGATTCGGAGCCTTAGGCTTTACATGATGATATATTTGACGATACAGATCAAACTCATCATCACTCAAATTTAATCTTGCAAAAATTGGATCTTTATCTAACAAAAAATCCGCCACGGTGCCTCGATCAAAAAGATCCATTTGGGTCAACCCAACCATCTGATCAATCCGGTGTAAAAGGAAATTTAATTGTGTAGCTAGAGCATAACGCTTTTTGTTTTCATAGAACTTGCCCAAAAAAGGATTTGCATCGGGATTCTCTAACATAACATTCTTTCCTAGATGCTTTGCCAAAAGATTGGTAAGGCTAGTTTTACCAGCCCCGATTGGACCCTCTACAGCAATATAATTAAATTCTGCATTCATCTAGTTTCTTAACTCCCGTCTTTGGGATATGTCTAACTAAGTCACATATTAGGCCATGCCCCCTAATAAATAAATGCGATTCTATTTCTATAAGAGGAATTAAGACAAATGCTCTTGTATGCATCCTTGGATGTGGCACTGTTAATCCAGGCTCTAATATTTCAAGATCATCATACAAAAGCAAGTCTAAATCCAAAGACCTAGACTGGTTAGGGTGACTGCGAACTCGTCCCCTCTGATGCTCTATTACAAATAGTGCCGCAAGCAATCGTTGGGGGCTCAACACCGTCCTAATTTTGACCACAGCATTTACGTAGTTAGGCTGGGACAAACCTCCCTCTGGGATAGACTCATAAAGAGACGACGACTTAACCAACTGGCAACCCTTTAGGGATCCTATGCACTTCATCGCCAGATCAATCTCTTTTTTTGAATCTCCCAAATTACTACCTAAACCAATATAAGCCTCTGCCATATCAGAATTAACCTGGACTTTATCCGGAAATTTATCTAACAATTTTCCGTTTTCTTGAAAGGGCATCATAATCCTTTTTTTTAAATACCGCCCCGGTCATCTCTAACCGTTCATCGCTACCACTTTTTATAAACCTCGTCCACCAAAGTCCCTGCTCTTGATTTTCTTGGCCTGACTCACACCGCAAAAGCATAAAGTCATAACCGGCGCGAAAACGTAGGGACCTTAATAGTGCGTGAGGATGCCGACCTCTTGTTTTTAAAAATCTAGCCTGCATTAACCATATTTTCCGCACATCCATTTCAATTCGCCTGGGAATACCCAACCCCTTTGTTGGCCGCGATAAAAAAAAGTTATCAACAACTTTAACGAGTACGGAAAATGGCGGCTTTCTGGACTTCATCTGTGACCTCCATCGAACAAAAATCTCGTTCCATAAGATAGCCGCCAGAATAAAGGAAGGTGAATTTGGTTGGCCAGTCTCTACTCGTTGATCAGTTTTTGAAAGGGCCAACAGAAGGAACTTTTTAGCCGACTCATCTCTCAACGCATGCTGCGCCTCAGGCATTAATATCTCCAATAAGCCCTCTTCCTTCAATCGAAAAATGGCATCAACAGCCTTGCCACAAAAAAAGATTTTTAGCATCTCTTCAAAGAGTCTGGACGGAGGTACGTTAAGTAGAAGTTTCTTCCGAAATCTCATCGATTTTAAAGTGTCTTTTTCAATTTCTAGCCCCAGTTTTGAGGAAAGTCGAACCGCTCGAAGTAACCGAACTGGGTCTTCCCTAAACCTAACTCTAGGTATACCAATAATTCTTAATTTCTTTGACAATAAATCACGATAACCACTAATGTAATCTGTAACTATTTCCTCCACGGGGTCATAGAAAAGAGCGTTTACCGTAAAATCACGTCGCAAGGCATCCTCCTCCTGTGTGCCAAATACGTTGTCTCGCAAAATACGCCCCTTATCATCTGTGACAAACTTGGCAACCTGCTCTTGGTTAACCGCTGCTCTAAATGTTGATATCTCGAGAATATCTCTCCCCGAATAGACGTGCACTAACCGAAAGCGGCGTCCGATAATTCTTGATCGCTTGAAAAGTTTTTTTACCTCCTCGGGAGTGGCGCTTGTCGCAATATCAAAATCTTTGGGCGTTAGACCCAAAAGCAAATCGCGCACCGCTCCTCCAACAATGAACGCCACAAATCCATTTGCTTGGAGTTTGTCGATGGTTTTTCTGGCCGAGGGACTGATATCATTAATATCGATATTGTGGTCATCTTTGTAAATCGTAACGGCTGTTGATTGGTCAATCTCAGTCGCGACAGGCCTCAAAAATTTGAAAAATTTAAAGATCATAAATTTACGTGCGTTTCGATATCTCCATTTCTACGTTTGTAGTGAATGTCATAGACGATGCTATCGCAAGCTGATAATCCGCCATCCGTGACTGGAGGCATGCTTTCTTAAGTTATCATCCGGATCGACGGCAACAGGATGCGTCACTGAACCTAACAGTGGTAGGTCATTTGCAGAATCACTGTAAAACCAACTGGCCTGAAAACTAGAAAGTTCGTATTTTTTTTCCATCAACCAACGTTCTAAACGCTCTACCTTACCTTCCCGAAAAGCTGGAGTTCCTCTAACCAAGCCATTAAATTCCCCTTCCACCACCTGTGGATCCGTTGCAATTAAGTTAGTAACCCCGAACTCCTCCGCTATGGGTCTAGTAATAAAGCTATTAGTTGCAGTCACTATTATTCTGAGGTCTTTCCTATGTAAATCCACTAAATCTCGGGCGGCCGAATTTATGAGAGGAAATATTTTTTTAGGTACAAACTCCCGCAGCCATTCATCCAACTGCTCTCGACTATGCGCTGCCAAGTTTCCTAATTGATAACTGAGAAAACTATTAATATCCAATCTACCTTCATTATATGCCTCATAAAAAGCCTTGTTTTTATGCTCGTGAGTGGACCGATCAAGCACCCCTTTTTCAATAAGAAACTGCCCCCACTCATAATCACTATCTCCCGCCAAAAGAGTATTATCAAGATCAAAAAGAGCAAGTTGCATAATGTATGTTTCTAGAACAAAGGGAACAATTAAAAAATATCAGGAAGATGTTTGCGCTGATCATCACTAATTGCAAAAAACTCCTTAACGAGAGGCACAGTTATTTTCCGCCGAGTCTCAATCGAGTAACAGTCAAGATCGCCAAGTATACCCAAAAGAAAACTTAAATCCCTAGAGTTGTATTTGAGCACATAACTTATTACTTCCTCGGATAGGTTAAATCCACGTTCTTTGCCGTACCTAGCCATAGCATGATGTTTTTCCTCATCAGTTAGAGGATGAACTCGATATACCAGACCCCATCCCAATCTTGTTAAAAGCTCATTCCGCAGATTCAAGCGAGCTGGCGGACTATCTCCCGCCACCACTAAAGCCCCATCGTTTGACTTAAGTTCATTATACCACTCAAATAACCTGTGTTGATCTTCGGGCAAAAGATACTGCACATCATCAACAATTACGAGAGCTGAGGAGTTCCCTTGATTCCACTTTGGAATTTGACTATTTCGTCTAAAAAAAAATTGTAATGAACTGCGTCGACGGGAAAGTTCAGCTGTGGCAGACAGCAGATGACTTTTGCCGGCCCCCTCACAACCCCAAATATAGATAAAACGTTCAGATCTATCCAAGGAACTAAAGTTCCTCAAAGATTCAACTAACTCCGCATTCTTCCCAATGACGAAATTTTCGATACTGGGTGTTAGTTTAAGATCGAATGAAAGTGATAGTTGCCTGGTTATCATCTTGAAAATGGCTAAATTAATTATCCGTTAAAACATAGAAAGAACTCAAAAAAATAGGGAAAGGACCGCAGACACAAACATATGTCCAAATTTAGAAATCTACCCGGCATATAGCCCTAAATTGATAATTTTGTAAAATTAACTGCCAAAATATTTTTCTTTCTGTCAAAATCCTACCATACTATTCATTAACAAATGCTAGTGAAAAAAAATAACTTAAATATTGATTCTTATAAAGAGGCTGGCGTCGACATCAAAGCTGGCAATCGGCTGGTCGAGGCTATAAAACCAATCGCAGAAAAAACCAAATCTGCTGCCGTCCTCAATGGAATTGGTGGGTTTGGGGCAATGTATGAACTGCCCAAATCCCTGAAAAACCCTGTTTTAGTCTCTGGTTCTGATGGTGTGGGCACCAAGTTGCGACTCGCTTTAGAGATGTCTCGTCACGAATCAATAGGCATTGATCTTGTGGCAATGAGTGTTAATGATATTATCACTCAAGGAGCTACTCCACTTTTTTTTCTTGATTACTTCTCCTGTGGAAAGCTGAACAACGATATAGCGACTGATGTAATAAAAGGTATAGGTAAAGGATGCGCAATTGCTGAGTGCTCTTTGATCGGGGGTGAAACCGCTGAAATGCCTGGCATGTATAAGGGGAAAGAATACGATTTAGCTGGCTTTGCAGTTGGAGTAGTTGAAAAAAATGAGATCATCACAGGAAAAGATATTACCCAAGGCGATGTGCTCATCGGACTGCCCAGCAGCGGGGTGCATTCCAATGGCTTTTCAATGATTCATCATATTCTAAAAAAGACTGACCAACCCTTGTCCACGGGGTTTGGCGGATCCACTCTAGGGGATGTTCTATTAGAACCCACTCGAATTTACGTGAAATCAATTTTAGACTTAAAAACACAAATCACTATCAAGGGACTAGCACACATTACCGGAGGCGGCCTAATTGAGAATCTGCCTCGTATACTACCCAAAGATCTTTGTGCCGAAATAGATCTCAAAAGTTGGGAAGTGCCAAACATTTTTCACTGGATCAGTAAAAATGGAGGTGTTGAACAAACCGAAATGCTGCGTATTTTTAATTGTGGGGTAGGTATGGTTGTGGTCGTATCTAGGCAAGATGTTGACACAGCCTTAACAGCCCTGAGCAGTCATGAAAGCACTCCTTTCGTAATCGGCGATATCATGACTAAACCTGATCGTAAAAGTCAGTTAAGATTTCGAGACTGAACCGCTGTATGACGCGAAATAGAAAAATAATAATACTAATATCTGGCAGAGGTAGTAATATGAGAAACTTAATCTCCTCAAACCTGCCCGGGGAAATAGTGCTAATAGCCAGCAACAACCCTAATGCTGAAGGACTAAAGATAGCTAATAGTCTGAGAATAAAAACTGATGTGGTTAATCACCTAGAATTCAAAGACCGAGTGTCATATGACACAGCACTTGCCGCCAAATTGGCTAGATATAAACCCGACCTTATAGTTCTAGCCGGCTTTATGAGGATTTTAACTGAGACATTTTTATCCCAGTTCCCCGAAAAAGTTCTTAACATTCACCCCTCACTACTGCCATCTTTCCCGGGAAACAAAACTCACAAAAACGCCTTAGATTCAGGGGTTAAAATTCATGGCTGTACCGTACACTTTGTTACCAGCAAACTGGATGCTGGACCAATAATAATCCAGGCTGCCGTCCCGGTTTTGGAAACAGATAATCCTAAATCCTTGGCTACAAGAGTTCTCAAGGAGGAACACAGAATTTATCCAATGGCTATAAAGTGGTTTTTGGAAGACAAATTATCAATCGACAAAAATAAGGTATTTCTAGATGGAGAATTAGTCGAGACAGGCTCACTAATCTATCCGAACTTGAAAGCATCATGCGTTTAATTTTAGCATGCTTTTTTTTTCTTTTTTCGCTAGGCGCAAATGCAGACTCCAAGATCCCCAATAGGGTTGTACTAGAATTTAAGATTATCACCAGCGGCATTTTAGTAGGGAAAAGCGAAGAAATCTTTCAAAGACATGGAGCTCATTATGAAGTAATAAGCACCACTAAACCCAGGGGGATAGCGTCACTTTTTTTAAAAAACATACACCGAAGATCGCAAGGCACCATTACCAACCGAGGCCTGATCCCAGACCTTTACGAAGAAAAAGGAAGAGGCAATGGGAAGAGTATTGCTAAATTTGACTGGGCTGAAAATCAGGTTTACTTAAAAACCGTAAGGGAGGATAAGGTTGTAGATCTTTCACCGGGCGCCATCGATCAGACCAGCTTTCTTTTTTCCTTCATGGTAAAGCCACCAAAACAAAGCTTTGAAGTTCAGATAACCGATGGCAGGAGGATTAAGAATTATACTTACGAAATGGTAGGAACTAACGTTTTGAAGAGCCCCAAAGGACCATTGGATGTCTTAATACTTAGAAAACTAACCAAAGATAAAACCCGCCAGTTTGAGTTTTGGCTAGCAAAGAACCTTTATTATTTACCTGTTAAAATTAAGTATACTGACAAAAAGAAACGTGTTTTTGAATCGGCTCTCTCCAATATAATAATCGACTGAATTATTGCTGACCCACCCTAGGCGGATTAGCGAACCTGCCTTTATAACTCTCAGTAGGGTACAATCTCAGATTACTCCAAACAATAAATCATTGAAGGATATAATTGTCGATTATGGAAAATATATTGTCTTTGCCAATATGGATAAATGGGATAACGAATCTCTCCTGGTGGGAACACACTCTGGTAGCACTAGGGTTAACTCACATGACTATTATTTCAGTCACCATATATTTGCATCGGTATTCTGCCCATAGATCACTTCATCTAAGTCCGCTATTAACTCATTTTTTCCGGTTCTGGCTTTGGATGACTACAGGGATGTCAACCAAAGGATGGACCGCAACACATAGAAAACATCATGCAAAATGTGAAAGCCCAGACGACCCCCATAGCCCTAAGGTCTACGGGATAAAAAAGGTTTTGTTTGAAGGATCAGAGCTATATAGGGCGGAGAGTATAAACAAAGCCACTCTGAAGAAATATGGACACGGCACTCCTAATGATTGGATAGAAAACAACATTTATACACCTCGCAGTACGTGGGGAGTGGGCCTGATGCTAATTACCAATTTGGTTTTATTCGGACCCGTAGGATTATCAATCTGGGCCGTCCAAATGCTATGGATTCCGATCACGGCAGCGGGAGTAATAAATGGGATAGGTCACTATTGGGGTTATAGAAACTTTCAAACCGAGGATGCCAGCACAAATATAATACCTTGGGGCATCCTAATAGGCGGAGAAGAATTACACAACAACCACCATGCCTACGCATCGTCGGCTCGCCTATCTTCCAAATGGTATGAGTTTGATGTTGGCTGGATGTATATACAAATATTTTCTTTCTTGAAACTAGCTAGGGTCAGAAAAGTAGCTCCAAGGGTGTCTCTTCAGCCTACAGAAAATGAATGTAGCGTAGAAACCTTGAGATCGGTTATTTTCCACCGATATGAGGTTTTGGCTCGATTTACCCAAAGCATAAAAACGACATTCAACGAAGAAATAAATACCCTTGTAACCAGCAATAGCTGCAAAATCTGTGACTGGGGTCAATTTAAGAACTGGCTCCACGGTGATTTAAATCAGCTAGAAGAAAACGAGCGCATTACCTTCCAAAACCTCCTGAATAACAGTGCTATTTTGAAAACTCTATATGTCATGAGGCAGGACTTGTCTAACGTATGGAGACAATCAACTTTAACCAAAGAACAACTGCTCGAAGAGCTAGAGACCTGGTGCAAGAAGGCCGACCAATCTGGCATAGTTCCTTTGACTAACTTTTCTAAACTGTTAAGAGGTTACTCCTAGAGGGTCAATGCAACTTTTAGATATAAGCTCTATTTGATTTTAGCTTCTTTATACACCACGTGTTTGCGCACGACTGGGTCGTACTTCTTAATTTCTATCTTCTCAGGTTTTAATCGTTTATTTTTTGTAGTGGTATAGAAATGGCCTGTACCCGCACTTGATTCTAATTTTATCTTTTCTCTCATGATTATTTTCCCCAGCTGACCGACTAATTTAATATTTTATATTTTTAGCCCTTGATCTCTTAGGTCTGAAAGCACGGTCTCAATGCCTTTCTTATCGATTATCCTTATGCCTGCGTGTGAAACACGGAGGCGCACCCATCTTTTTTCGCTTTCCACCCAAAACCTCTTATGGTGTAAATTCGGCAGAAATCGGCGTTTGTTCCTATTTTTAGCATGTGACACATTGTTTCCTGCCATTGGCTTTTTACCTGTTACCTGACAAACTCGCGACATTCCTTAGTCCTTACACTCAATATGAAAAGAGGCCGTTTTATAACATTTTAAAGGCTAATGAGCAAGTAATCCTGCAGATTCCTTACGGTTTTATAATGAAATAATATCAATTTATACCCATATTTTTCTTAATTAATTCATGCGCTTAACAAATAAAAGAGAAAATATTGTTAGAGAAGTAAAGGCCTAGGGCAAAAATATCCATTAACTATTAATTTACAGCTTTACAAACTCTTTTTAATTTAATAATCTTTAGGCAGAGGGAATGTCTTTAAGCCAGTAATAATAAAGGCTTAGGGTTCATGTGAAGATTAATAATATTCATGGAGTTAACGAAAATGAAGAAAATAGCTTTAGCGGTATTCATTGGGCTTTTGGGAGTAATGTCATTTAGTGCTAGTGCTGGACACCATGGCAAGGTTAAGGCTTATTGGGGTACCAGTGGTATGTTTGGTCCGTTTGACATCAGAGGACTAATACCTAGTCTGCCTGCCGACCAGGCACGAGATATTACTATTCCGGTAAGTATGTGGGTTATTGACCATCCCAAGGGAATTGTTGTCTATGATACTGGCAACAACGCAGAAGTAGTAGATAATTGCAAAAACTATTGGTCACCAGGTCTATGTGATTTCCTTAAACCAAGTCAGACCAAGGAAACAACAATCGACGGGTTACTTAAAAAGTTAGGCTACACAGTTGATGATGTTAAAGCCGTAGTCTCTTCTCATGCACACCTTGATCATGCGGGAAATATAGAGATGTTCCCAAACGCGATACATATTTTTCAAAAAAAAGAACTCTACCAGGGGTGGTGGCCTGAAAAGTTCCAAGGACGTGACGGGAAAGGCCCATTTGTTCTTGCTGACTTGGATAATGCGAGGGACTTTAACTACCTAGAGCTTGAGGGTGATTACGACATATTTGGCGACGGTACTATTACGATTCTTTCAACTCCAGGTCATACTCTAGGGCATCAGTCTATGCGAGTAGTGACAGGAAAGTCAGGAGTAATGATCTTAGCTCAAGACGCAATATGGATGCAGGAGAATCTAGATGGCTACCCAGCTGGCCTGAACTATAGTGTTCAGGACTATAGTAAATCAGTAACCCGCCTCAAAATGATGAGGGATCTGCAAGGAGCTCCTCTCTATATGGGACATGATGGAGCACAGTGGGAAGCTGGTGGAAACCAGTGGTACTAACGACTTAAAACCAAAATTAATAATAGTTGTAAAGATTTGGGGGGCTTTTGGGAGCCCCCCATTTGCTCATAAAATACATCATGGCAAGGCCAGCAATTTCTCTAACAGACGTCTGTAAGAGCTACGGACCTAATCGAATAATCCACGACATTTCTTTTGACGTAAAGCCGGGAGAGATCGTAGGGTTTCTGGGCCCCAATGGGGCTGGTAAAACTACTACCATGAGGATGATAGCGGGAGCTACCACTGCCACATCTGGCACAGTTAGAGTCTCCGGCTTTGATATGGCGACGGAGCATGATGAAGCCTCCAAGAAATTAGGATATCTGCCCGAGCATCCCCCTTTGTATGATGTTTTAGAAGTTTCGGGATACCTTAGATTCATAGCAAATGCAAAAAAGATGCCTCGACAAACAATAACAAAAGAATTGGACCGGGTAATAAACGCCTGCCAATTAGAACAGGTCAGTAAGACTGAAATATATAAGTTATCAAAAGGTTATCGACAGCGTCTGGGATTAGCACAAGCCCTGTTAGGTGACCCGGAAGTCCTTCTACTTGATGAACCCACCGCTGGACTAGACCCGGGACAAATACAAGAAACCCGAGAAGTAATTAAGCAATTTGGGACTAACCATGCCGTCTTACTTAGTACTCACATCTTAACTGAGGTCACACTAATGTGCAGCCGGGTGGCTATAATCAACCAAGGGCACCTGCTAGCGGTGGATACCCCATCAAGCTTACAAAAGGCATCCAGAGAAACTAATAGAGTTAATCTATTAGCATCGGGCAATATCAACCAGTTGAAAGCTGAATTAAAAAATTTAGATACGGTTCATTCAGTAATGTCACATAAAAGCCAAAATGATTTGATCAATATCACCTGTAACGTTAGCACCGAAGATGCTATCGAGACTGAAATAGCAAAAATAGCCACGGGCATATCAAAACTCCATCGAATTGAGAGACAACAACCCACTCTAGAAAATGTCTTTTTGAAATATATAAAAAAGGGTGATTCTCTATGAACGGGTTGTTTGCTATATATAAAAAAGAAATCGTTACATATTTCCGATCACCGATAGCATACTTTCTTATTTCCTCTTTCTTGTTGGGAACAGGGTATTTTTTTATATACAACGTTTTTAGTACAGGGGCCGCAACAATGGACCTTACATTCCGTGATATGGCCTTTCTGCTAATGATACTTATTCCGGTTTTAACTATGCGGATTTTTGCAGGAGAGTATGCTGGGAGAACTATGGACCTTCTAGTTACTTTGCCTATTTTCACTTGGCAGATTGTTCTTGGTAAATACCTAGCTGCCGTAACGATCCTTCTGATAATGACCTTGGCTACGTTTATTAACCTAATTCCGATGTTTCTTTACGGTAACCCTCATATAATTAATATAGTATCTGGCTATATTGGATTTGTTTTACTTGGAATGGCTTCCATATCCATTGGACAACTCTACTCCGCTCTAACAAAAAACCAAATCATAGCAGCACTTTTGACTCTCCCCACACTACTTGGATTTTGGTGGTTAGGTCAACTTCAAAACATGCAGTCGAGTGCATTTATGCAAAAGTTTGTTGGGTACCTTGCATTTTCGATACATTATAGTGAACTAATACGGGGTCTCCTCAGATCAGAAGCCGTTGTCTATTATTTGTTAGTGATATTGACATCGGTGACCCTAACAATCAACTATATAAAGTGGCGCCGCTAACACATGGAAAAATCTTCTTCATCGATAGTTTTATTGCTCTTGGGTGTCGCACTAATCTCGGTAGCACTCATAAGCCATTTCATCTTGTTAGAAAGTAGTTACTGGGGGATTAGTAGCATTATCGTTGGACTTTCTCTAAGCCTTATTGGTGGCTATAAGCTTCGGCAGGAAGTAACTGGTACTTTTAGAGCGCAGCGAGTAGAAATTTTATTAACAACTATTGGTTTATTGGGAATAATCATTACCGTAGGCTATTTAAGTCATCAATTCTCTTTTCGTTTAGACATGACGAAAGAGCGCACCCACTCCCTATCTGAACAAACAGTTAAGATGTTGCAAAGACTTGATAAACCGGTACATATTATTTTTTTCCATGATGCAATGATGCGCGAGACTACTGATCTTTATCAACTGATGGCAAGTTACACCAATAGGGTGACAGTTGAATTTCTCGATCCGATGGTCAATCCGGCACAAGCAAGAATGAGAGGGATAGAGTATGCAGGTACAGCAGTCATGGAAAGCGAAGGGCGAACAGTACGTGTGAATGGGCCTACCGAAATTGATATTGCTAATGGAATCCTCCGAGTATCTCAAGCCAAGCAACAAACTCTATGTTTCTTAGAGGGACATGCCGAAAGCGACCCTTTTAGTTTAGAACATCATGATCATTTTGAGGCTCCCGGGGGAAATGGACATTCTCATGGGCTGGATACAAAAGTTGTATTGCATGAAAGACACGGAATGGGTAAGGCCAGGAATGGGCTTGAGAGTATGAATTATAAAGTACGCTCAGTTCGACTGTTAGATTTTAAGCAAAATATAGATACGTGTGCTGTTCTCATAGTCGCAGGGCCCCAAATGTCTTTAAGACCACGTGAACTTAAAGTCATTGAAAATTTCATTGAAAACGGGGGAAACGCCCTATTTATGCTTGACCCATTCATTCAGACTGGCTTAGAACCTCTAATTGAGAAACTGGGGGTTATACTGGACGACACTCTAATTATAGATGAGGCCAGTCACTTTTGGACGGATATCTCTGCACCGGCTGTTACTAACTATAACCGACATGTTATAACTGAGGGTTTACCACTTACTTTCTTTATGGGGTCTCGCTCTTTATCCCCCACGAACAAACCTGTACCTGGAAGCTCAGTCAGGCCCATTATTAATTCATCAAAACGTAGTTATGCCGAAACTAATAAGCAAAAAGCCGAATTTCAACTAGGAGTTGATAAACCTGGACCTAACACGATTATGGTGGTAGTGGTTAGAAGCCCTAACTATATCGCCCCTACGGAATTAACAAATAGCCAAAAAGATATAACTCCTGAGATTCCATCTTTAGAGATAACGAAAAAATCAAGAATAGCGATAATAGGAG
>MDTG01234279.1_pt1 | contig 14014 bp, 14 predicted proteins | sample 811421 | NCBI WGS metagenome assembly MDTG01 (sample SAMN05326645, study PRJNA326480) | marine metagenome | isolation source: seawater | place: Pacific Ocean: South East | collected 2011 | reverse complement strand
TTCTTCGTCTCTACGTCCACCTCCAATGGCACAATCAATTTTATTAATTTCAATGGAGTCGAGTAGCGTTGTAATCTGCAAAGCATTTCTGGTTGCACTTTTTCCTTTTTCTTCAACAACACGACCACTATCTATAGAATCTTGGACATGACCAACAATCAGGTTAACGCCCAAGTCTTTTACCAAATCATCTCTAAATTTGATGGTTTCTGGAAAATTGTGACCCGTATCTACATGTAGAAGGGTAAAAGGAATTTTTGATGGGTAAAATGCTTTTTTTGCCAAATGAGTAACTACTATTGAATCTTTTCCGCCAGAGAAAAGAATTACTGGATTTTGAAAATGGGCCCATACCTCCCGTAAAACATATATAGCTTCACTTTCTAACTCATCCAAATAATTCAAGTAAAATTTATTCATCAGTTAATTTTAATTTTGGGTTAATATAATTTAAAATTTTCTGAACTGCCACTTCAACATTTATTTTTTCGGTTTGAATTTCTATATCGGGTTTTTGAGGAATTTCATAAGGCGCAGAGATTCCTGTCATATTTTTAATTTTACCTTCTCTTGCTTTTTTATAAAGCCCCTTAACATCTCTCCTTTCACATTCATCAATACTAGTGTTTACAAAAACCTCTATAAAGTTAGTTTGTTTCACAACACTCTTTATGAATTCACGATCTTTTTTGTAAGGGGAGACAAAAGCTGCTAATACAACTACACCAGCATCAACTAATAAATTGGATATCTCAGCAATTCTTCTAATATTCTCTTTGCGATCTTTCGGCGAAAATGTTAAATCTGAATTTATTCCCTTTCTTACATTATCTCCATCCAAAACGTAAGTATGTATTCCAATTTCATGTAGTTTAACTTGTAACTTATTAACAATGGTTGATTTACCCGAACCAGACAAACCTGTAAACCATATTAAAAAAGAGTTATGATTCTTTATTTTTTGTCTGTCAAATTTTGAAATTTTATAATTATGTTCAACAATATTTTTTTTCATAATATTCTATTTATAAAATCTCCTAATTTTTCCAAGCGGAATCTTTAACCAAAGTTTTTCATGTAAATAATAAAGAGCAAACTTTGTAAACATCTCAGAAAAAGTTATAAGAAAAACAACTTCATCATATTTTTCTAAAATAATTCCAGAAAGTATAAAGGTAGTAAAAGTTGCAACAAACCTCCATGATATTGTTTTATATAAAATTTCTTTATTTGATGTAACTTGTCTATTATAAAAATAAAGCCATAATCTCTCATGGAAATAAAATATTAATAATTTTAATAAAAATTCTAATAATCCAATTTTTATTGCATTTTCAATACTACATTGCTCAAATATACAGGTAACTAATAGTACGACTAGTATGGTATCAAGGGTGGCTATAATTCGCCATGAAGTTGCTTTAAACAGACTTCTTAGATGAGATGATTTTTTTATAACCACTTAATTATTCTTTGTTTAACAAAAACAGAAGATTTCAATTCCAAAAGGAAATCATACACTTTTAGAATAAACTATTTTTCTTCTTATATAACTACCGCTATGATTTTAATATTTTTAATCATTTTTGAACGGATGTTTTCGAATAGATTTGATAGCAAATGGATGATATTCACCATTCAAACCAATCGGAGTCTGAGATCTGATGTTATGTACTATTTCAATTGCTTGTCTACAATCTTCTAAGCCATAACCATTTCCATTTAAAATTTTTTCATACAACTTAGTGTGTAAGTCTGTAAATCCACCACTAAACTCAAGTTCTTCACCTTCTATTGAAATTGACCTAAAGGTTCTTTGGCCTTTGAGCTTAATTTCATCGGGTAATGAGTCATAATTTATCGACAAGAACCATCGAACTCTTGCTTTTTTAAATTCTAAATATCCAGCTGCACTATCATGTTCATGAATATGTACAATATTTTTTTCAATGTTACCAAAAATAAATGATAACATATCATAAAAATGAACCCCAATATTTGTTGCAATTCCTCCCGATTTACTTATATCACCTTTCCAAGATGTATAATACCAATTACCTCTGGATGTTATGTAAGTAAGGTCGACATCAAAAATTTTATCTTTAGGTGCAGCATCTATTTTCTTTTTTAATTCTATTATACTCTCATGCTCCCTAAGTTGTAAGATATTCCAAATCTTGTTATTACAATCATTTTCTATTTTTTGCAGTGCGTCTAGATTCCAAGGATTAAGTACAAGAGGTTTCTCACATATAGCGTCAGATCCTCTTCTAAGTGCCATTCTAATATGAGCGTCGTGAAGATAATTGGGTGTACAAATACTCATATAGTCAATCTGTATACCTTTTTCATATTTTAACTTTTCTAAATGCCTATCGAATCTTTCTGTTTCTACAAAAAATGAAGCATTTGGAAAATAACTATCTATTATACCAACACTATCAAATTTATCAAGTGCAACAAGTAACTCATTATCGGTGTCTTTTATTGCTTTTAAGTGTCTTGGGGCTATGTAACCTGAAGCTCCAATTAATGCAAAATTTTTCATAGATTTTAACATTTTAACAGAAATAAATATTTTCTAATTAATTTTTTCTACAGTGTTTATTTTAAGTTGATATTTCTGATTTGATTCGGGGCATATGGCATGATTTTCTTTAAAATTTAATCTGTGACCATATTCACTTACCCAACCAATTTGCTTAGCTGGGTTACCAACCATAAGAGCATAATCAGGTACATCTTTAGTCACTACCGAACCAGCACCTATTAAACAATATTTTCCTAAAATATTACCACAAATTATTGTTGCATTGGCACCAATAGATGCTCCTCTCTTAACCAATGTTTCAATATATTTATCCCTTCTTACAATTGCACTTCTAGGGTTTATTATGTTGGTAAATACCATTGATGGGCCTAAAAAAACATCATCTTCACAAATAACTCCCGTGTAAACAGAAACATTATTTTGAATTTTAACATTATCACCTAATATAACTTTTGGAGAAATGACAACATTTTGTCCAAGATTACAATTTTCACCAATCTTTGAATCTTTCATTATGTGAGAAAAATGCCATATTTTGGTACCCTTACCAATTTGTGATTTAGTATCAATTACAGCTGTTTTATGACTAAAATAATCTTTCATGATCTATAATCTCCATGTAGAATCTTTTATGATTCCTTTGATATCAATGACAACAGGAATATCGTTTAAAATTTTCTTGAAATCACTAATTTCATAATTTAAAAATTCATCATGTGGTACAGCTACTAATGCAGCATCATATTTTTTTTCATTGTTAAAAGGGTTGTCAACTTTACTATATTTTGAAATTTTAGTTTGACTTTTAGATACTTGAGGGTCATAGAAGTCAACTTTACAATGATAATTCAAAAGATCATCAATTATATCAAAAACTTTTGAGTTCCTTAGATCTGGACAATTTTCCTTAAAGGTTACTCCAAAAACAATAATATTTGAATTTCTAATAATTTTTCCATTTTCAATCATTAATTTAATGGTTTTATCGGAAATATGTCTAGACATTGAATTATTAAGCTGACGAGCTAATAAAATTAAGTTTGGTTTATATCCTAATTCCTGTGACTTAAAAGAAAGATAGTATGGATCTACACCAATGCAATGACCACCAACTAAACCAGGCTTAAATCTTAGAAAGTTCCATTTTGTTGATGCAGCTTCTAAGACTTCATTTGTATCAATATTCATATTATCAAATATTATTGACAGCTCATTCATGACAGCAATATTGATGTCCCTTTGAGTGTTTTCGATAACTTTTGAAGCTTCAGCAATTTTAATAGATTTTGCTAAATGAGTTCCAGCATCAATAATAATTTTATATAAATCATCAACCTTTTTAGCGGTTTCTGGAGTTGAACCTGAAGTAACTTTTATAATCTTTGATATTGTTCTTTCTTTGTCACCAGGGTTTATTCTTTCTGGTGAATAACCAACAAAAAAATCTTCATTATATTTTAAATTTGAATACTTTTCAAGTGTTGGTACACAAACCTCTTCAGTAACTCCGGGGTAAACCGTGGATTCATAAATTACAATATCATTTTTCTTTAAAAGCTTAGCAATTTCCGAAGATGAATTTACAAGAGCAGATAAATCGGGTTGATTATTATTATCAATTGGAGTGGGTACAGTTATAATATAATAATTACATTTTGATATATCTTTTGTATTATTTGTGAAAAATAACTTATTCGAAACTTTTTTTAATGAATTTGAATCTAATTCTTTAGTTGAATCTTTAAACTTTTTTAATTCATTTATCCTAATTGAATTTGTATCAAATCCTACAACTTCAATCCCCCTAAGGGCAAACTGATGCGCTAACGGCAAACCTACATATCCAAGACCAACAATCGCTATATTCATTTTATTGTAATAATATTCTGCAAATTAATAATAAAATTGGATGAATATTAAATAAACAATAATCAATTACAATGTCAACTATCTAATAGTTTTTTTATTCCTTCTTCAAAATTTGTTTTAGGTACCCATGCAAGTTCAGATTTGATTTTATCAATATTCACACTATATCTAAAATCATGTCCATATCTATCCTCAATAAACTTTACCTTTGCCTTGCTATTATTTGAAATTAAACTATTAATAATTTCAACGACATCTAGATTTGTTAGTTCATTTTTTGATGCAATATTATAAGTTAATCCCGCTTTTGACTTATTAAAAATCAAATCAATAGCTTCACAATGATCTTCAACATATATCCAATCTCTAATATTATTACCAGTTCCATATATTGGAATTTCAAAACTTTTCTTGATAGAAGATAAAATTTTAGGAATAAACTTTTCAAGATTTTGGTTTGGTCCATAATTATTTGAACAAATTGAAATCGTTGTATCTAACCCATATGTTTTATGAAAACCGCTAATTAACATGTCTGCTGCAGCTTTGGATGCAGAATAAGGTGAACTCGGAGAATATTTGTTAGACTCACTAAAACTACCGAATTCAATACTTCCATAAACTTCATCAGTCGATATTTGATGAAACCTTGAATGTGAAAATTTAGATTTAACCTTAAATGGACCATTCATCCAAAATTCATTTGCAATTTGAAGTATTGAATGAACACCTAAAATATTAGTTTCAGTAAACAAACTTGGATTAATAATTGAATTATCTACATGTGATTCAGCAGCGAAATTAATTATACCATCTATTGAAAACTTTTTAAATATCCTTCTTAATAACTCTTTATCACAAATATTTCCTCTAATAAAAGTATATCTATCATCATCATGAAATGATTTCGTATTATCCAAATCTCCAGCATATGTTAATAAGTCTAGGTTAATTATTTTGACATGGTTATAAAGTTTTAACAGATATTTTATAAAGTTAGATCCTATAAATCCTGCACCGCCAGTAACTAATAAGTTTTTTGATCTAAATTTCATAAACTAAACTTTTTTAAATACGTCACTGTAAAATAAATTTATATTTTCTTTCCAACTTTTGACTTCTAAATTAAAGTCTTTACATATTTTTGACGAATCAAGAGCTGAAAACTTTGGTCTTTTTATTTGCAAAAAATCATCATTTTTAGGCTTAATTACTGCTTTACCACTGACAAGTTTATTTAATGCTTCTGCAAACTCATACCTTGAGCAAAAATCATTACTTGAATAATGATAAATTTCAGTATTGGAATTACTAATCTTAGGAATAATTTCTAAAATTGTCTCAGCGAGATGCTTTGCGTATGTAGGCGAACCTATTTCATTTTTTACAACAAAAAATTCAGATTTACTTTTAATCATTTTCATAATTTTTTTTACAAAATTATTTCCATAAGAAGAAAATAACCACGATGTTCTTATAATCAAAGATTTATTTAAATCATAACGAAATATATTTTCTTCCCCTTTTAATTTAGAGTAACCATAAAAATTTATTGGATTTGATAAGTTATTTTCACAATATGGTGAGTCTTTTTTACCATCAAACACATAATCAGTAGAGATATGAATTAACTGGATTCCTAAATCGCAACATAATTTTGATAAATTATCAACTGATTTAGAATTAACAAGTAAAGCTAACTCCTTATTAACTTCAGAATCATTTACATTGGTGTAAGCTGCACAATTTATTACTGTGTTAATTTTATTTTTAATCAAGAAATTTTCTAATAACGAAAAATTTGAAATATCTAACTCTGATTTTCCTTTAAAAAAATATATATATGGGTAACTATTAGAGACATCTTTCAATGACATGCCTAGCTGTCCATTTGATCCAGTAATCAATATATTAAAGTTTTCTACCATTTAAATTTATCGAAATTGGAATCTTTTTTAGAAACTATTATTTTATCAATATCAACATTCCAATTAATTTTTAAATATTCGTCACTGAAGAGAATCCCTCTTTCCATTTTTGGATTATAATCGTTATCCACCAAATAATTAATTATTGTGTTTTCAGAAAGGGAAATATATCCATGGGCAAATCCCTTGGGAATGAATAATGAAACATTATCTTCTTCTGACATAAAATAAGAAAAATATTGACCATATGTTTCTGAGTGCTTTCGAATATCAACAGCTACATCTAATATTTTACCTGAAAATACAGATATTAATTTTGATTGTGCATAAGGTTCAATCTGATAGTGAAGCCCCCTCAAAACGTTCAAATTTGATTTAACAAAGTTAGATTGACAAAAATTAAGTTTATAATTTAACTCTGCCTCGAGTAATTCTTTTTTAAATATTTCTTTAAAAAAACCCCTTCTATCTATAGATTTATTTTGATGAATCAAAAGTAATTGCTCAAAACCAGTGTGTTTTAAAATCATTTTTTAAGTATTTTCAATAAGTATTTTCCGTAATCACTAGTTTGCATCGAAATTGCAATTTTTTTTAGCATATGTCGATCAATATAGCCCATTTTAAAGGAAGTTTCTTCAACACAAGACACTTTTTCACCAGTTGTATTTTCATGATTTTCAAAATATTTACTGGCTCTTATTAGGGAGCTATACGTTCCCGTATCAATCCATGATATACTTTTATCTAATAAATTTAATTTTAATTTCTTTTTTGAAATATAATAGTTGTTAATATCAGTAATTTCTTTTTCTCCCCTGGAACTAAGATTTAATGATTTTGATATATTAACAACATCATTGGTATAAAAATAAATTCCAGAAACAATTAAGCTACTCTTAGGATTTTTTGGTTTTTCGGCAATTCTTAAAAGCTTGTTGTTATTATCTAAATTAATTACACCAAAATTTTCTGGATTATCCACTTCCACTCCAAAGATTGACGAATATCCGTCATGTAAGTTTTTTTGTGCTTTTTTTATGTATTTAAAAAAATTGTCTCCATGGAAAATATTGTCGCCCAAAATCAAGCATACATTATTTGACCCGATAAAATTTTCACCTATTAAAAAAGATTCAGCAATTCCATTAGGCTGAGCTTGTATTTCATATTGAATTTTTATTCCCAAATTGGTACCGTCACCAAGAAGAGTTTTAAACTTGTTGATATCAGTTTTCGTTGTTATGACTAATATTTCAATTATTCCAGCTTGAATTAATATTGACAACGGATAATATATCATTGGTTTATCATAAACAGGTAATAGTTGTTTAGAGGTACCTAGGGTTAGTGGATATAATCTTGATCCATTACCACCAGCTAATATTATTCCTTTAGTTATTTTCATCAGTTTTTTTAAAATATTTTATTGTTCGTTTTAATCCATCTGTTAACTCAAACGTTGGTTTCCACCCTAATATTTTATCAGCCAGTTCAATATTTGGTTTTCTTCGTTGTGGGTCGTCTTTAGGTAAGGTTTTAAATATGATTTGTGATTTCGATTTAGTTAAATCTTGGATTTGATTTGCTAAATTTCTAATTGTAATCTCATCTGAATTACCTAAATTTATTGGTCCAATTACCTCATTTTTGGTATTCATCATTCTAATTAAGCCGTCTATCAAATCATTTATATACAAAAAACTTCTTGTTTGCCTACCATCACCATAAATTGTAATATTATTATCATCTAAGGCTTGAATTATAAAATTTGAAACAACTCTTCCATCATTGAAAGCCATTTTTGGACCATATGTATTAAATATTCTTACTATTTTGATTTTAACACCATGGTGTCTATAATAATCCATAAAAAGAGTTTCTGAACATCTTTTACCTTCATCATAACAAGATCTTGGTCCAACTGGGTTAACATTCCCATTATAATCCTCGGATTGCGGATGTATTTCTGGATCACCATATACTTCGCTGGTACTTGCCTGTAGAATTTTAGCATTATTCTCCTTTGCAAGACCTAAGATATTTATTACTCCTGCAGTACAGGTTTTTATTGTTTTTATAGGATTTACCTGATAGTGGATTGGAGAAGCTGGACATGCTAAATTGTATATTTCATCAATATTTTTTCTATAATAGGGTATGGTGATATCGTGATTAACAAACTCAAAATTTTTGTTATTTAAAAACTTTGAAATATTATTAATTGAGCCTGTAAGAAGGTTATCCAAGCAAATAACTTTATGTCCTTTATTCAATAAATAATCACATAAGTGAGAACCAATAAAACCTGCACCACCTGTGATTAAAATATTTTTTATTTTCATTATTTACCGATTCCAAAGTAGAGAAAGCCGATTTCTTGCATTATTTCCCTGTCTAATATATTTCTCCCATCAAAAATATAAGCAGGTTTTTTCATTTTTTGAAAAATATATTCCCAATCATAAGAAACAAACTCATCCCACTCAGTGATGATTACTATAATATTTGATTTGGAAATTTCAGAGTAAATATCTTTCACCAAATTTACAGAGTTTTCAATATAATCAGAGTTTAGTGATTTTAAATCATTTTGTATTTGCATATTATTAACCTGTGGATCAAAAACACTCATTTCTATTTTTTTAGCTAATAAATTATTTGCAACATAAATTGCAGCTGATTCTCTCGTGTCATTTGTGTTTTTTTTGAATGACCATCCTAAAATAAGAATATTATTAATTAAGCTCTCTTTTTCAATTGTTGAGATAATTTTTTCAGAAAATCTGTCCCTTTGATGTTTATTTACAATTAAAATTTGTTCCCAGTAATCAGCGATAATATTTAATTCTAAGGACCTAGCAATATATACCAAGTTTAAAATGTCTTTTTGAAAACAGCTCCCCCCAAAACCGACAGATGTTTTCAAAAAACTAGGACCAATTCTAGAATCCATTCCTATAGCTTTTGCAACCTCATCAATATTTGCTCCAGTGTGTTCACATAATTCTGAAAGTGAGTTAATAGAGGATATTCTTTGAGCTAGAAATGCATTTGCGGTAAGTTTGGATAATTCAGATGACCACAGGTTAGTTGTTATTATATTTTCCCTGGGAACCCATGCTAAATAAATATTAACAAGCAAATTAACAGCTAATTTACCTTCAACAGAGTTATCTCCTCCAATGATTACTCTATCTGGAATTTGTAAATCTCTCATAGCCGTACCTTCCGCAAGAAATTCAGGATTAGAAAGAATCTGAAATTCAAGATTATTGTTATTAAGTTTCAAAATTTCCTTTATTTTTTCAGAGGTTCTGACCGGGACAGTTGACTTTTCTACAATAATTTTGTTTGATTTTGAAACCTTAGCAATTTGTTTTGCACATGATTCAACATATTTGAGATCTGCAGCATACCCCTTTCCCTCACCTTCAGTTTTTGTAGGTGTATTAACCGAGATAAAAATCATTTCTGCATCATCAATATTTTTATCAATATCATTTGAAAAAAATAAATTTCTACCCCTTACTTCTTTGATAACATCAGAAAGACCTGGCTCGTATACAGGTAATTCACTGTAATCATCAGAATTCCATAGATCAATCTTTTCTTTATTTAAATCGACCAGTGTGACTTGAATATCAGGATTTTTTTGTGCAATTACAGCCATTGTAGGTCCACCCACATATCCTGCTCCAATACAACAAATTTTATTTATGTTCATTTAAAAAAATTAATTACCTTTTCAATAATATAATCTTGATTTGAGTTCTCAATTTCAGTGTGAATAGGAAGTGAAAGAACATTTTTTGCTAAAAATTCGGTATTTTTTAATTTAAAGTCTTTTTTAACATATTTTTTAAAGGCTTCCTGTTTGTATAGTGGTATAGGATAATATATCATTGAGGGAATACCATTGTCTGATAAATATTTTTTCAATAAATCTCTTTTTTCTGGAATCAAAATTTTAAGTGTGTATTGATGATATACGTGGGTAGATCTATCAATAACCTGCGGTGTTTGAATCTCATTAATAGTTTGAAAGGCAGAATTATATTTAGCAGCCATCTTATTTCTACTAATATTGTAAGAATCAAGATGTTTTAATTTAATATTTAGAATTTCTGCCTGAATAGAATCCAATCTAGAGTTGCAACCGATAATTTTATGATGATATCTTTTATTTTGACCATGATTTGCGGCTAAGTATATTTTTTCTGCCAATTCTGAATCATTGGTGAAAATTGCACCTCCATCACCAAAAGCACCTAAATTTTTGGAGGGGTAAAATGAAGTAGTACCTATGTCCCCAATTGTACCAGTGAATAAAGTGGTATTTTTAGACGAGGTATACCTACAACCAATTGCCTGTGCATTATCCTCAACAACTTTTAAATTATATTTTTTAGCTAACTCCATAATAGAATCCATATCACACGACTGACCATAGAGGTGAACAGGAACAATAGCTTTAGTTTTATCTGAAATAAAGGGCTCAATATTTTCAGCAGTAACATTAAAAGTATTTATATCAACATCACACATTATGGGTTTTAATCCTAATATCGCAGCAGCTTCTGCAGTTGCAACATAAGTCCATGATGGACATAAAACCTCATCACCTGGCTGTAAGCCAAGAGCCATGAATGCAATTTGAAGCGCATCGGTTCCATTAGCACATGGAATGACATGATTAACATTCAAATATTTTTTTAGATTTTCTGAAAATTCTTTGACAATTGGTCCGTTAATTAATCTTCCAGACTCAATAGAGCTTATGATATTTCTATCAACTTCATCTTTGATTTTACTATACTGACCCATAAGGTCAACCATTTGAATATTCATAATTGTTTATTTAGTATCTATAGTTATCAGATTTGTAAGGACCTTCTATAGCAACACCAATATATTTAGACTGTATATTATCAAGAACTGTGAGCTCTACTCCTAATTTTTCAAGATGTAGCTTTGCAACTTTTTCATCAAGATGTTTTGGAAGAGTGTAAACCTTATTGTCATATTTTGATGAATTTTTCCATAATTCAATCTGAGCTAAAACTTGATTTGTAAAAGAATTACTCATCACAAAGCTTGGATGTCCAGTTGCGCATCCCAAATTGACTAATCTTCCTTCTGCCAAAACTACAATGTCATTACCATTAATAGTGTATAAATCTACTTGAGGTTTTATTTCTTTTTTGGTGTGACCATAGTTTTTATTTAACCAAGCCATATCAATTTCATTATCAAAATGACCAATATTACATACAATTGCTTTGTCTTTCATTGATTTAAAGTGAATATCTTTAACAATATCTCTATTTCCAGTCGCTGTTATAATAATATCTGAATTATCAATTACGGTTTCTAGTTTTTTTACCTCATAACCATCCATCACTGCTTGTAAAGCACATATTGGATCTATCTCTGTGACTGTTACTATGCTACCTGATGATTTAAATGAAGCTGCAGTTCCTTTACCAACATCTCCATATCCACATACTACAACCCTCTTACCTGCCATCATAATATCAGTTGCCCTTCTAACAGCATCAACTGCACTTTCTTTGCAGCCATATTTATTATCAAACTTACTTTTTGTGACCGAGTCGTTTACATTTATGGCAGGAATATTCAATGAACCATCTTTCATCCTATCATGCAACCTTAATACACCAGTTGTGGTCTCTTCAGATAAACCTTTTATATTTGCAACAAGTTCAGGGTATTTATCTAAAACCATATTTGTTAAATCTCCACCGTCATCTAGAATCATGTTAAGAGGCTTTCTTTCTTCTCCAAAAAATAATGTTTGTTCAATACACCAATCGAATTCGTTTTCAGTCATTCCTTTCCATGCGTAAACTTGAATACCGGTGTCTGCGATAGCAGCAGCCGCGTGGTCTTGAGTTGAGAATATATTACATGAGCTCCACGTGACTTGAGCACCCAACTCGATTAAAGTTTCTATTAATACTGCCGTTTGAATAGTCATGTGGAGGCAGCCAGCAATTCTTGCTCCTTTCAGAGGCTTTTCAGCTCTGTATTCTGACCTTAGAGCCATTAATCCTGGCATTTCAGCTTCAGCAAGTTTGATTTCTTCTCTTCCCCATTTTGCCTGATTTAAATCTTTAACCTTGTGGGGTATGTATTTTATATTACTTTTAATCATTGTACTAATTTAAAAAGTTTTTTAATCTTTTCTACATAATCTAATTTTTCCCAAGAAAATAATTCTAAATCAAATTCCAACAATTTATTCTCGGAGTTGACAAAAATTTTTTTCACTTTTTGTGGTTCTCTACCCATGTGTCCGTAAGCAGCAGTTTCTAAATATATTGGTTTTCTCAAATTAAATAGTTTTTCAATTGAATATGGTCTTAAGTCAAATAAACTTAAAATCATTTCTGATATTACACCATCTGAAAGTTTAACATTTGAAGTTCCGTATGTATTAATATAAAATGCTACAGGCTCTGCAATTCCTATTGCATAACTAATTTGAACAAGTACTTCATCACATACTCCAGCTGCTACCATATTTTTTGCAATATGTCTTGCTGCATATGCCCCACTTCTATCAACTTTTGATGGGTCTTTTCCAGAAAAGGCACCTCCACCATGAGCCCCCTTACCTCCATATGTATCAACAATAATTTTTCTTCCTGTTAATCCTGTATCCCCATGCGGCCCTCCAATAACAAATTTTCCGGTAGGATTAATTAAATACTCAACATTCTTATCAAAAAATTTTTCCATTTCAGGATTTTTATTGGTTAATCTTGGAATTAGAATATTGACAATATCTGATTTTATTTTCTTAAGCATTTTATCTTCAATATCAAATTCGTCATGCTGAGTAGAAATGACTATTTTTTTTATTTTATTTGGCTTATTATCATCAGAGTATTCTATTGTTACCTGAGACTTTGAATCAGGTCGTAAATATTTTATACTATTGTTTTCACGTCTTAACAGAGCTAATTCTTGTAATATTTTATTTGAAATATCTAGAGCAAGTGGCATGTAACTTTTAGTTTCATTTATTGCATACCCGAACATTATTCCCTGGTCACCCGCACCCTGGTCTTCATTTTTACTTTTAATAACACCTCGACTTATATCTTCCGACTGTTCATGTATCATTGATAGGATTCCACACGACTTGTAGTCAAACTTATATTCACTTTTTGTATATCCAATCCTCTTTATTACATCTCTTGTTATACTCTGAATATCTACGTAAGTTTTAGATTTTACCTCACCAGACAAAATTACTTGACCAGTAGTTACCATTGTCTCGCAAGCAACTTTTGCCTCAGGATCAAAAGCTAGAAAATTATCTAGTATTGCATCACTAATTTGATCAGCTATTTTATCAGGATGCCCTTCACTCACAGATTCAGATGTAAACAAATAACTCATAGGTTGCAAAAATACCTCTTAATCAAACAATAAAAAAATAATTTTTTTTATATCGAAATTTTAAAAAGATAAGGACTTCCAAAAGTCTCTGCTTCTGAAGTGACCCAAAATGTATTTTTATCAATTATTTTAATAGACTCAACTTGAGTTTTCTCTAAAGGGATTTCGTACATGTCAATTTGATAGTTAATTGGTTTTTTGGGATCAAAATTTTCTAATTTCAAAATATAATATT
>MDTG01281558.1_pt1 | contig 14015 bp, 12 predicted proteins | sample 811421 | NCBI WGS metagenome assembly MDTG01 (sample SAMN05326645, study PRJNA326480) | marine metagenome | isolation source: seawater | place: Pacific Ocean: South East | collected 2011 | reverse complement strand
TTATTTTTATAATATGTGGCAGTTATATTTTTATTTTTTTTTTTTAATTGAAGTAATAAATTTGTACCAATAAATCCGGAGCCTCCTAAAACTAAAATTTTTTTTGAGTTCATTTTAATATATAAAAAAATTATTATTTACTTTTATCAAATTTTAAGTATCTCGCTTTGATAAAATTGGCTTTCGTGTAGGCCATTTAACTTTTAATCGTTTATCGTTCCATTTTAGAGTGAATTGGGACTTAAAATTGTAATATGTGGTTTGTTTGTAATGAAAAATACACATTTTCGATAACACTAAATGTCCATTTCCAAATTTTGGAGGTATCAATATTGATTTTCTATTATCCTGAGAAACTATAAAAGATTGACTTTTAAGATATTGGCTTGTTTTGGGATCATTATTTACTACTACTAATAAAATTTTACCAAATATACATCTTATTAATTTCCAGGTTTTATTATCTCCATGAATTCCTCTTAAAACATTTTTCTTTGATATTGAGATGTCATCCTGAACAAAGTTTAATTTTTTTTTCTTTTTAGTAAAAAATTCTTTATTATATATTTCTATATATTTACCTCTAAAATCCTTAAATTCTGTTTGGGTAATTTCATAAACTCCATTTAACTTTGTTTTTTTAAATTTCCAGTTTTTATATGTTTTCATATTTTTGAATTAAAAGTGATTTAATTATATTTGTGAATAAAAATATAGAATTTTCGTATACATTTCAATCAATAATGATTAATTATCTAAAAGATTTTTTGGCTTTAGATTCTTATTAAAAATATTTTTTTTTTTATTAATTAATAAAATATTTTTTATATGATCTTTTTTTAAAGCTTTTTGATTTAAAATCTTTAAATTTTTTTTAAACTCAGATTTATTTTGTATACCAATAATTAAACTTGATATGAATTTATAACTGTTAACAAATTTTATTGCTGTGCTTTCTATATCCTCCTTACAAATTTTTTTTATTTCAAGTAAAGCTTCCCTCCATAAAACCAGCTGTTGTTTCGATAGGCCATTTCTATGATCTTTTTTTTTAAATATTTGATTTTTTTTTAATAAAAAATTTTCAGTAAAAATTCCAAAATTTAAAATCGTTCTTGCTAAAATTGATATATTATTTTTTTTTATTACTTTTAAAATTTTTGGATTAAGAACCCTAAGATCTAATAAATTAAAGTTGCACTGTATAACAGAACACATATTATTCTTATTTAAATTTAAAATCTCATTAGGCGAACCTAAGGTTAATCCATATTCTCTAATAACACCTTTCTTTTTTAATTTTTTTAAAAAGTTTATATATTTTATAGAATCTTCACTGTTAACTTTTGGATTATATAACTGCAAAATATCAATATAGTCACTTTTGATTGATTTGAGTATACTTGAAATTTGTTTATCAGCAGCTTTACGGTTAAATGGAATTCTTGAATAATCTTTAGCTACTCCCAATTTAGAAGCAATAACTATTTCTGATCTAATTTTCTGTATAGTCTCACCTACTATTTTTTCGGCATTACCATAAGTTAAGGAAGTATCAAAAAAGTTAATTCCATTTTCAAAAGCTTCTAAAATAGTTTTTTTTGCTTTTTCTTTTGAATAAAAACCATATGAAGGATTGTTGGCAGTGCTCCCACCTAAACCCCAAGTTCCCAAAGATATTTTTGAAACTTTAATTTTAGCCCAACCTATTTCTTTATACTGTGTTTTAAACAACGTATGAATTTCCAATTATATTAGATCTATCTTTTTCATTAATTGATGATTTTGATTTTTTATTTAACGACATTACATCACAAACATATTTTCCACTTCTATGACCATACCATATCACTTCTCTCATCCAGTCATTCCAATTATTATAAATTAAATCTGATTTTATTATTTTATATTTATTTTCAGATTGCAAAAGATCGAAATCTAAATTTTGTTTCATCAATTCAAAGGTTTCAATAAAATTATAACTTAAAGTTAACTGTACATCTTTAGACTCAAATGGTTTTCTCATTAAAAATTTGTTCAATAAAACAACTTCAGAAATTATTTTTCTAAAATTAGGAATTTTTTTATCATCATATTTCATCAAAAATTTTTCACTCTCTTCATAAAAAAGATCAAATTTATTTTCTTTCAAAATTTTAATATAGATATATTCACCAGGTGGCCAAAAAATATCTAACCAATCTTTATTATGAATAAATTCAGGTTTTCCTTTAGTAATATCGCTTGAATGTTCATAAAATGAACCAATAATTTCGGTGAATACAGGATATTCTTTGTTGCCTCTAAGTTTCATCAAATCTTCAAAAATATTTTTAAAAGACACCTTAAATAACTTATTAATTAAAATTATCGGTAACTGTAATACTTTATTGAAATAGAAAAACTCACTTATCGATGCATAAACTCTTGTTTTAACCCAATCTTCTTGGCAAAGGTCTTTGGTACTTATTACTAATTCTTGTTTTTCATAGATGCCATCCTCGGGTATTTCTTCTTGAGAGCCATGAGGATTAACAATAGGTGTTTCAACAGTTTTAATTTTATTTCTCTCTAAATAAACATCGCTCCCCATCTCTGCATTAGGAAGAATTGAAAGATTGTTATATTGTATTCTATTATGTTGTCCAGATTCTATTACCATAGAAACTCCATTTGCAAATGAATTGTATGTATCACCTGGCAAACCCAATATAAATTCTGTGTATGTAGGTATGCCATCTTTAGTAAATCTTCTTTGTAATTCCTCATAATCTTTGATTGAGATATTGTCTCTCTTTATTTCTTTTAAAGTATGAGAGTCTACTGACTGCATAGCCAAGGTAACACCCTTGCTTAAGGAATTTTCTGCTAGTAATTTTTGAACTTTATATGCTCTTTCTCTAGAATTTTTTGTATTTTGTACTGACAACACATGTGGATATCCATATTTCTTTTTGTTCTCAACAGCTTTTTTTGCAATTTCGTAGTCTCTAGGTAGCATTCCAAAATTAGCGTCACAACAAAATATAAATTCTACTTTATTTTTTGAAAACCAATCAAGTTCAGCAAATACTCTGTCTAATTCCATTCTTGCCACCTTGCTATTAGTTGCTGATCCCCAATCACAATATGCACAGGAGAAAGGACATCCCCTGTTAGTCTCCCAACTTGCCAACCATCTTTCATTAGGATTATCTTTGATGAGTTGATCAAACACTCCTGTTAAATATGGAGAAGGGGCTTTTTCAAATGTTTTCAATCTCGGTAAATTTTTATTGTTTTTGTAATGTAGTTTATCTTTAATGTAACTTATGTTTGGTATTTCACTCAAGTTCTTGTTTGGAAAATTTTCAATTAATTGAAATATTGTTCTTTCACCTTCTTGATGAATACACACATCAATAAAATTATATTTTTTTAAAAATTCTTGAGCTTTATTTTCTGTAGGATCTGGTACCGAAGGTCCTCCAAATATAATATATTTATTCGGATCTATTCGTTTCAACTCTTCAGCGATTTTTAAAGAAATTTCTTTATTCCAAACATAAGTACTGAATAAAATTATATCACAATGTTTTAATCTATTGATGTTGTCCTTGAGAGATATTCTCTTATAAATGGTTGGTTCAAAGAAAAATTCATCATTTTTTTTCTTTGTATTATGGATAAAGTATGCCTGTAGAATACCAATTGAGTAAGGAAGATAGTATTGGCCAGCAAATCCATTGTTAATTTGAGTTGAACCTATTATTATTTTTTTCATTTAATCTCTTTAAAATTTATCAATTTTTCTTTTAATAGATACATATAAAATATCGCAATCATATATGATGAAACTATCTTTCCTTTCTTTACCAACTTTAAAAAGTCTTTGATCTTGATAATATTTACACTCTCAATCTCTTTACTAAATTTTTTCTTTGAAAATTTTCTTAAAATTTCAATATATTTATTGTCAATTTTAGCCATAAATGCATATGGATAAGCTTTCGATCTTTGAGGATTTATAGATAATTTAGTTTGTTTAAAAATCTTTTGAACATTTTTTACTTTTATTCCTGTCTCCTCATAAAGCTCTCTTATAGCAGCTTTTGAAGGACTTTCATTTTGATTAACACCTCCTGCTGGGAATTCTAAACAATATTTTTTTAATGGTTTACGATATTGATTAACCATTACAAGATTATTTTTGTTAATTATAGGAACAATAACAACTTGATCGTAGTTTTCATCGTAAAAGTAATAATCTTTATCTTTACTTATAGTAAGCCATTTGTTGCTATAAATTTTTTTTATCATCAAAAATTATTTTTTAAAAAATAATCAAAAATAACATTATTTGTTATTATTTTTGCTTGATTGTAAACAGTTTATATATATTAGTACATTTATGTCTACAATTAATAGAAAAAAGTTCAAAACTGATTATGATATGTTTGCATCAGATAACTATATTGTTGCAAAAAACAAATTAACTCAATTATTCAAATCAAAAGTAATTGAAGATAGAATTAAGATTGATAATCTTTTTTTATTTACTGATCCAAAATTAATTTCAAGGCTTTTATTTTTTAATTTTATTTATCAAAAAATTTTGAACATACCTGGTTATATTTTTGAGTTTGGAACAAGGTATGGGAATTTTGCATCCGCGCTTGTTTCTATGAGGGATATTTACGAGCCATACAATAGAACAAGAAAAATTATAGCTTGTGATACTTTTGAAGGACTAAAAAATATAACGAAAAAAAAAGACAAAATATATAAATCTACTGACTTTAAGACACCAGAAATGTATGAAGAATATTTAGACGAAATTTTTAAATCTAAAGAAAATTTTGGAGCTCTACCTCATTGTAAAAGATATGAAATTCTAAAAGGAGATGCCAGTAAAACTGTAAAAAAATTTCTTCAAAATAATAAAGAAACTGTCATCTCGATGGCTTTTTTTGACATGGATATTTATAAGCCTACTAAAGATGTATTAAAATTAATAAAACCGTGCTTAGTTAAGGGAAGCATACTTGTTTTTGATGATGCAATATGTGAATTATCTACTGGTGAAACTGAAGCAATTAAAGAAACATTTGATTTAAACAAAATTGAATTAAGAAGATGGCAGTACAACAGTAGAATAGTTTATTTTGAGATTTAATATTTAAAATTCTAAACTATGAAATTTTTTTCGAAGATCGGATTTATATACTTTATACTCTTAATACTGTTACTTTTGATGTTTAAATCTTATGACCTTATGCTTAGGAAGCATGAAAAAAATAGACAAGAATTATTTAAAACAAACGATAGAATACAAAACTTATACGATAATAAAGGAATAAATGAGCAAGCTTTATCAATTTTAAGTGAGTCTTTATCTGGAAAAAAAGTTGATGATACTTCTTATATTGGCAAAGAACATTCTTTAAATATTAAAAGTTTTTATATTCCTTATGTAATAAATGCTAATTATGATGGTTCACTTGCGTATAATGCTAACTCAATTTTGAAAAGTAAGAAACCTAGCTATATTGAGAAAATTAATGATAAAATTTTTATATTTTTTTGGTCAGGCAAGATAATTTATTTAGATGAAAATATAGGGATTTTTGACTATGAAAATACTGATAATTTAAATTTTGTTGAATTACCCAGCAACTTAAATGGATTTAAAGCTGGCGAACATGTTGACGAAGTTGTAATGCAAACAAATTATTGGAATGGTATTAAAGATGCAATTTATATTAAAAATAAAGTATACCTGAGTTATGTAAAAGAAGTTGAAGATAATTGTTGGAATACCTCAGTTTTAGTTGCAGATTTAAATTTTGAATATTTGAATTTTGAGGATTTTTTTACTTATAGTGATTGCCTTAAAAATGAAAAAGAATTTCAAGGAGTTCAGTCGGGTGGGAAACTTTTAAAATTGTCAGAAACTGAAATATTATTAAGTGTTGGTGACTATAGATACAGAACTCTAGCACAGGACAAAGAATCAGTTTTTGGTAAAATTATAAAAATAAATATGGACTCTGGAGAATACAAAATTGTTTCAATGGGCCATAGAAATCCTCAAGGTATGACATTGATCAATGATAACTTGTTATTAGCAACTGAACATGGACCTAAAAAGGGTGATGAAATTAATAAGATTAGTTTAAATATTCCTTTTGAAGAGCAAAACTTTGGTTGGCCTATTGCGTCATATGGTGAGCATTATGATGGCAAATTTAGACCAGAGGCACCTTTAAAAAAATCTCATAGCGATAATGGATTTGTAGAGCCAATACATTTTTTTGATAAAAATTATCACGGTATTAGTGCAATTCATAATATTGAAGAAAATAATAATTTTTTTGTAGCCTCTTTAAAAGGAGGTAATTTATATATTTTTTCAGCAGATGATAAAAATTTTAATAATGTTCAAATATTGGAAACTTTCTTTTTAAATAATCGTATTAGAGACATTCTAAAAATTAAGGAAAATCTTTACTTATTAACCTTAGAAGGAATACTTCCATCCTTATCATTTTTGAAATTTTTGTAATTACTTTATTAGGATACCTTTAATCCTTTTGATATTTTTGTGAAGAAGTCTATAGGCCCAATATCTTGCTTGGCCAGATAAAAGAATATAACCATTTTTATTTTTTTTAAAAAAAAAGGTTTTAATAGACCATTTTTTTTAATTTCTTGAGCTATTTCCAATGGTCCGGGTTTTAAATTATGCTTATTTTTTTTTGCCTCAGATAAATTTTTATATACAACACCGCTACCAGAATAAATTTGATTTATTTTTTCTACTCTAACATTTATAATTTTTGACTTCTCATAAAATTTGTAATTCTTTTTTAAAGGTTTCTTAAACGCTTTAATATTATTTAATAGATTTTTTATTTTTTGGGATTTTATGATTGGGCTAATATGGTTAAGTGAAGAAATCCATCTCAAAGAAATTTCGTAAGCATTATAATCATTAAATTGATTTAATATTTGTAGATCCGTTGGAAAATTTCTACTTATCCCGTAGCTTATCATATCTATATTATTATTTTTACAAAATTTTATTAAATTTTTATTAAAATTATAATTTCTTATATTGAGTTCAAATTGAACAGAAATTTTCTTTTTATAATATTTTTGAAAATTTTTTATCATTTTAAGATTAAAATTTGAGAGACCAAAAGAATTTATTTTTTTCTTTTCGATAGCGTATTCTGCAAAATCAGCCAATAATTTATAATCTAAATTTTGATTAGGCCAATGAGGCATATAAATATCTAAATTATCAACTCCTAATCTTATGAGTGATTTATCTAAATTTAATTTTAAAGTTTCAAAATTGTTTATAAGATTAAATTTATTAATGATTTTTAATTGTTTCTTTTTTGGAAATTTTGAAATTATTTTTTGAGTATTGCCTTTTAAATAAGTATCTGCTGTATCGCAGTAGTTAATGTTTTGATCTAAACATAAATTTAAAATTTTATAAAATTTGTTTTTATCAAACTTGCTTTTATTTTCTTCAAATCCAGAGCCTATAATTAGTCTTTTTTTCATCATAATTTGCTTATATAAGTTCGAGGTTACTATAAAAATCAAAATGAATAAATCAATCACTATTTGTTATTGTTTGAGAAATGACAATTATCAAAAAAAATTAATAGAAAAATTTATTTTTTCACTGAATTTTAATTTATTTAATATTAAGAAACTTTCACTTTTAAATAGATTTAAAATTTTGATTGTTGACCTGGGAAGTGACGCTCCATTAAATAAGGATATTTTGTTACATGACCCAGATTTCAAAGATATTGTTAAAATATTATATGTTACTAAAGAGGATGTGAAAAAATCAAAACCAACTGAATATAAATTTTCATTTTTTATTGAAAAAGGTATGAATCTTTATCTTAACAAAGTCGAGACAGATTACTGCATCACATCTACTATGGATAATCTCTTTAGTGTAATTTTTTTACAAAACTTAATTAATCTAATTGATAAAAAATTAATCACAAATTTTCAAAATGAAGAAAGTTTTTTTTTAATTCCAAGGATGATTATTCCTTTAGATTTTATTTTAAGAAATCCAGATAATATAGAAGTTTCTAAATTTATGGAAAAATTGCATCTAAATAATCTTAATTTACATCCTCACAAAGATTTTATTGGAGGTGGCTTTGGTGCTTTATTTGCCTCAAAAAATGTATGGTTAAAATCTGGTGGGTTTGATGAAGATGTGGAAGAAAACCATTCTAATGATCAAGAAATTTACTTTAAATTAATAAATAACTTTTTAATTCAAAATTTAGGAAATTTTGGGATCATTTGTCATAAACTGGAAAATTCTCAATTTGGTGATAGACAAAAAAAAATAAAAATATTTGGACCAAGAAAACAATTAAAAAAGTTAAGTAAAAAAAATTTCTTAAATAAAAACATTAATCATGAAGAAACATATATTGAAGAAAATAATATAAAAAGGGTGGAATATTTTAATTTATTTAATGAGAAAAAATTAGAGTTTAATATAGATGAAAAAAAACAAAATTTAATTAATATCCAAAGAATATTTTATAAGTGTCATTTTTTTGAAAAAAACTTCAATTATTTTAAAACTACTTTTCAAATTATTAATCTGTTAAATAATTTCAAGATTAAAAAGGTTATAAGATTTAACAGTAAATCATTTTTTGAAATTTATTCAATATGCAAGTTATTTAAGGGAATTAGATTTATCTCAATCATTAATAGTTTAAATGATATTGATAAATTTCATAGTCCAATCGGAACAGTGCTTTCTAAAATTAAATCAGCTTTTTTTGAACCAATACAACTAGAAGATTTTAATGATCTTAATCCAGATTTTTTGGTTAAAGATAACAATAATTTAATAGTTATAAATGAAAATGATTTAATCATTAACTATAGTATAAAAAAGTATATTGAAGAAAATTCAACATTCATTTTAGTCATAAAGAATCAAGATAAAAAATCCAAATTAGATTTTGCAGATATGAAGGTTATATATCATGACATGAATCATTTAATTTTATGTAAAAATGATGATGAAGTAGAACAAATAAAAAATTTAAGTTTCTTATTTTTATCGAAAAACTATTTGAAAATGGTAAAATCTTATTTTATTTATAAATTGAAGAACATATTAAAAATCCAAAATGCTTAACGTAGCTGATATTATTTCAGGAGAACTGAAAAAACATGTAAGACATATATTTATGCTTACAGGTTATGGAGCGATGTATCTAAATGATTCCGTTGAAAGAGCTGGAATAAAATTTATAGCTTCTCGAAATGAAGCTGCTGCCCCAATGATGGCCGAAGCTTATGCTAAGATAAATAAAAATATTGGTGCAGTATGTGTAACAGCAGGCCCTGGAAGCACAAATGCTATACCTGGTTTAGCTGAGGCATATGTTGATAGTGCACCTATTGTGATTATTTCTGGTCAAGTTGAGAGTAGATTTACTACAGATAAATATAAAAATTATAAAATAAGATCTTTTGGAGTAGCTGAATTTAGTATTTCAGATGCAGTAAAAAAATTTTCAAAGTATTCTAAAACAATTAATGATCCTTACCAATGTTTGTATGAACTACAGAAGGCCATTTATATTGCTAAATCAGGAAGACCAGGACCAGTCTGGATTGAAATTCCATTAGATATTCAATCTTTTAAAATTAAAAATCCTAAAAATTTAAAAAAATTTATTAATCCTAAAAAAAAGAAAAAAAATTTAAATTGTAAAGAATTTTTTAGATTACTCGAAAAAAGTAAAAAACCAATTTTATTATTTGGAAATGGGATTAAACAATCTAAATCAGAAAGATTGGCATTAAAGTTTGCAAAGTTATGTGATATTCCATTTATGCTATCTAGATTTGCAAATGATATTTGTCCATATTCAAATAAGCTAAATCTAGGTCAAGTTGGTATTAAAGGTCAGCCTTATAATTCAGAAATCATTAATAAATCAGATTTAGTAATTTCATTTGGATGTAGATTTGCCCCAACTCTTACAATGGGAAATCCAAAAAATTTTGCAATAAATGCTAAAAAAATTATGATAGATATTGATAAAACTTCTTCGAGGCACCCATTGTTAAAAATAGATAAATTTTTTAATTATGATTTGAATTTTTTCTTAGAATCAGTTTTAAAAAAAATAAAACCGCTCAATATTAAAAGTAATCAAAAGAATTTATGGAAAAAATATTGTCAGAAAACAAAATTAGGAAATCAAATTGAGTTTATAAACAACTCTTCAAACCCTATAGATTTGTATCATTTTATGTACAGCTTAAACAGGTTGTCAAAAAAGAATTCTATTTTCACAAATGATGCAGGTTCAAATTATTATGTTGGAGGACAAGTATGGCATTACGAAAAAAAACAAGTAGAAGTAGCATCATCAACAAACGCAGCAATGGGTTTGTCGCTTCCTTTATCGATAGGAGCATCCATCGCTAGACCTAAAAATCAAATTATTTCAGTTACAGGTGATGGTTCAATTGAACTAAATATTCAAGAGTTGAAGACTATATCCCATTACAATTTAAATATAAAAACATTTGTAATAAATAATGGAGGATATGCTTCTATGACAAATTGGCAAGATACTTTTTTTGAAGGCAATAGACTTGACACTGCTGAAAAAACTGGCGTTGGGACTCTTAATTTTAAAAAAATTGCAGATGCATACAATTTAAAATATCAGTTGATTGAAAAATCTAACGAGATTGAGAAAAAAATTAATAAAATTTTAAACGATAATGATCCTTATTTAGTGGAAGTGGTTACTAAAAAAAATCAAAAAATTATAGGTACAGAAATTGGTTAAGCAAAAAATTATTAAAAAATGTAATAAAGTAAGATCAATTTTTTTAAATCTTATTTTATCTGGATCAAAGTATCATTTGGGTGGATCATTGTCTTGTTTAGATATTTTATGCACCCTTGTTTATGAGAAATTTATAAATTTTAAGCAAAATGAAATAAAAAACTTTATTTTGAGCAAAGGACATGCACTTGGAATATTTCATTCAATTCTAATTGAAAAAAAATTAATTACCAACAAGGAATTAATTAAACAAAAAAAAAATTATGAAATTGGAAATCAATTAGATATTTTTTATCCCAAAAAAAAAATGTTTGCTTGGAACTCGGGATCACTTGGCCATTCTCTTGGTATATGTATAGGTATAGCCTTAGTTGCAAAAAAAAAAGTTTGGACAATAATTGGTGACGCAGAATTTGATGAGGGTTCAATTTGGGAAGCACTTTTTTATATTTCAGATAAAAAGATCAAAAATATAATAATAATAGTTGATAAAAATAATGTTTCTGCAAGCTCTGTAATTGAATACAAAAAGATCTTAGATTTAAATTTCCTTAAAAAATTAGATATTAATATAGAAAAAATAGATGGACATAATGTAAATAAATTAAGTAGTTGTTTTAAAAAGATAAATAAACTTAACAAATCAAGTTTAGTTATTTGTGAAACAATAAAAGGAAAGGGAATTAAAGAAATCGAAAATAATTTGAAATTTTCTCATCACATGCCATCAAATGAAATAATTAAAAAATATGTTTAAAACTAATGAAGACATAAGAGATATTTTCTTTGGAAATATAAATAAACTTTTCAAAAAAAAAAGAGATCTCTATATTTTAACAAATGATGCAGATGTATTCGCTTTTAAAGATATAAAAAAAAATAAACGTTTTTTGGATGTTGGCGTATGCGAACAAAACTTGGTTAATATAGCTGCTGGACTAGCATCCCAAAAAAAAAAGGTAATTATTTTCGGTTTTTGCAACTTTCTTATCCATAGAGCTTTTGAACAAATAAAGATAAATATTGCTAGCATGAATTTACCAGTCAATATAGTTGGAATTGGTCCAGGATTTTCCTTCCCATATGATGGACCCACACATCATGCGACACAAGATATAAGCAATATCAATAGCTTACCTGAATTTGAAATCATAAATATTTCAGAACCCAATTTAGCGAATTATGTTTCTAAAAATATTTTGCGTAATAAAAGCCCCACTTATATCAGAATAGACAAAGGTATATTTCCCAGCCAAAAATTTGATAATTTTGAAAAAGGTTATAATTTTTTTTATAAAAATAAAAAAAATAAAAAATTAATTATATCAAGCGGTTATTTTTCCCATAAGGCATTTGAATTAACAAAAAAATATAAATCTTTTGATTTATTAAACATTTATAAAATTAAAATAAATGAAAAAAATTTTTTGCATGATATTAAGCAGTATAAGAAAGTAATATTTTATGATGAAAATACATATGAAGGTGGAATTACTCCAATAATTTTGAAGATACTTTTAAAAGCAAAAAAAAATTTTAAGGTTTATTATAAACTGGCACCTTCTAAACAAATTTTTTTATATTCACAGAGTAGAGAAGATCTTTTAAAAAAATTAAGAATAGATAATAAAAATTTTGAAAGTTTTCTAAAAAATTTAGATAGTTAAAAAATTCTTTGAAATTTTTTTATTTTCTTCAGTAAGTTTATTGAAAAAATTTTTCTTAATTTTAATCTTATTATATATTTTTTTTTTGGAACGCTTTAAAAATTCAATATAAATTATGATTCTTGGCTTTTTTATTGGTTTATTAGCTACGTGATAAAAATTTATTGGATCAAATAATATGGCATCCCCAGATGAGATTAAAGGATGAATTATCTTTTTACTAATTGTTTTATTTATTTCATTTTTTAAAAAATATTGTTTTTTAATAGATAGCTTATTCTTATTAATAGGTATAATTCCAAATTCTGATTTTGTTTTGTTTTCATCATTTAAAGCAATTGAGAACTTAATTGTTGATATATCATTAGAATTTTTGTTTTTTAGATCGTCTGTATGAAAATAATTAATACAATTTCTTGGAAGTTTATTGTTAAAAAAAAAACCAACTTTAATATATCCCAAAAAAAACGTTTTTGATTTGAAAATTTTATTTACAATATTAAGTAATTTTTTTTCATAAATAAGATTATCAAGATATTTTATATTAATTAATGGATTTTTTAAGGAAAGACTATTTGTATGATTTTTAATGTAACTCAATCCTTTTTTTAAATCTTTATTCTTTAAATTTTTTTTTAGGCTACCATTCGGTGCTCGCAGGTTATACTTAATTTTTTCATAATATTTTATATTTTTAACTGGAAAAAAATTATTTTTAATTTTTACTTTTTTTAGTATTTCATTTCTTACTTTAACCAAAATTTTTTTATTAAATAAATTATTTATTACACAAAAACCTTTGGTATTGAATTGTGAAGTTAAGTTCATGGTAATAATCTTATCTATTTATTATCTTTTAAAATATATAATTTTACTACCCTGTCTATCAATTTCAAATGGGACATGTAGTACATTTTTAAATTTTTTTATTAATTTTCCTCTATTCTTTTTATTTACTACAAATAATATAAAACCACCATTTCCTGCACCTAATAATTTTCCTCCTATGGCACCATTTTCAATTCCAATTTTATAAATTTCATCAATTCTTTTATTTGTTACGTTATTGGAGAGTTTTTTTTTTAATTCCCATTGTTCATTTAAAGCGGTACCAAAATTTTTAATATCAAACTTTTTTGAATTAAATAATTTTTTATTTGCTTCTTTTGTTAAATCTGACATTTGATAAAGAAATTTATCATTTAGGTTATTTTTAGTTCTTAATATTTGCTCTTTTGCTATGTCATTTGCGTTTCTTTGAAGTTTTGTAAAAACTAAAACCATACTCTTATGAAAAATTTCATTATTTTCATTAGACATCAAAATTTTTTTTACAGAAATATTATTGTTTTTTTTAAAAGTTATATGATTTAATCCCCCCATCGCTGCAATCACTTGGTCTTGAGAACCCACATTTTCCTTTAATATTTTTTGTTCCATTCTTATTGCATCCATAGCTAACCGATTTTTACTTAATCTTATATTT